>Ga0209403_10001205_pt1 | contig 34123 bp, 30 predicted proteins | sample ArcticOcean_MG_C_8_FD_187440 | JGI IMG/M metagenome (GOLD analysis project Ga0209403, IMG submission 187440) | Marine microbial communities from western Arctic Ocean - ArcticOcean_MG_CB11_86 (SPAdes) (version 2) | ecosystem: Environmental > Aquatic > Marine > Oceanic | place: Arctic Ocean...
AGGCCACTGAAAAAATTGGCCTCAATATGGACCCTAATTTAGCCAGTTTACCATTACGTGATGCTAGAGAACATTTTGAAAGAGACTATTTATTACTTCAGATAAATAGGTTTGGAGGCAATATATCTAAGACAGCTTCTTTTGTTGGCATGGAAAGGTCAGCTCTTCATCGAAAATTAAAATCTTTAAATATAGTTACTAATTTAAAAACAGGAAGCAGAGTCGCAGAAGTATTGGAAAATGATAATATAAATGACTGCATCTCGTAGTCGTATTTATCAAATTTAACATAAAACTGAATGTGAGACTAAATAGATGAAAATAATTATCTGCGGAGCAGGACAAGTTGGTTGGCAGATAGCGAGGCATCTGTCAGTTGAAAACAATAATGTTACAATTGTTGATAGTGACCCAAGTTTAATTAGACGTGCAACTGAAAATATTGACGTTCAGGGAGTTCTGGGCTTCGCTAGTTACCCTGATGTGCTTGAACAAGCTGGGGCTAGAGATGCTGACATGATTATTGCAGCAACAAATTCTGACGAAGTGAATATGGTTATTTGTCAGGTTGCTCATTCAGTTTTTACGGTCCCTAGAAAAATTGCAAGATTAAGGAGCCAGTCATATCTAAATGCAATATATTCAGATTTGTATAGAGAAGATCACCTTCCAATTGATGTAGTAATCAGTCCGGAACAAGAAGTAGCAGAAGCAGCTCTTTTGCGTCTAGAAGCACCAGCTGCTTTTGATATAGAGACGTTTTTAAAGGGGAGTGCGCAGATTATAGGAATAGAACTCCAGTCAGATTGCCCCGTTATTGATACACCTCTAAAACAATTAACTGATTTATTTTCAACGCTTAGAGCGAGGGTTGTTGCTATCAGGCGCAATGGAGATTTATTTATTCCAACCTCTAAGGACCAAATGTTCACAGATGACCAAATTTATTTAATTGCTCACAGAGATGATGTATCTCGTACAATGGAAATTTTTGGAAAGAAAATGAGAAAACAGGAGCGTGTTGTTATAATTGGGGCAGGTACAGTAGGTCTATCAGTCGCAAAATCTTTGGAAGCTCGTTCGGAGAAATTTAAGATAAAGATTATTGAGAGAGATAGAAAAGTAGCTGAATTTGCGGCCGGAAGACTTGAGCGGACGATTGTTCTGCATGGAGATGGTTTGGATTTTGAGTGCCTCGCAGAAGCAAATATTCAGGCGGCTGATGCAATCTTGGCAGTGACTGATGATGATAAAACTAATTTACTTTCTGCTGTAAGAGGAAAAGCAGAAGGTTGCAAAATGGCAATTTCTTTAATTAATGATCCAACTCTTATCTCCTTAATGGCGCCTCTTAAGATTGATGCTCATTTAAACCCTAGAGCAACTACAGTGAGTTCTATCTTAAGGCATGTTAGGCATGGGCGAGTCAGTCAAGTCTATTCGATCGGGGATGCGGAAGCAGAGGTAATAGAAGCAAAAATTTTATCAACCTCACCTATGTCGGGTCAAGCTATTAAAGATATAGGTTTTCCAGAGGGAGCAGTGATAGGAGCGATTAAGCGTGGAGAGGATTTTATAAAGCCAGGTGGAGATAGTAAAGTTTATGATGGTGATATAGTAGTTATTTTTTCAATTTCAAAAGACGTTCCTGAAGTTGAAAAGTTACTACAAGTAACTATTAATTTATTTTAAAGTTCGTGAAAAATGTAAATAAAATACCTTTTTTAGTAATATTAATGGGGGTGTTTTCATTGACTATGTTATTGCCTTCCATTCACGCTCTCTATCTCGGCCTGCATAGAGTCGCACAAGCTTTTTTTTACAGTTCTTTGCTTTTTTCAACTTTAACAATACTTCTTGGTTTAAGTTTAAGGCGCCCTAGATCACAGTCTAAATCTAAGAATGTCCTTATGTCTCTCGTGGGGTTTTATGTATTTGTTCCCCTTTTTCTGGCTCTGCCCTTAAAGGAATCTCTCGTGGGCTTTAACTTCATAAGTTTGTACTTCGAAATGGTCTCCTGCTTAACAACCACTGGAGCAACTATTTTTGATTCCAGTTATAAAATTAGTGAACCTATTCACCTTTGGCGCTCATTAGTAGGTTGGTTAGGTGGTTTTGTGTTCCTCATAATTGTGTTTGCCATTCTTACTCCAATGAAGCTTGGTGGTTTTGAAGTCTTTAGTAATACTTCAGAGAGTAATTATGCTGTGCGAGCTATAAACACTCAAAATTCAGAAGAAAGGTTGTTAAGGTATAGTAAAAAGTTATTTCCAATTTATTTCATAATAACTGTTATGTTGTTTCTTTTGCTTCTTTTAACTGGAAATAGGGCGTTTACTTCCCTTTGTTTGGCTTTTTCAACACTCTCAACAAGTGGCATTCTGCCTTACAACAATATAAAGTTTTTAAATATTAGTTTTTTGGGACAGCTCATAATTTTTGTTTTTTTAATTTTGAGTTTTTCACATACTTTCACTTCTGGTAAGAAATTTGACCTCATTCAGAATCTAAAATTAGGACGAGAGGTAAGAGTGGCTTTTATTTTCATTCTTCTTGTAATGGTTTTTCTTTTAGTTTCTGACACATTTATATATTTAACCCAGGAAAAACACTTTGAAGTATTTTGGATGTTAAAAAGAATCTGGCCTAGGCTATTTTCCACAGTTTCATTTATAGCGACGAGTGGATTTGCAATAATGCCCTTAGGTGGAGAGAATCCTATAATACCGTTCGTTATTTTGGCTGGGCTCTCAATCATAGGAGGGGGGGTTGCTACGACAGCTGGAGGAATAAAACTAATAAGATTTTATGCACTTTTCAAACACGGTGCTAACGAAATAAATCGTTTGTCTCATCCTCGATCAGTATCAGGATTTGGGACTGTGGGCAGAGATATTAGACAAGAAGGCGCATTTAATTCATGGATTTTGTTCATGCTTTTTTCCTTAACTGGTGTTTTTTTAGTTACTGTTTTAGCTTTTCTTGGCATATCGTTAGAAACTGCAGTTGCATTGTCCATGGCGGTTTTATCTACAAACGGAAATCTTTTATTTTTTGCGGTCGATGGATTTAGTTATAATGACTTACTACCATCTGTTAAGGTTTGTTTAATTGCTGGTATGATAGCAGGTAGATTCGAAGTTTTAGCTATTTTAGTAGTTTTAATACCAAGGTTATCTTTAAAAGACTGAAGTTTAAAAAGTATTTTTCAGGGTGGTAAATTTCTTAAAGAAACTACATAAGTAAATAACTTACTCTGTTTAATTAATAAAAGGTTACAAAATGTCTGCTGACAAACAGAATTTACAAGATACATTCCTGAACCACGTTAGGAAAACAAAAACTCCAGTAACTGTATTTTTGATTAATGGTGTCAAACTTCAAGGAATTATTACCTGGTTTGACAATTTTTGTGTTTTACTTAGACGAGAAGGACAATCACAGTTAATTTATAAGCATGCAATATCTACTATTATGCCTTCACAAGAAATTACTTTATATCATGGTGAAGAATAATTTCTAAAGAAATAATTTCCTCAATCCAAAATGTTTGGGTTATATACCCAGTGATAAAAGAGTTAAGGGCGCTAAGGTCGGCAGATCTAGCCCTAGCAGAAATGGTGTCTTTAGCTAAAACTCTTCCAAATACGATAGTTGCTGGTCATAGCGTTGAATCGATTGCCAAAGTTATACCAAAAACATTTTTTGGGTCTGGTAAACTTAAAGAAATACAAAGCTATATTAACACCAATGAGATCTCATTGGTGTTAATTGATGGTACTCTTTCACCCGCTCAACAACAAAATTTAGAAAAGAGTTGGCAAGTCAAGATACTAGATAAAACTGGACTTATATTAGAAATATTTTCTGATAGAGCGGCTTCAAGAGAAGGTGTTTTACAAGTTGAATTGGCTGCACTCACGTACCAAAGAACTCGCTTAGTTAGAGCCTGGACCCATTTAGAACGTCAAAGAGGCGGGTTGGGGTTTGTTGGTGGGCCAGGAGAGACACAAATAGAGTCCGATAGACGTGCCATAGACGACTCAATATTTAGAATTAAGGGTAATCTAAAAAAAGTTAGAAAGACAAGAAATTTACATAGAGAATCAAGACAAAAAAAACAAAAAAAATTTATTTCTCTTGTTGGTTATACAAATGCAGGTAAGTCCACAATATTTAATTCTTTAACTGGTGCCAGCGTGTTAGCTGAAGACAAACTTTTTGCCACACTTGATCCTACTATTAGAAATTTACCTTTGCCTGGTGGGCATGAAGCACTTTTAAGCGATACGGTCGGATTTATTTCTGATTTACCTACTGAACTTGTGTCCGCCTTCAGCGCGACCTTGGATGAGGTTTCTAATGCAGATATGATTCTGCATGTCCGTGATATTTCTCACCCAGAAACAGATACTCAGTTTAGAAATGTTGTAGATATTCTAGAGAAATTAGGTGCTTTTGAAGATAAACACATCATAGAGGTTTGGAACAAAAGCGACCTTCTACTAAAGCAAGATAGAGAAAGTTTATTAAATGTGATTGAAAGAAAAAAGGATATTTACCTTATTTCTGCGGAACAAAACATTGGTCTTAATAAGTTGCGTCAGGGAATTTTAAACGAAATTATGAAAGATTTTTCAGAAGATCAAGTTGACATTTTATCAAGTGCTTGGTCTGAACGAGTTTGGTTGTATAAGAATACTAAAGTTATTTCTGAAAAATCTTGTGAGGATAGATTAGTTTTTTGTGTGAACTGGTCTATAGAACAGAAACAAACCTTTTATAAAAAATTCTATCAACGTATTAATTTTTAGGGGTTAAAACTGTTAACCCTGTTGATCCCGCTCTGATAGTATTCAGGTTTAAGGACATAGGTATGTATTCTCCCCTACGCCATAGTGAATTTAAATCATCATAATGTTTAGAGAGTACATTTCCAGATTGCCCTGTTGAAATTATATAAAGAGAACTATCCGGATCAGATAAGTCATATATTGCGCGGTATCCAGGTCCTTGTACGTTCTCGTACGGGTTTTTTCCACGATTACTTATAGCTGCACGTTGAATGGTATTCTCGCCCCCACTAGCGGAATGCTCAATATTAAAAAATAGATCAAGTAAAGGAGTTGTTCCTAACGTTGAATGTTTATGTAAGGCTTTGTGCGCGGTGCCCCACTGCCAGTCCGTTATAGAGGTGCCATAGGTTTGCACTAATTGAGCTATAGTGACCTTAAATGAAGTCTCAGCTATTTCTTCGCAAGTCTCAATTTCGTTCGTTATTAAAATATCACACCAAAAATTATCTTTTGAGTTATCTAGGAATACTCTCCTGATAAAATTAGGTTTAAATTTTTCAAATTGGTTGCTAAGCTTGTTTAGTTCATCACCAATAATACTCATTTGTAAATTTCTCATCCAAGCTACATAAATAAGAGGTTCTGGTTGGTACTTTGACATTTCACCAGCCCAGTTTGCTAATAATTCCAATCCTTTTACTTCTAATTCAGAAAAGCTGTGATCAGTAGATTTTGCCTTTTTACCCCAAAGAGAATTCGCAACGACTGGTAAAATCTCTTGCGCAGTAACACTTATAATATCCTGTTGGTATTCGATTAAGCTCTCTTTTGTATGAATTGGGCGTTTTGATATTAATTTCTTTAATCTGATAATTCTTTGTGTGTCACCATAATCGTATGTAATATGATTTGGGAACTTAAAATCAACTAACTTATTATTAGTATTAATAATAGTTCCTGATTTGGGAGATATATTTTCTGGATTTAATGCATAAGGAAAGTAACCGTTCCATCGGTTATTAGGTATCCATCCTTCCGAGGGTGTTTTAGCACTTGTTGTGTGGCCTGAGCTACGCTTTGGAATCTTCCCTATTGTTTTCATTGCAATAGTGTTTTTGTCAATAGCGACTAAGTTTTGTGCAGGAGCATAAAACTCAGAACCTGCATGTATAATTTCTAAAGTATTTTGCGCCTTCATTATCCTGATTGCAGCTTGAAGTGAAGTATTTTTTGGAGATAAAGCTGTCCAACTAAGAGAGGCTACATATCCTTCAGGAACAATAGAAGTAATATTAAATTGTTTTCCTGATAAGACTGGTCCATTTCTAGTTTTTTTAATTGTGATGGTTATATCTGGAGAGTTATTTACTTTAATTAGAGTTTCGGTCATCTCGAAATTTAGATTACCAAACTCGGTCTTGTATTGGCTGCTGTTTAAAGGGTTTAATTTTTCTAAAAAGATATCTTGATCATCTACGTAAGCGCTAGTTATACCCCAAGCTGTTTTGTTTGTTCGTCCACTTAAAATTGACGGAATGCCGGGGATTGTAGCTCCTATAGCGTCTCCACTTTTTAATCCCAATCTTGTAAGATACCACATCGAAGGCGCTGTTAAACTCAAGTGAGGGTCATTAGCTAATAACGTGGATTTTGATACTGACCTATTTGGTGCAATAGCAAATACATTTGAAGCACCACCCATAATTTTAGTTTGCAATTGAATATCTCGATAGTTTGGAATTGTACGTTTAAAATTTTTTAATGTCATTTTTGTTAATTTTTGTTCATAAGTTTGCTTTTTTGAGAAGTTAATTTTTTTTGCAGGGTTATTACCATATAACAGATTATACTCTTTTCTTGTTAAACGCTCTGAAGCGAGTGCTCTGATAATCTCTTCTTGAATATTTGCGGATAGTTGGAAAGCCAATAAGTTAAGAATTGCTAAACTATCCTCTGGATTCCATGGTGATATTTTATTTTTAAATAAAAAGAATTCTGGTGCTCCTCGTCCTAAAGCCTCCTTATTTACTGTGTTTATCCATTGATTTATTCCATTTGAGTATGCGACTAAAGCGGAAAGAGTGTCTGAATCTTGAACTTGGAGTGATTTTTTTGCAGACTGGTAAATTCCTAACTCGCGCATTAAGATATCAGAATTAACAGTTTTTTTTCCAAAAATTTCACTTAATTTTCCTTGAGCAGTCCTCCTCATTAAAGTCATTTGCCATAATCTATCCTGAGCATGAACAAACCCAAGACCAAAAAAAATGTCATTGTCATTTAACCCAATAATGTGAGGTACACTTGATCTATCCCGTATTATTTCTACTCGATCTTTAAGCCCGTCGAGAGAGTGCTGGGCGTTAAAATCTGGAATTGACCTAATAATTAAATAATAACTGGTTGTGAGTGAGACGATCAATATCAACAAAAGACTAATAAAAACTTTTTGTGACCATCTAAAAATTGACAACATTACTACCCACCACTAGACCAAGATATTATAGTCGATACAATGAAGAGTTAAGAAATTCAAACACTCAAGGGGATAATTATGGCGAAAGTTAGTTTTATAGGTTTAGGGGTCATGGGTTTTCCAATGGCGGGCCATCTATCAAATTCAGGGCATGAAGTTCGCGTTTATAATCGAACAGCTAAAAAGTCCGAAGAGTGGAAATCACAATTCAAAGGTACAACTTGTAAATCCCCAAGAGAGGCGGCTTTTGGAGCTAATTTTGTAATGGCGTGTGTTGGGAATGATGACGACCTTCGAGAAATATGTTTGGGAGAGGACGGAGCTTTCAAAGGTATGGGACCAGGAACAATTTTTGTAGATCACACAACAGTGTCAGCAAAAATAACGCGGGAACTAGCTAATATATCAAAAAAAGCTGGTATAGGCTTTATCGATGCCCCAGTTTCAGGTGGGCAGGCCGGAGCTATTAATGGACAACTCGGAGTAATGTGCGGTGGTAATCCTGATACTTATGTCAAGGCTGAGAAAATTATCTCTTCATACGCTAAAGTTTGCAAGCTTCTTGGACCCTCAGGAGCTGGGCAATTAACTAAGATGGTTAATCAAATTTGTATAGCTGGGTTAGTTCAAGGCCTCTCAGAGGGATTAAATTTTGCTGATAAAGCCGGATTAGATATTAAAGAAGTAGTAGATGTTATTTCTGCTGGAGCGGCTGGAAGCTGGCAAATGGTTAACAGACATGAAACCATGAGTGCTAATAAATTTGAGCACGGTTTTGCTGTAGATTGGATGCGAAAAGATTTAGGTATTTGTTTGGCAACAGGAGAAGAAAATGGTGCAAGTCTTCCCGTAACTGCTCTGGTTGATCAATTTTACAAAGAAGTACAAAATTTAGGAGGTGGACGTTGGGATACTTCGTCATTGATCGTAAGATTAAGGGAATTAAAGAATAAGTAAAAAGGATGTAAGTCTTTTATTTAGTTAATTTATTATATTTTGTTCCCTCTAAGCTTATACCCCCCATAAGACCACCTTGCGCAAAAACAATTGGTATAATTGGAGTTGTTCTAGATCTTAGATCAACGCCTAAAGTATATGCATCAGTTTGCAAAGCGTAAGTAAGTTCAGCACTAAAATTAAAACCTGATGAATTTTTGAAATTATTTAAGCTCTCCTCAGTCATAAATAAGAGGGCATGTGAGTATTGCTGGATTCCAAAATTTAACCCCCAACTCCCTCCCACAAATGAATAGTAATCAACAGTTTTGTCTCCAACTAGTAACGCTCCTTTACCGTAAGACCCCCCATAAACTAAGCTAGCCTCTGAGACTTTTGGTATTACTAAAAATCCAACCGCCTTATCTGATAATTCTTTTATTTCCGGCCATTTTTTATATAAGAATTGAAGCGTATTTCTAACTTGATTATCTATTGATGCTGTGTCCAAAGTTTTACTTTTTATACCACAGGCACCAAGTAAACTGATTGAAGTTAGTGCAAGAAAAAATTTTCTCCGATCAAAGATATTCATTTTTGTCAGTCTCAGTTAATATTTTTTCTAGTTATTAATCTTAAATTTACAGATGAAACAGATGTTTGTCACTTAATAAATTTTATTCTAATATTTTATCGTTCGTTAAGAACTTCTGCTAACTTGGGAGCAAAATATGTTAAAACACCATCGCAACCAGCTCTCTTAAAAGATAATAAACTCTCAAGCATAACCTTTTTTTCATCAAGCATACCACAGTTGAAAGCGGCCATTAACATTCCATACTCACCTGATACTTGATATGCGAAAGTAGGTACCAAGAAAGTATCTTTAACTCTTCTACATACATCTAAGTAAGGCATTCCCGGTTTTATCATTACCATGTCAGCACCTTCTGCTAAGTCCCGCGCAACAAGTCTAAGTGCTTCATCAGAGTTCGAAGGGTCAGCTTGATAAGTTCTTTTGTCACCAATTAATAAATTGGAAGCACCGACTGCATCTCGAAAAGGGCCATAAAATGCAGATGCATATTTTGCTGAGTAGCTTAGAATAATTACATCATAGTAACCTGAACTCTCTAGAGCATTCCTTATTGAACCAATCCGACCATCCATCATGTCAGAAGGGCCAAGAATGTCTGCGCCACTCTTTGCTTGAGCAATAGCCATTTTTACCAACGCTTCAACCGTTTCGTCGTTTAATATAACGCCATTTCTAACTATCCCATCGTGCCCATTTATGTTGTAGGGATCTAAGGCAATATCAGTCATAATCAGAATGTCAGGAACAGCAGATTTTATAGCAGCTACAGCCCTGTTTGAAAGGTTATTTACGTTCCAAGCCTCCTCACACATCTCACTTTTTAGTGCGTTATCTACACATGGAAATATACACAAAGCAGGTATACCCATTTTTTTTGCAAATTTTGCAGCATCAATGGCTTTATCAATTGTAAGTCTCTGCACACCTGGCATAGTTGGAATATCAACAGCCTCATTTTGCCCTTCAATAACAAAAATCGGCCAAATGAGATCACTTACTGAAAGTGTCTTTTCCTGTGTGAGTGATCTAATTGATGAATTCTGACGTAAACGTCTAAATCTTGGCGCATTCTGTTGATTATGTTCTAGGCCCATTTTTCCTCACAGCTTTTTTATAAAAATTTAAATTAGTGGATTGTTAACTGTTCTCTTAATACACTAATAAATCAGATAAAAATAAAATAAAATAAGTGATGTTGACACAGCATCATAATCCCTTAGTGCACTACGATGCATATTAATAATAATATTATAAAAATAAGTGGATCCCCAGAGGGTTTTGATGCTGATCTAATAATCAAAGAGGTAAATGCAGGAAAAACATCGATCCATGTTTGTAGAGATGACAAGAGGCTTCTAGAGGCCAAACAGGCATTACAGTTTTATAATGCAGGCTTTAAAGTTTTCGAGTTTCCCGCTTGGGATTGTTTACCTTATGATCGAGTGTCCCCAAGCTTAACTATAGTATCTAAACGCATTTCTACTTTATCAAAACTTATTAAGGAACAGGTGAATCCTTTTGTTGTGCTGACTACAGTAGCTGCGATAACTCAAAAAATTCAATCAATTAAAACAATTAAAGAAACAGTCTTTACTCTTAATGTTGGGAAGCAACTAAATATAGATAACTTGATGGTGTATTTGGTTCGAATGGGTTTTTCGAAGTGTTCAACTGTTATGGAGCCAGGAGATTACTCATTAAGAGGAGGGATTATTGATATTTTCCCACCAAGTCATAAGAAGCCGATCCGTTTGGATTTATTTGGTGATACACTAGAAACAATTCGCTCGTTTGATCAAAATACTCAAATAGGAAAAGATCAGGTAAAGTCAGTGACTCTAACACCTGCGTCTGAGGTGATTTTAGACGAGCAAGGTATAGAAAATTTTAGAAAAAACTATAGAGCTGAATTTGGAGCTCCGAGTTCTGATGATGGAGTTTATGAATCTGTTACGGCGGGTATGAAATATCAAGGTTTAGAACATTGGTTGCCTTTTTATTACGAAGAGCTTGCAAATCTTTTTGATTATTTACCAAAGGCAACAATCTTTCTAGATGAAGGCTTCGAAATGATTGTACAAGATCGTTGGTCAAAAGTATTAGATCAATTTGATAGTCGAAAAGAGGTATTATCCAGAAAAAGAAATCTGGAATCTATTTATAAACCGATAAAGCCAGAACTTCTCTACTATGACTATAGCTCGTTGAGTTCACTTTTAAGTCAACGACGGGTGTTAAGTTTTTCCGCGGTTAAGTTGCCAATAGGTTTAGGCGTTTTAGATGCTCAGGGTGTTGTAGGGCGTAATTTTTCTCCCGAGCGTTTAGCAAATAATGAAAATATCTTTCAGGTTCTTGCTAATTACATTTCAACGTCTCTAATGAAAAAACCTGTTATATTGGCGTGCTTTTCAAGTGGCTCCAGAGAGCGCTTAATTGGTTTGTTAAATGATGCGGGTTTAATTGGAATTAAATTAATATCCAATTTTACTGAAGTTGAAAAGGGAGTTAATGCTGTCGTTTGGGAGTTACCCTTAGGATTTTCAACAGAAAATTATTTAGTAATTTCTGAACAAGATGTACTTGGGGAACGTTTGGTTAGACGTGCAAAAAAACGTCGAAAAGCCGAAAACTTTTTGTCTGAATTAACAGCCTTAAGTGTGAATGATCTTGTTGTGCATATTGATCATGGACTTGGTCGATTTTCTGGCCTCAAAACTATTGATGCTGGGGGTGCTCCACACGAATGTATCGCACTTGAATACTCTGGAGGTGATCGTTTATTCTTACCGGTCGAAAACATAGAGCTCTTAAGTAAGTATGGTCAAGAAGTAGGGGTCTTGGATAAGTTGGGCGGAAGCTCATGGCAATCAAAGAAAGCAAAACTAAAGAAACGAATAAAAGATATGGCTGAACGCTTAATTAAAGTAGCAGCCGATAGGGAATTAATTAAAGCACCCATAGTTGAGCCATCAAATGATATGTGGGAAGATTTTTGTGCCAGGTTTCCTTATAACGAAACAGAGGATCAACTTTTGGTAATGGACTCGGTGATACATGACCTTGGTCGTGGGGTGCCGATGGATAGATTGGTTTGTGGGGATGTCGGGTTTGGTAAGACAGAAATAGCTATGCGTACAGCCTTTGTGATGGTGGAAGGTGGATATCAGGTCGCTATTATCGTTCCAACCACGCTCTTATCAAGACAACATACGCTAAGTTTTGAAGAAAGGTTTAGAGGTTTTCCTTTTTATATCAGACAATTATCTAGGTTTGTTAATCCAAAAAACTCAAATGATACTCGAGAAGGAATTCTAAATGGAACAGTAGATATTGTGATAGGCACCCACGCCTTAATATCTGATAAAGTAAAGTTTAAGAAACTAGGTCTAGTTATAGTTGATGAGGAGCAACATTTTGGTGTCCAACATAAAGAAAAACTTAAACAATTAAAATCTACTATCCATGTTTTAACACTTTCTGCGACTCCTATTCCAAGAACTCTACAACTTAGTCTGTCAGGAATTAGGGAGTTATCAATCATCGAAACACCTCCTGTCGATAGGCTTGCGATCAGAACTTATGTAACAGAGTTTGATACGGTTGTGGTGAGAGAAGCTTTACTTAGAGAGAAATATCGTGGTGGGCAAAGCTTTTTTGTTGTTCCTAGAGTTTCAGACATCCCAGAAATTGAGGAGTTTCTTAAAACTGAAGTCCCTGAAGTTAACTATACTGTAGCACATGGCCAATTACCTCCAGTTGACTTGGACAAGAGAATGAATGCATTTTATGATGGTCAATACAATGTATTAGTGGCAACATCGATTGTTGAGTCTGGGATAGACGTTCCAACTGCTAATACAATTATTGTATTTCGTTCAGATATGTTTGGGTTAAGCCAATTATACCAAATAAGAGGTAGAGTTGGGCGTTCTAAAACTCGGGCCTATGCGTACCTTACTACTAATCCCAAAAAGAAAATTACTCGTACGGCACAAAAAAGGCTTAAAGTGTTAGGAAATATTGATACCCTTGGAGCTGGTTTTAATATAGCTAGCCAAGATATGGATATTAGAGGCGCTGGAAACATATTAGGTGAAGAACAGTCTGGTAATGTCCGAGAGGTTGGATACGAGCTTTATCAATCTATGCTCGAAGAGACAGTTGCAAAAATTAGAGCAGGGTCTAATGGGGACCTTGTTGAGGACGGTGTTTGGTCGCCGTCTATTAACCTAAGTGTACCAGTATTAATTCCAGAGACTTACATTACAGATTTGGATTTACGTTTAGGTCTCTATAAACGTCTCGCGGGATTAAGTAGTAAACTTGAAATAGAAGCCTTTGCAGCAGAGTTAATTGACCGTTTTGGCCCTATACCTAGAGAAGTCAACACTTTGCTCTTAGTCGTTAGGATAAAGGACATGTGTAAGAGGGCCTGTATTTCTAATTTCAGTGGTGGAGCCAGAGGTGCTACGATTGAGTTTAGAAATAACAAATTCCCAAATCCAGCTGGTCTCGCTGATTTCATCGCACAACAGGGCGGTTTAGCTAAAGTGAGAGATAATAAACTTATTATTAGTAGAGATTGGAAGAGTAATGCGGACAAAATAAAGGGTGCATTTTCCATCGCTAGAGAGCTTGCTGGAAAGGTTTCCAATTAAAGTGACAGTTAGCCTAATTTAGAACTTTACGTGCCAGTAGCAAACCAAGAAATGATAACATAAAAGAGCCTAAGATAAGTGGAGTAGGGGTTCCATCAAAGGAAAGACCTATAGGAATTGCAAGCATTACCCCAATTATAGTCGAAATTGACCCTATTATAGAAGCTGCAAGCCCAGCAATATGCCCCATTGGTTGCATTGCTAATGCATTTAGATTTCCAATCATTAGTCCTATCATAAAAAATACACTTGATTGCCATATAAAATATAAAAGAAAAGGAATTGATGAAATGAATGAAAAAGTTATTAAGAAGAGGGAAAATATTATTCCTATCAAAAATCCTATTTCGATCAATTTCCTCATTCCAACTTTAACAACAAAAAACGAGTTGGCAAAACTTGCTAACCCAGAAATAAGCGCGATTAAAGCAAACCACTCAGGAAAACTATCGTTCTTGTTATAAGTAGTATCAAATATCTGTTGGATTGTACTAAGAGACGCAAATAGCGATCCAAACGCAAATGCTTGGAGACAGGTAGAAGTTATAAAGATTTTGTTTGAGAAACATTCTTTTATAGAGTTTGTCAAATTTAAGAAGGTAAACTTTACCCTATGTTCGGGTTTAAGTGTTTCCTCTTGTCTAATAAGCAACCAGCCAATCGATACTATTGAAAATAATATAAACGCTATAAATATGCTTCTCCAACCAAAATTTGAAACAATTAACGCTCCAAGCATTGGAGCAACGGCTGGAACAAGTGTAAAAACAATCATAGCTATTGATACAATTTGAGCCATACGACGCCCTTCGTAAAGATCCCTAACTATCGCCAATGCTACAATGCGTGGACCGGCAACACCAATTCCTTGGATAAAACGACCTAACAACATTATTTCTAACGTTTTAGAATAGCTGGCTATTAACGCTCCAGTTATATAAATCACACCTCCGAAGAAAATAATCTTTTTCCTTCCAAAACTATCTGAAAGTGGTCCAGTAAAAAGAGTTGCAATACCCATTCCAATAACAAATGATGAAATCACTAGTTGAGTTTTATTTGGAGATGTCGGTGACATTACTGCAGAAATCTCAGGCAAAGCCGGTAAGATTGCATCAATTGAAAAGGCAATTGCAGAAAAGTTTATAGCTATTATTATTATAAACTCAAAGGTGGATAGTTTTTTTGTTACCACCTGATTAACTGTCTTATTCAGCATTTTTCTCTTGTTCTAGTCGTTTTAAATCTAAAAGTATTGAGGACCATAGGTCTTCTGACTGTGCACCTGGTAAAACATGTGTGTTGGCTACAATAAAGGTAGGTACTCCTGTGACTCCTCTTTCTCTTGAGTTTGCATCTCTTTGTTTTATTTCGTCTACTATTGCTTCTCCTTTAAGCAACTTAGAGATTAGATGTTCATCTAAACCAACAGATACAGCAATTTCAATTAGTGTTGAGAAATTTCCAATATCTTCACCTTTCACAAAATAAGATTCAAAAAGAGCTGATACCACTGAATTTTGCACACCTTCTAAACCGGCCCAATGGATTAATCTGTGTGCATTTATAGTGTTAGGTGTTTTTTTAATTAACTGTAACTCAAGGTTCAGCCCAGCTTTAACAGCAGTTGATGAAATTCGAGAGTAAACTCTATATGCATTTTGTTTTCCACCGAATTTTTTTTCAAGATAATCTTGCCTGTCTATTCCTGCGGCTGGCATGTCTGGATTAAGTTGAAAGGGATGCCATTCTATTGTGAAAGGGTTGATTGGCTCTTTAGCCAAAACTTTATCTAAGTTATTTTTTCCAATATAGCACCAAGGACATATTGGGTCGGATAAGATATCAAGTTTAATCATCGAAGGATGGCTCCAAACTATATTGAGAACTTGCAATTGGTACGTTTATTTTAAATTTTCAACAAGTAGTTTATTTCTATAGCGTTGCATTGATTAATATATCGCCTTTAGTTTAATTTAAATAAAGTGTCCCCATAGTTCGGTTTGTTACTTTTTTTACTTTGATTATAATTAATACGCTTCGATACAGTCTTTCAGTGTATTTAAGAATTGTAGTAATCTTATAACTGTTTAATAATCTGTAAATTGAAATCTAAGTAGATGATTTTAATATAAAGAGGTTATTTTGGCGCATTTAAGAATTGAATATTCAGCAGGTTTAGAAAAGCAAGTAGATTTAAACTCAGTCTGTCATAAATTATCTGATGTTATGGCAGGAACTAAGATTTTTCCTGTTGGTGGTATTCGGGTTAGAGCGTTTAGAGCTGAGCATTTTTCGATTGCAGATAAGCATAATGAAAATCTGTTTTGTGATATCGTGTTACGAATGGGTGAAGGACGAGTTGAAAAAGAACGAAAACGGGCTGGAGAAGAGTTAATGTCGGTAGCTAAGGAAATTTTTAGTGAATTGTTAAAAAGTCAATATTTCTCTCTCTCGTTGGAGGTGATTGAAATAAATTCTTCTTTCAGCTGGAAGATTAATTCAATCCACGGCCGTCTTGACTTAGAAAGGTGAATAAAGTGATTGATATGAAAAGTAATCAAATTCTTGATCAAAATATAAAAAAAGCTAACTCCTATTTAGCAAGATTTAAGAAAAGTGGAGTTCTTAATCATATTAACGGAGAGCGTGTTGCGAGTATTGATGGTGAGACATTTGAAATAATTTCACCAATAGACTTACAGCCACTTGCACAAGTATCTCGAAGTGGATTCCAAGACGTAGACAATGCAACTCGCGCTGCTAAGAACGCTTTCAGTGAGTGGGCGAAAATGGATGGCGCAAAAAGAAAAAAATTACTTCATGGTATTGCAGATGAAATTGTAAAGAGAGCTGAGGAAATTGCTTTTATAGAGTCAATTGATACAGGGCAATCAATACGATTTATGGCAAAAGCCGCATTGAGAGGTGCAGAAAACTTTAGATACTTTGCGGATCAAGCTGTTGAGGCAAGAGACGGAAAGTCAATGAGGGGTCCGGGTCAGATAAATATCTCGTCTCGATATCCTATTGGCCCTGTTGGAATTATTACCCCGTGGAATACGCCCTTTATGCTGTCTACTTGGAAGATTGCTCCTGCGCTTGCTGCTGGGTGCACTATCGTCCACAAGCCAGCCGAGTTCTCCCCTTTGACAGCAAGTCTTTTGGTTGAGATTGCTGAGGAAGCTGGTCTTCCAAAAGGGGTGTGGAACCTAATAAATGGCTTTGGAGAAGAGGCGGGGAAAGCCTTAACTGAACACCCAGATATAAAAGCAATTGGTTTTGTAGGTGAAGGTGCAACGGGTTCGATGATAATGAAACAAGGATCTGCCACATTAAAGAGGGTGCATTTCGAACTAGGTGGAAAAAACCCAATAGTTGTGTTTGCTGACGCTGATTTGGAAAGAGCAGCTGATGCCGCAGTTTTTATGATTTACTCCCTGAATGGTGAACGGTGCACATCTTCTTCTAGGCTCTTAGTTGAGGAATCAATTTATGATCAGTTTACAAAACTAGTTATTGAAAAATCTAAAAACATTAAAATAGGACATCCGCTGGATCCAGAGACAGTGATAGGACCTGTCATTCATCCGGTGCATGAAGAGAAAATTTTAAAATATATTAAATTAGGAAAAAGTGAGGGTGCTGTAGTTTCCATTGGTGGAAGTAAAGTTAATGGCCCAGGTGGAGGATGTTACGTAGCGCCCACATTATTTACTCAAGCAACAAATAGTATGAGAATATCGCAGGAAGAAATTTTTGGACCTGTATTGACAGCAATTCCATTTAAGAATGAAGAAGAAGCAATGACATTGGCGAACGATACTAAGTACGGTTTAAGTGGTTACTTGTGGACTTCTGATATTACTCGAGCATTTCGGTTTTCAGACGGTTTGGAAGCAGGGATGATTTGGGTAAACTCTGAAAATGTTAGACATTTACCTGCACCATTTGGTGGAGTTAAGTCGTCGGGTATTGGGCGTGATGGGGGTGATTGGTCGTTCGAGTTTTATATGGAAACAAAAAATGTTGCATTTGCAACAACAAAACATTCAGTTCCAAAATTGGGTGGTTAGGAGATAGTAAATGCCAGTACCAGCGCCAAATTTGTATCCTGAGTTTAATATAGTTCGTTTAAGTCACATTGAATTGGGTGTTACGGATTTAATATCTAGCACTTTTTTTTACTCAGAAATTCTTGGACTGCAAATTACTCATCAAGATAATAATCAAGTGTTCTTAAGAGCAATGGAAGAGCGGGGCCATCACTCTATTATATTAAAACAAGAAAGTGACCCCACAGTTAGTATGTTAGCATTTAAGGTTTTTTCAGATGCAGATCTTGATAAGGCAGAAAAATGGTTCAAAGATAGGTCTTTACCAACAGAATGGGTGGAGAGATCATTTCAAAAAAGAACTTTACGAACAAAAGATATACATGGAATACCTTTAGAGTTTTACTATGCAATGGACAGACTTCCGTCAATTCATCAAAAATATAACCTCTATAAGGGGGTGAAACCACTTCGTATTGATCATTTTAATTGTTTTAGCTCTGATGTGGACGCCTCTGTCGCTTTTTGGAACGATATGGGGTTTAGAACAACTGAATATACTGAGGATGATGAAAGTAAGAAAATTTGGGCTGCATGGATGCATAGAAAAGGCGGTGTTCATGATATGGCTTTTACAAACGGTTTAGGCCCCAGATTACATCACACTGCTTTTTGGGTTCCGACTCCATTAAATATAATCGACCTGTGTGATTTGATGGCTAGCTCAGGGTATGTAAATAATATCGAGAGGGGACCAGGACGTCATGGCATCTCAAACGCATTTTTTTTGTATGTTTTGGATCCTGATGGTCACAGGGTTGAAATTTATTGCTCTGATTACCAAACTGTTGATCCAGATCATGAGCCAATTAAATGGGATCTCAAGGATCCACAAAGACAGACGTTATGGGGAGCTCCAGCCCCTAAGAGCTGGTTTGAAAAGGGAAGTAATTTTATGAATATAGAACCAAAAAAGTCAATTTTGGCAGCATCACCGATTATAGCGCCATGACACATAATTTTTCCAAATGCCGGGTGGTAACTTTTAAATCAAATGGAGTTCAGAGCTTTGGCGTCATGACTGACGAAGGAGTAATAGACCTTAGCTGTAAGTTTCCTAATTTTCCTACTTTAAGAGAAGTTATTGAGGCTGATCAACTAAAGGAATTAGTAACAGCTGCTGAAGGGAGTGCGGTGAGTTTTAAAAATGGTGAATTTACTCTTGATATTCCTGTTCCTTTTCCTGAAAAAATCATATGTGTAGGAGTAAATTATCCAGATAGAAATGCGGAGTACAAGGATGGTAGCGATGCCCCCTTAAATCCATCATTGTTTATAAGGTTTCCAGGCTCTTTTACTGGCCACAATCAACCCCTTATTCGTCCACCGGAGAGTTTCAAGTTGGACTATGAGGGTGAAATTACTATTGTTATTGGAAAAGGCGGAAGAAGAATATCAGAAGACGCAGCTTATGATCATATAGCGGCATTAACGCTCTGTAATGAGGGCACTCTCAGAGATTGGGTTAGACATGCAAAGTTTAATGTCACACAGGGAAAAAATTTCGAAAAATCAGGATCTATTGGGCCTTGGTTGATCCCTTTTTATGACTCTAACCAGATAGATAACATTTCTCTGAAAACAAGAGTTAATGGAGAGGTTAGACAAGAAGATATAACAAGTCGTATGATTTTTTCTTTTAGACGAATTATTGCATATATTTCAACTTTCACAGCATTGGTTCCGGGAGATGTGATTGTCTGTGGTACTCCAACAGGAGCTGGTGCAAGATTTGATCCTCCAATATGGTTGAAGCCTGGCGATATTATAGAAGTTGAAGCAGAGGGAATTGGAGTTTTGTCAAACACTGTAGAGGATGAGGTCATAACATGATGACTGATGATGAAGTATCTTCAGCTGTTGATGCCTTAGATAAAGCTGAGAAAACACAAGTTCAAACTGGCTTATTATCTCTTAAATTCCCTAGAATGACTATGGATAACGCTTATAAAGTTCAAAAGGCGTGGGTAAGTAAAAAGATTTTGAGTGGACAAAAAGTTATCGGTTGGAAAATTGGGTTAACTTCAAAAGCGATGCAGTATGCATTAAATATAGATATTCCAGATAGTGGTGTACTATTAGATGACATGAAGTTTGTTAACAAATCTACTATTCCTGCTGGAAGGTTTATTCAGCCTAGAATTGAGGCCGAAATAGCTTTTGTTATGAAAGCCAGTCTTAGTGGTGATGTCACTGTGGAGGATGTAAAAAATGCAACAGACTACGTTGCACCATCATTGGAAATTCTTGACACTAGAGTATTAAGAGTTGACCCTGACACTGGCCAATCTCGTGTCATAGTAGATACCATTTCTGATAATGCAGCAAATGCGGGTGTCATACTTGGCTCAGAGCGTCACTCAGTGGATAGTTTTGATTTGCGAAGAGTTGGAGCTATCGTTTCTCGAAATAACGAAGTTGAGGAGACTGGCCTTGGAGCTGGTGTCTTGGGTGATCCTATTTTGGGAATTGTTTGGTTAGCAAAAAGGATGGCACAGTATGATCAAAAAATCGAACCAGGACAAATAATTTTATCTGGGTCATTTATACGAGCTATAGAGGCGCACCCTGGCTCTCATATATTTGCTGATTTTGGTGATTTTGGCAACGTATCTGTTGATTTTGGAAACTAAACTCAAATTTTCAAATGTAACTTTGGCTTCCAAAATGGTCTGAATAATTCAATTTTTGGGCACCTGTTCATTACAACTTTTAAACCCGCTTCTTCAGCAATCTTAGCTGCTTCGTAGTTTATAACCCCTATTTGCCCCCAAAGAACTTTTGCTCCAATATCAATGGCTTGTTTTGCAATGTCTAATAAATCTTCAGGTCGCCGAAAAACCTCGACCATATCAACTTTACGATCAATAGACTCTAAGTTAGGAAAAACTGGAATCCCTCTAATTTCTGTTAATCCAGACTTTGGATTAACAGGGATCATATCATACCCAGTTTCATGTAATACCCTCAATACTCCGTAACTAAATTTTGTCTTATCTGGACTAGCCCCAACCATCGCAATGGTCTTAGTGGATTTCAAAATTTCTTGAAGGTATTCGTTTGAGTAGGGTTGGTCATGATCCATATATGTCATTTTCTATTTTCCAATGGTGTTGCAATATCAGCTTTCAATTCATGGTCTTCAAGAGGGTCAGTAAACGGGTTGCGGTACAGCAGATCATGACTTTCAACCCCAATTTCAAAAGTACAATCGGTTAACGGCCTAGCGACACATAGAATAACATAGCCATTATTAAGTTGACGATTATTTAAAGCTACTTGAGCAGTTTGATTAACTCGCCCATTTATCAGTTTTGCGGCGCAGGTTATACATCCACCGTACTTACACCCATAAGGTAAATCAACACCATTGGCCTTCAAGCTATCGAGTAAAGGCTTTCTGTGATCTACGTCATAAGTGATGTTACCTCTATTTTTTATAGTAATCTTACGCATCATAACCAGATATCACTTGTGCAATCTCCACCTGGGTATCGAGTTTCGTGACATCTGCTAGGCCCGTTTGGCTCTTTCCCAAAATCAACAATAAAATTTGGATCAATCTCCATTCCACCATTTTCTGTGTCGCAGTTTACCATCAGCATACAACCTCCATTAGTACGAATTTCAGGGTAAAATTGGTTGTCCCACGTACTAAAAAGTGATGTTGTTACAAAGAGCCTCTTTCCATCTAAAGAAAGTTGAATCATTTGTGGCCCTCCAGTAACTTTTACGCCGTTCACTTCTGGTGCTTTGTTTAAAAGCCCACCCATCCAAACTTGACCGGTTAACTTAGCATTGTGGGGGTCACTAATATCATACTGCCTGATATCTCCATGTAGCCAGTTGCAGAAGTAAAGGTATTTATCATCCATTGAAAGTAAGATGACCGAGATTACTCCCGGCACAGGAATAGGCCATTCGGGATGAGGTTCATTTTCTACATCAATAATTTTTTCCCATTTCCACTCTCCTGCTGAATCTTTCCACCAATGAATGATGTTCGCACTAAGGGCGGCACCGACAAATCCGTGCGTACTGTCTGGGTCGTGATGAAAACGAACCTCAAGCGGAACTAATCCATCCTCACCTAAATACATAGATTGTATAGGTATTTTCTTTTCTAAATCCCAAAAATGAAGTTCACGCCCATACTTTAGATGCCCCACTTCTTCTAAGTCAAAGCCAGGCATAAATGTGTTAGGAGCTGCCCATTCAGAACTAACCATTATATTATGTCTGGGCTGATACCAAAAATCATAACTAAACTTAATATCACCCATAGAGTTTTCCCACCGCCCCACAATTTCAAAGCTTTCATTGAGATGCAAGTAACCTCCAGGCGCATTGCCAACTGCATCACCTAGCATTGAGATAATTATATCTGAACCAAGGCAGTGAATAGTATGTGGGGCAGATAAATTTGTTTTAGCCTTTATTTCTGAACCTTCGATAACTTTAAATAAACTGGGTTTTCTTGGATCTGTCCCGCAATCGATAATGTGAAGATTTGATGATCGAACTCCTGGTACAATTAGATACTTACGTTCTTTCTCTATATCTCCATGACAAGAAGAACATGCATTCCACCCCATATGGTGTAGTTCGTCTCCGATACCTGGCATCTCTAGTCGAGAAATAACACTAGAGTATGAACTACTTTCCGGATCTGCATCAATTGTACAAAGATAATCAGGTTTTTGAATTCCCGTGCCTGTGTATATAGCGATTGTATATAAAATTTTTTCACTTGGTGCCATCATCGCATCAGCTGGGGATGCATAACCTGGCCCACAACAAACAGAATCCATCCTATTTCTCCATTTCATAATACAAACAAATTATACATTGCCTTGATAAAAGAAATTTACAACAAAAAATAGTGAAGGGTATAAGTAAACATAAAGCTATGTGTTATAAAAAGTTTAATTGGAGTAAGGTGCTAGCTTGTTAGAGGTTAACTCCATCCTTTAATAAAGTTTATTGCTCACTATCTATCACAAAAGTGTGTTTTAGCAAAAGTTCAACTTCTGATAACAAAGGCATCGAGTCAGATGTTCCTTGACGGGTCACTGAAATTGCGGCTGCGGCGCAGCCCACATTTGCTGCCACAAGCCCACTCTCGCCTCGCGCTAATGCAGCGGCAAAGGCTCCATTAAAGGCATCGCCTGCTCCGGTAGTCTCTTTTGTTTTCCCTGCTTTATAGGCGGGTATATGGACTGAAACTTTAAAGTTATGAAAATAAGCTCCTTGTTCCCCTAAAGTTATAATAGAGTTTTTAACGCCCATTTGGCAAAACTTCTCTGCGGCTAACTTTGCACTTTCAATTGAGTCGACACGTATTCCTGAAAGTTGTTCCGCTTCCACTTCATTTGGAGTAATATAATCACATAAAGTAAAAATTTCTGCTGGGAGACTCATTGCAGGTGCAGGATTTAGTATTGTAATCACACCGCTTGATCTAGCAATTTTTAGGGCTAACACTGCCGCTTCTAAAGGTTGTTCAAGTTGGGTAATTAAAACTTTAGAATTCTGTATAATTTCTTTTTTTGTTTGAATGAATTCTGAGCAAATTTCACCAACAGCTTCGCCTGGAGAAACAATTATTGCATTATCACCAGTTTTTTCACTAAGGAAGACAAAAGCTGCACCCGTACTTTTTCCTGTTACCTTCATGGCTTCTGAGATGACCCCAGAATTCTTCCATAAGTTAAGTGCCATTTCTGAAAAGTTATCATCACCAAGTTTAGTAATAATATGAGTTTTTGCTAAACTTCTTGCAGAGGCAACAGCTTGGTTGGACCCTTTTCCTCCTGGGCTCAAGTGGAAACTTGAACCAATTAATGTTTCACCCATGTGAGGCAATCTATCCGCTTGGTAAGTTGTGTCTGCTACAAATATTCCCAAAACCACTACATCTGCTGGTAATTCCATTCTTTGCTCCAAGCTAATTCCTAATACTGTGTTTAATATAAAAGTCTTTTGCGTTTGTTTGTGAATAAAGATATAGTTTTATTGTTTCGTAATGTCATTAACTAGAAAACACAGTTAAGAAAAAGTTTGAAAGTTGAAATAGTTCAGTGCAATTATCTAAGAACCCTTATACCCATATATTGAAATTACTTGCAGAAAGCTCGAAAAAATTAAAACTTTCAAATTTGTTATTCGATCAGGAACGTAGTAAGCGACTTGAGTTTAAGCTTGGGGGATTAAATATTGATTTATCTGGCCAACTTATTGATGATGATATTTTACAAAACTTAATAGCCTTAGCTAATGCGGCGGAAGTTAAGAAAAAAATCTCTGAACTAGATCAGGGTAATCCAATAAATTTTAGTGAAAAATGTAAAGTTTCACATTTAGATTTACGAAAAAAAGCTAGATTCGAACAAAAATCTTGGAAAAAAATAAACACTTTTGTTAAAGATATTAGGCAAAGTAAAAAATTTAAAAATATTGTTAACATAGGTATTGGTGGATCTTACCTTGGACCTTTGACCGCTTATACTGCGTTAAAACCATATTGTGATGGGCCTACGGTCCACTTTGTTTCAAATTTAGATCCTACTAGCATAAGTGACGTTCTTAGTTTGTGTGAGCAAGAAACTACTCTTTTTATCATAAACTCAAAAAGCTTTACTACAGGTGAAACGCTTCATAACGCTGAGTTAGCCAAAAGTTGGTTGAAGAAAAAAAATATTTTAATAAAAAATTCCTTTGTTTCAGTTACCTCATCAAAAGTGAAAGCTTTAGCCTGGGGTATAGACGAAGAGAATGTTTTTGATTTTGATGTTGGAGTTGGAGGAAGATATTCCGTATGGTCACCAGTTGGCTTACCTGTGATGTTGGGAATAGGTATGCAGAACTTTAAATCCTTTCTTGCTGGAGCTAGGGTGGTTGATGAGCATTTTTTGAATACTGACATTAAAGAAAATGTGCCTTTATTAATGGGGTTAATTAGAGTTTGGAATAGGAACTTTCTTGAACACTCTTCACATGGAATTATCCCCTACGATCAAAGGTTGTCCTTTTTCCCTTCTTTTATTCAACAACTTGAAATGGAAAGTAACGGTAAGAAGGTTGATGTGAATGGAGAAAATTTAACGATGCCAGCTAGCCCAGTTATCTGGGGTGAAGTTGGTAATAATGCTCAACACAGTTTTTTTCAATTTTTACATCAAGGAAAAGAAACAGTTCCAATCGATGTTTTAATTGCACTATCTCCTAGTGGTGTCTCATTGGATGGAGATTGGGAAGAGAGTCATAAGAGATTAGTAATCAATGCTATTGCTCAAGTTGAGGCTCTAGCTCACGGTTCTCTAAACTCTTGTGAGCCACATAAAGATTTTCAAGGAAATAGACCAGCAACGATAATATCTTGGGACGCTACAGACCCATTTACTGTTGGCAGCCTAATAGCTCTATATGAAAGCATCACTATTTCCTCTGGCTTCTTATGGGGAATAAATAGTTTTGATCAGTGGGGGGTTGAACTCGGAAAGAAATTAGAGAGGCAGCTTTTAAAAAGAGAAAATTTAGAACAATTTAGCCCTCGTGTAGCAAAATTTTTGAATTCTAAGTAGAAAACCATATGTCATTTATGTATTAGTTTTACGATTATAATGGAAAGTACTTAAGAATTTGGCTGAATTCATAAAACAAAAGTTACCACTTCAATTAGTAATCTTAGTGTCTATTTTTGGGATTATTGAGTTAATTTCAACTTTATCTGAAGTTAATGGCCTTAACTTACCAAGGTTTCGAACCATTTTTTTAATGTTTGGAGCATTTTGGAATCCTATAGTTAGTGGAGATTTAGACGGTATTTACAGTTTTCAAAAATATTTAATGTTTATATCACACGCATTCTTACATGGCGGTATAATACATACTCTTATGAACTCAGTAGTTCTTTTGTCGTTGGGTAAAATTATTGCTCAAGAAGTTGGGAATTGGTCAGTTCTTCTTTTATTTTTTCTTGGTGCCGTTGGTGGTGCAATTTGTTTTACGATTTTTTCTCATGGGAGTGGGCCAATGGTTGGAGCCTCTGGAGCCGTATTTGGGTTTATCGGAATTTGGCAATACTGGGAGTTTACTTCTCGGAAGAAAAGCGGATTGACGTTAAAACCATTTTTTTCAACCCTGCTGGGTTTACTACTTGTTAACTTTGTCATTTTCTTAATGTTGGAGGGTGGACTTGCGTGGCAAGCCCATTTAGGTGGTTTTTTAGTAGGTTTCGGAGTAGGCCCTTTTCTTTCTAGGAAAAAAGGTTAACTAATATACTAAATTTCAAAGGTTATAAATAGTTACTCAAACCTTTGGATTGACAACAGTACACTGAATAAACTTAAGAGGTATTTTATGGACGATTTTTTTAGTTACGACGTAGTTAATTGGGGTAAACCATTTGAAAGAAATCAACAGGTAAAAAAAGATCCTGTAGGTAATGAGGTCCTTATTAAAATTACAGCATCTGGTCTGTGTCATTCAGACATACATATTAGGAAAGGTTTTTTTGATCTGGGAGAGAAAGGGATTCACACTCTGGAGCAGAGAGGGGCAAAACTACCTGTTACTATTGGTCATGAAATAGCTGGAGAAGTTATTGAAATTGGGTCAACAGTAAAGAATTTATCTATTGGTCAGTCAGTTATAGTATTCCCTTGGATAGGGTGTGGCGGTTGCCTTGCTTGCGACGAGGACCGCGAGAGTGACTGCACAAATATGAATATTATAGGAATAAATCAAAACGGCGGCTTTGCTAGCCACGTGTTAGTTCAAGATGAGAAGTTTGTTTTTGATATTACTGGCCTGGATCCTGCAAAAGTTGCTCCGTATGCGTGCTCGGGGCTTACCGTGTATAATGCTTTAACAAAGCTTGGTGAGTTGAGAGATGGAGAATGGTTGGCGGTTCTTGGTACAGGTGGCCTTGGTTTAAATGCGATATCAATTGCAAAGGCTTTGGGGTATAAAAACATTATAGCTATCGATATTGATGATACTAAATTGGCTGCGGCAGTGGAAATGGGTGCAGATAAAACATTAAATTCGAAATCTAAAACAGCTAGCAACGATTTGATTGCCTTATGTGAGGGAAGGTTATTTGGAGTAATAGATACTTTTGGAAGTCAAGAAACAGCTAACTTAGCAGTCAGCTCATTAACAAAAACTGGCCGATATGTAACTGTTGGTCTCTATGGGGGGGATTTTATTATGCCACAGGTTTGGCTTCCCCAAAAGGCAATGACTGTTCGAGGCAGCCATGTCGGAAACAGCCCGCAGCTTAAAATCTTAATTGAAATGTATCGAGATGGAAAATTGAAAGACATTCCAATTGAAAAACGGCCTTTGTCTGAAATAAATAATGCAATGAATGACCTTGAAAATGGGCGTGTGACAGGAAGAATTATACTTTGTCCATAAATAGGTCCGACTCCTTTTATTAAAAATAAATTTGTTGAGGTAAAAATGAAGTCATATAAATTATACATAGATGGTGAATGGATTAATTCTACTTCGGGCAAATGGTTTGAAACCGAAAACCCATATACAGGGGAGGCTTGGGCAAAAATTTCTAGAGGAAACGCTGAAGATGTGGACAGGGCAGTGAAAGCTGCCAGTAAGGCGTTTCAAGGGGGTTGGGGGCAAACAAAGCCAACGGAGAGAGGTAAACTACTAAATAGGCTGGCAGAGGTAATTGAAAAAAACTCAGAAAGACTTGGAGAAATTGAAGTAAGGGACAATGGTAAACTTATTACAGAAATGGGTGCTCAAACAAAGTATCTAGCTGAGTGGTATCGTTACTATGGTGGTTTGGCAGATAAGGTTGAGGGTTCAGTTATCCCGTCAGATAAACCCGGGATATTCAATTTTACCCGATACGAGGCGTTGGGAGTTATCGGAATGATTACTCCATGGAACTCTCCGTTACTATTATTGGCTTGGAAGCTTGCTCCAGCATTAGCTGCCGGGAATACTGCAGTGGTTAAACCTTCTGAGTATACATCAGCATCTACTCTTGAATTTATGAACTTAATTGAAGAAGTTGGATTTCCTAAAGGCGTAGTAAATACAGTTACTGGCTTTGGTTTGGAAGTTGGATCTCCATTAGTAGACCATCCTAACGTAGATAAAATCGCATTTACTGGATCAGATGTTTCTGGTCAAAAGATTTATGAAGCAGCCGCAAAAAAGATTATGCCAGTAACCCTGGAACTTGGTGGTAAGTCACCAAATATTGTTTTCGAGGATGCTGACTTTGAAGCTGCTGTTATGGGTGTGATATCTGGAATTTTCGCTGCAACTGGTCAGACTTGTATTGCTGGATCAAGATTATTAGTTCAAAAGTCCATTCATGATAAGTTTGTCGAAAGATTAATTAAGGTAGCAAAAGAGGCCAAAATTGGCGACCCGATGTCCACGGAAACACATGTTGGTCCAGTTACCACTCAACCTCAGTATCAAAAAATAATAGATTACATAGAGATAGCAAAAAAAGAAAATGCGAAATGTGTTTTGGGTGGCAAGCCATATACTGGTCCAGGGGCTAAGGGAAAGCAATTTATTGAACCAACTATATTCACTGGAGTAACAAATGAAATGCGGATAGCTCAAGAAGAAGTTTTTGGTCCGGTGCTTTCAGTCATCCCATTTGATACCGAAGAAGATGCGGTAAGAATTGGAAATGATATCGATTTTGGTTTAGCGGCTGGCGTTTGGACAAACGATATAGGTCGAGCACTCCGTATGTCAGAGAAACTTCGCGCAGGAACAATTTGGGTTAACACCTATCGAGCTGTGAGCTTCACTTCACCCTTTGGTGGTTATAAGAGAAGCGGCGAAGGTAGAGAGAGTGGCAAAGATGCAATTAAAGAGTTTTTACAAGTAAAATCGGTTTGGATTGCTCAACAAACTACTACTGAAAATCCATTTATAATGCGTTAAGATTAAGGAAAATACGGTTCATGGTTGATAAGGTAAGTATTGTTACAGGGGCGGCTAGGGGAATTGGCCTTGCTACATCAAAGTTATTTATAAGCGAAGGCTATCAAGTAGTAATGGTGGACAGAGATGCAGATCAGTTAATGCTGGAATCTGAGAAGCTAGAGAGGTCATATCCAATAGTTTGCGATGTTGCAATCGAGGCTGAAGTAAAGGATATGATGTTTTCTGTCACAGAAAAAATGGGTAGGCTAGACTGTATTGTTAATAATGCTGGTGTTGCCGAGTTTGATCCAATTGAGAATATTGATTTAAAAAAATGGCGACGGGTAATGTCAACCAACCTTGACGGGGTTTTTCTTTGTAGTCAATTTGCAATCCCACTTCTCAAACAAAGCAAAGGATCAATCGTTAACATTGCCTCGATATCTGGTCTTAGAGCTTCGACACTTAGAGTAGCTTACGGAACGTCCAAGGCAGCTGTAATTCAGTTAACTAAACAACAAGCAGTTGAACTAGGGGAGTTTAGTATCAGAAGTAACTGTGTGGCACCTGGTCCAGTTAGAACAAAACTTGCTATGGCTGTTCATAGTCAAGAGATAATTGACGCGTATCATGACGCTATACCTTTAAATAGGTATGGCTCGGAAGAAGAAATAGCTAACCTGATTGTCTTCTTAGCCTCAGAAAAAGCTAGCTTCGTAACCGGTCAACTAATTGCTGCTGATGGTGGGTTTGAAGCTACTGGTGTTGGTCTTCCTGCACTCAGAGTATAAATAAATTATTCGTACCTAGGAGAGACTTTATGAAATTTCAATATCATCAGTTTAAATATGGTTCTGATAATTACGGTGTTTTAGTTCATGACACAAAAACAAAAGAGACCGTTGCGGTTGATGCTGGTAATTCTACCGGCTACCTAAAAGCCCTAGATGAAATGGGTTGGTCTCTAACTCAAATCTGGATAACTCATCATCACGGTGATCACACAGACGGGTTGATTGAATTAAAGAAACAGACGGGTGCTAAAGTTTTTGGCCCAAAATCAATTGAACATGTTGATGTGGGCCTCTCAGAAGGTGATCAATTTGAGTTTTCAGGAGAGCAAGTAAAAGTTTTAGAAACACCAGGTCATACCCTTGATATGTTGAATTTTTATCTAATATCGGAGGAAACAATTTTTACAGGAGATACACTATTTGTAATGGGTTGTGGTAGATTATTTGAGGGTTCGGCTGAACAAATGTTTAATAGTATTTCTAAGTTGTTAGAGTTACCGGAAGATACTATAATTTATTGCAGTCATGAGTACACGCTTGCTAATGCAAAATTTGCATTGAGTGTTGACCCAGACAATATAGAACTGATAAATCGGTATAAATCTATAAAGGTTACGCTTAAAAATGGCTTACCAACTGTTCCTACTACTATAAAAAGTGAAGTCCAAACTAACCCATTTTGTAGATTTGACGACATTGCAATAAGGCGTAAGTTAGGGATGATAAAATCAAGCGATTCAAGTGTCTTCAAAAAACTTAGAGAGTTAAAAGATTCTTTTTAACTTAACAAATTTATAGACTTGGTAATTTACTTTTAGGTTTTTATGTTAAAATTTTCGGCTAATTTAGGTTTTTTGTGGAGAGAGTTAGATTTAATTTCAGCAATACGTGCGGCAAGTAAAGTTGGTTTTGATGGTGTAGAATTTCACTGGCCTTATGAAATTTCCCCTATCGATTTAAAAATGGTATTAGATGAAACTAATATTCCAGCAGTTAGTCTTAATACTAGAAGGGGTAATTCATTAAAAAATGAAAATGGTTTGGCAGCTCTAATTGGTAGGTCAAAAGATGCTCGAGAGGGTATCGATGAAGCAATATCTTATGCTAGAGTAATACATTGTGATATGATCCATGTTATGGCCGGTGTGGCTCCTCACAAAACTGAAAATGATTCCACTTTCCGTGACAACCTACTCTACGCCTCAGAGGAAGCAGCAAAACATAACAAAAAAATATTAATTGAGGTGTTAAATCCTGTTGATGCACCAGGTTATTTTTTGAACTCATTTGAGAAAGTTGCTGAAGTTATAGCCAATGTACATTCAGAAAATATTAAACTCATTTTTGATTGTTATCATTTTCAAATGTTAAGAATAAACTTGAAGCCATTGTTTTTAAACTGTTTTGATAATATTGGTCACATTCAGATAGCTTCTTTCCCAGGAAGAAATGAACCTAATTTCAATAGTCAAAGCTATATCGAAATATTGAATTTCTTTCAAACGTCTGGTTGGAATGGTTTTATTGGAGCAGAATATTGTCCAAGAACAACTACAGATGAAGGGATGTCCTGGCTTTCTGATTTCAAAAATGAATTGTGTAAAGAAGATACTTTAAGTAATAATTTTTAATACTTTATGGAGGGTTTAATTAATGAAAGTAAATAATGTGGTAGCGATAGTTACTGGAGGAGCGTCGGGCCTTGGTGAGGCTAGTGTCCGAGCTATTGTGGAAAATGGTGGTAGAGCAATGGTCTTAGATCGAAATATCGAGGCTGGTAACTTATTGTCTGACGAACTTGGTAGTGGTGTTATTTTTTTTGAAGCAGACGTTACTAATGAAGCCTCCACACAAGCAGCGATTGATAAGTGTGTGTCTTACTTTGGTTACGTAAATGTAGTTATTAACTGTGCTGGGATTGCAGTAGTTGAGAAAACAGTAGGCAAAGAGGGGGCTCACTCATTAGCTTCCTTTGAAAAAGCAATAAACATTAATATTCTTGGGTCTTTTAATGTTTCTAGATTAACGGCTGTTGCAATGCAAAAGAATGATATGTTTGATGAAAGTGAACGCGGTATTATTATAAATACTGCCTCAGTAGCCGCATTCGACGGACAAAAAGGGCAAGCTGCTTATGCGGCTTCGAAAGGAGGAATAGCATCTCTCACTCTTCCAATGGCGAGAGATTTAGCACAAATGGGTGTTAGAGTTATGGCAATTGCTCCAGGTTTATTTATGACACCAATGCTAGCTGGACTTCCTCCTAAAACTTTAGAAACTTTATCTACGCAACCGCTTTTCCCCAATCGATTAGGTGGACCAGAAGAGTTTGCTGATTTGGCCATGTTTATTATAAAAGCTGGCTATTTAAATGCAGAAGTAATTCGGTTGGATGGCGGTATTCGTTTGCCATGAAGGCCTTAGTTGTTGGAGCTGGAATTGGTGGATTATCTGCTGCTTTGGCTTTAGCTAAATCTGGTTGGGCAGTTACTGTTTTTGAAAAATCAACAACTATAAAAGAAATTGGTGCAGGAGTTCAAATAAGTCCTAACGGAATGAAAGTGTTAAATTCCTTAGGAGTAACTCCTCTTATTGAAAACTCTCTTTACGAACCAAAACATCTAGAGGTTCGCTTTGGGAGGTCTGGGCGTAAAGTTTTCTCCGTACCATTCAAAGAAGTTGCTCTTAAGAGATGGGGTGCTCGCTATATTCAAATACATAGAAATGACCTTATTCAAGCTCTATTAACTGCTTTAAAAAACTATAATAATGTTCAAATTATAACTGGAGCCACTGTTGAGTCTTACCTCAACGGATCAAGTACTGTTTCAATTAATATTACAAATCAGAAGAGTGAATGTGGTGATTTGTTAATTGGCGCAGATGGATTAAATTCAGCGATAAGAGGTCAGATGCATGGTAGTAGTAGCCCTACTTATACGGGCTATGCTGCATGGAGGTTCACGGTTCCAGAGAAACTCTTAAATCAAAATACTACCCCGGTTAATTCATGTGTTTGGGTTGGAGAGGATAAACATATTGTAGTTACTAGGATTAATTCTGGTAAAACTATAAACTTTGTAGGGGTAGTAAAAAGAGAGTCTTTAATAAAAGAGTCGTGGAATCTTAAGGGTGCTAAAGAAGCTCTAACTAAAGATTTTAAAAATTGGGATCCAGTAGTTGAGAATATCATATCAAGTTCTGATAAAATCTTCCTTGGTGGGCTTTATAATAGAGCTCCCTTAAAAAGTTGGACAGATAACAAAACAGTATTGGTTGGGGATGCCGCTCACCCGATGTTACCCTCTATGGCACAAGGGGCCTCTCAGGCCTTAGAGGATACAAGTGCCCTGATAAACTGCCTGAAAGAGGGAAGCACAATTGAGTCATCAATTAAAAAGTTTTTTTTACATAGAAATTCTAGAGTGTCAAAAATTCAAACTAGGTCACGAGATAACTTAAACTTGTTTCACTTAAATAAAATTCATAAAAAGATACTTTATTATGGAGGTCTTTGGCTGCTGAACCAAACATACCCAGAGCTTATTCATCGAAAACAAGATTGGATTTACTCGTACAACCCATAAGTAAACTATAGTTAATTTGTAGCGCATGTTAATTTTTAACAAACTGTCGGGAGCAAAAAAAATGTTAGAAGGTATTCGAGTAATTGAACTTGAAGGAATTGGACCAGGACCTTTTGCTGGGATGACATTAGCTGATCTTGGAGCAGATGTTGTTAAAGTTCATAGACCTAGCCCAACACAAGAAGATAAAAAAGAGACTTTAAGCCTTTTAGACCGGGGTAAGAGGTCAGTCATACTGAACCTCAAGGACCAGAAAGATAAATACACGCTAAAAAGTTTAATAAAAAGTGCAGACGTATTAATTGAAGGGAATCGACCTGGTGTTATGGAGCGTTTGGGATTCGATGAAAAAACAATTTTCGAATTAAATCCAAATATAATTTTTGGTAGAATAACTGGGTGGGGGCAGGGAGGCCCTAATGCAACTCAAGCAGCCCATGATCTCAATTATATTTCAAAAACAGGCTCACTCTGGTTTGGCTCTGATGAAGGGGATAGTCCGTTTACTCCTCCAACAATGGTAGGTGATATTGGTGGGGGTGCTTTGTATCTAGTAATAGGCATCTTAGCAGCCCTTTTTAGAGTAAAAAATGGGGAAAAAGGTACAGTTGTAGATGCAGCTATTGTTGATGGTACAGCACATATGATGAATTTACTTTTATCGTTATACCCTGATGGAATTCAGTCTATAAAAAGAGGTAAAGGCCTCTTAGACGGACCTCATTGGAGTCGATGTTATAGATGTTCGTGTGGAGAATTTATTTCAGTCCAATGTTTGGAACCAAAGTTTTATTTAATTTTTTTGGATGTTCTTGGATTATCTGACGACCCTGAGTTTTTAGATCAGCATGATAAAGCGCAATGGCCTATGCTTACAGTTAAATTGAAGAACATATTTTTAACTCAAAGTCGAACTTACTGGGGTGAACTTTTTGAAAACTCAGATTCCTGTGTTATGCCAGTGTTGTCTCCGTTGGAGTCAACAAATGATCCACATATGAAGTCTCGTAATATATGGACAATTAAGGACTCGGCATTACAGGCCGCCCCCGCTCCAAAATTTTCAAACTGGATTAATTCAAGTTATCAAACAATTCCGACTAAAGGAGAGCACAGACAGGAAATTTTAAAAGAATTAAGTGACAAAGCTTAAAATAAAAATAAGATGGCTAACTGTGGAAAGGTAATATTTTTTGCATTGATGGGCGTTCCCGCATTGCCAAATTGTGCTTTTGTA
>Ga0209403_10001206_pt1 | contig 34114 bp, 27 predicted proteins | sample ArcticOcean_MG_C_8_FD_187440 | JGI IMG/M metagenome (GOLD analysis project Ga0209403, IMG submission 187440) | Marine microbial communities from western Arctic Ocean - ArcticOcean_MG_CB11_86 (SPAdes) (version 2) | ecosystem: Environmental > Aquatic > Marine > Oceanic | place: Arctic Ocean...
AGGTACCTCTTCGGCTTCTGCCTCAGCTTCAGGTGCCTCCTCGGCTTCTGCCTCAGCTTCAGGTACCTCTTCGGCTTCTGCCTCAGCTTCAGGTGCCTCTTCGGCTTCTGCCCCTGGAGCTGCCTCTTCGCCTTCGGCTGCTGGCTCGGCTGCCGCGGCATCCGCTCCCGCGGCTGCAGCTGCAGATTCCAGCCCGATCGGTGCTGCGGCTTCTCCGTCAGACGCCTCAGCCACTTCCGGCTTCGGTGCGGCGGCCTTCTTCTGGAAGTCCTCCTCGTCGTCCGGTCCGCCCTCGGCTTCGGCCTTCGCGGCGATCGCAGCTGCTGCAGCGAGGCGTGCCGCTTCGATCTCTTCCTGCGGCTTACGCTCAGGCGTTTCCGTCACCTCAAGCACGATGCGGCGGTTGGCCCCATCCGACTCGATCACACGTAGGCTGACCGAGTCACCGGCGCCGTAGTACTCCTCGAGCTTCTCGACGTCTTCAATGCCGGTGTTCGCTGCCGGCACGAAGCCTTCGACATCGTCTCCGAGGTCGACAACAACGCCCTTGTCTTGCACGCGGACGACCGATCCATCCTGCTCGACTCCCGGCGCGAGGCGTTCGGAGATCGAAGGCCACGGATCGTCCGCGATCTGCTTCACACCGAGGGAGATGCGCTTGTTCTCGGCATCCACGTCGAGGACGATGACTTCGAGGTCCTGACCCTTCTGGATGATTTCGGACGGGTGCTCGACCCGCTTGGTCCAGCTCATGTCCGAAACGTGTACCAGGCCATCGATTCCCGGCTCGATCTCAACGAACGCACCGAACGAGGTCAGGTTGCGGACCGTACCGGCCAGCTTGGTGCCGGTCGGGTACTTCACCGGCAGCGCCAACCACGGGTCCTCTTCGATCTGTTTCATACCGAGCGAAATCTTCTCGTCGTTCGGATCGACCTTGAGGACCACAGCTTCGATCTCTTCACCAATCGACACGACCTTCGAGGGGTGACGCACGTTGCGCGTCCACGACATCTCGGAGATGTGCACGAGACCCTCGACGCCCTTCTCGAGCTCGACGAAGGCACCGTAGTTCGTGATCGAGACGACCTTCCCCTTCACACGTGAACCGACCGGGTACTTCTTGTCGATATCCGTCCACGGATACGGGAGGAGCTGCTTGAGCCCCAGCGAGATCCGCTCGCGGTTCCAATCGATGTCGAGAACCTTCACGTCCAACCCAGCGCCAATGTCCACGACCTCGGACGGGTGCCCAACGCGGCCCCACGACATGTCTGTGATGTGGAGCAGTCCGTCCAGACCGCCCAGGTCGATGAATGCACCGAAGTCGGTGATGTTCTTGACCTGACCCTCTCGGACCTGACCGACCAAGAGCTCTTTCACGAGCGTCTCGCGCTTCGTCTCGCGCTCGGCCTCGAGAATCACGCGACGCGAAACAACGATGTTCCGGCGACGCTTGTTGAGCTTGATGATCTTGAACTTGTAGACCTCGCCAATGAGGTCCTCGATGTTCGGAACCCGGCGCAGAGCGATCTGCGAACCCGGGAGGAAGGCGTCGACGCCCATGAGGTCGACGGTGACACCACCCTTGATCTTGCGAACGAGCGTTCCCTTGACTGGACGATCCGCATCGTGTGCTTCGCGGATCTTCTCCCAGACGCGGAGGAAGTCGGCCTTCTTCTTGGAGAGCACGACAACACCGTCGTCGTCTTCAAGGCTCTCGAGGAGAACTTCGACATCGTCGCCTGCCTCGGGCGGATCCTTGAATTCGTCCAGTGCGACCGAGCCTTCGCTCTTAAAGCCGAACTCGAGAATGACGGTGGATTCCGTGACACGGAGAACCTTCGCGTTGACGATTTCGCCTTCGCGGAACTCCTGGAAGTCCGCGCTGAACTCCAAGAGGAGTGCTTCGAACTCTTCTTTAGAGGTCGAAAGCGGCTCTTCTCCGTACGGATCGTGGAAGAATTCCGGTGAGATGCCGTCTGGTATAGCGGCGAGTGCGGCTGCACGAGCAGCTTCCGCGGCCTTCTCAGCAGCTTCTTCGGCGGCGAGTTCTTCGGCGGTCATGGTGGTGACTTCGCCGGTCATCGCGTCGACAATAACCTCTACGCCCTCAGGGAGTTCGTCGGTCGGGTCGACATCGGGGGTTTCGTTCTCAGTCATGGGTATCCTGCGGCCACTCTCAAGAGAAATCGAGGCGGCGCTTTGCCGGGCTCGGGGGACGAGCGCGGGTTAGGGTGTACGTAAAAGGATGACAGCCAAGAAAGCTAGATACGGCCTACGATCGAGTCAATCGAAGAACCAGTTGGACAACCGCGGCCACTTGGGCGTCGAAGGTGAGCCCTGTGGTATCGATTTCAACGGCGTCTTCAGCCTTCTTCAGTGGTGAAAGCTCACGTTCCGAATCTCGACTGTCACGGGCGCGAATCGCCTCGACCTGACGGTGGAGTTCAGCTGGGTCGTCGTCCGCCGCGCCCTCGTCCAACAGGCGTCGCCTGGCTCGTTCAGCAACGTCGGCCACGAGATACACCTTCACTTCGGCGTCCGGGAATACGACGGTGCCCATGTCACGCCCCTCCGCGACAAGTCTCCCGCATTCCCCGGCGCGTTGCTGGAGGTCTAACAAGCTGGCTCGTACGGCCGGAAGTTTCGCGAGATGAGACACACCCTCGGTGACCTCCTGCGTGCGTAGCTCCGCGTCGACGACCTGACCAGACACCAGAACCTGGAAGCCATCGTCTGTCGGTGTGATGTCTACGTCGAGCGCCCCGAGATCGGCTTCGGTCAACAGCGGCCATTCCTCCTGCGCTACCCCTCTTTTCGTAAGCGCCAGGGTGAGAGCGCGGTACAAAGCCCCAGAGTCGAGGTGCCGGAAGGACAGTCGCTTGGCGACCTCTTTCGCTGTGCTGGACTTACCTGAGCCTGCTGGGCCGTCCAGCGTGACGACGGGGCCTTCGCGCGTCATTCTCCTCCCTCCGTCGAAACGTGATGGAGCATTTTCCAAAATCCAGGGAAACTCACCGAGGCTGCATCGGGATCATCGATCTCTATTGAGTTACCCGGTTGGGCTCCGAGAACGCCGAAAGCCATCGCGATGCGATGATCGTCAAAGCACTTAACTCGGCCGGACAGAGGTTCCCGAGAGCCCTCGATCGCCAGTCCGTCTGCAAACTCTTCGACCGAGACGCCTAACCCTCGGAGGTTCTCGACGAGCGCCGAGATCCTATCGGACTCCTTGGTCCGGAGCTCCGACGCGTCGCGGATGATCGTCGTCCCTTTGGCACGTGCACCCAAGATCGCCACCAGCGGAAGCTCGTCGATTAGTCGAGGTACTTCGTCGGGGGCGATCGCCGTGGCACGCAGATCAGCTGATTCCGCAGAGATTGTGCCCACGGGCTCCGCTCCGCTGTCTGGTCTCGGGGCGATGTTGAGGTCGACACCCATCCGGCGAAGTACATCCAAAAACGCCGTCCGGGTCGGGTTGAGTCCGACGCCTTCCACGGTCAGAACGTCCTGCGTGGCGCCCAGTGCAGCCAGGGAGAGCACAAAAGCTGCAGAGGAAATGTCACCGGGTACCGCGAAGTCGAAGGCCTCGATCTGCGCTGGAGGATCTCTGAGTTCGACACGCCATCCTTCAGCGACAGCGTGGGAAATCACCGAGACACCGAGCTGATTCAGCATACGCTCGGAGTGGTCTCGGGAGCGACGGGGTTCGGTGATCTGAACGAATGTGTGGCCCGTCAGTCCGGCGAGGAGAATCGCGCTCTTCACCTGGGCGCTGGCGACATGACTCGGCCAATCGACCGCGGAGAGCCCGGCCGCATTCGTGATTGTGAGCGGAAGCCGGTCCTGCTCCTCCAGAAATTCGAACGAAGCGCCCATCGCACAGAGCGGGGCGGTCACCCGCTTCATGGGTCTGCTTTGGAGCGATGTGTCCCCGGTGAGCGTCGCTCCCACGCCCGCACCTGCCAACAGTCCTAGGAGGAGCCTCGTGCCCGTCCCGCTGTTTCCTAGATCAAGAGGCGCGTCTGGGGTGGCCAGTCCGTCGAGCCCAACGCCCTCAACTTCGATCGCACCTCCGTCGTGAGGGATCGGCGGGATATTGACACCCATAGCCCTCAGTGCATTGGCGGTCGATTCAGCGTCGCCGCCGAACAAGAGGCCGCGAAGCGAACTCGTTCCGGACGCAATCGACGCCAGAATCAGCGCTCGCTGGGTAAGCGACTTATCGCCTGGCACTGTGATCCTCACGAACCGGCCTTCCACGTCGCGGATCGCACCATGGCCTCGCGCACCTCTTGCATGTCCCCACCCTCCACGGCGCGGGCCAGGTCGTTGACGGTTTTCCCAAGGAGCCGGAGTCCCACAACCAGGTCTTCCGGGAGCGCTGAAAGAATGTCGATCCATATGTCCGGGCTGGATGTGGCGAGGCGCGTCATGTCCGAACCGCCTGACCCGAGTTGTTCCGGACCGATGCCTGCTTCTGCCAACGTCGTCGCCAGAGCGTTGGCGGTGAGCTGGGGTAGCGCGCTGACGAACGCGATCATGCGATCGTGCTCGTGGGGATCCGCTTGTTGAGGTGTCGCACCGAACCGGGTCCACAGCGTGCGCATTCGGTCAGCGGCATCCTCGGCTTCCGGGTCGTTCGTGATCCAAACAGTGGCCCCGTCGTACAGCGTGGGGCTCGATGCCGCGAACCCAGACTCGGCGACGCCAGCCATAGGGTGACACCCGACCCACCGTCGAGTGAGTCCGGCCTCTGCGGCAGCCTCGGCGACCGGGCCCTTGAGACTCGCCACGTCCGCTACGACCGCGGCGGGTTCAAGAGTCGATGCCAGCTCTGCCATCATCTTGCATGTCGGTCCCAGGGGAATAGCGAGCATCACGAGGTCAGCCCCCGCGACCGCTTCGCTCCAGCGTTCGGGTGCTGCGGCCACCGCTTCTGCCTCAACGGCGGAGAGGCGCTCATCGGGATCGGGAGACCACCCGACCACCTCGGCCGACGTCGCAGCTGTGGCGGCGCGGGCGAACGAGCCGCCCATCGCGCCTAACCCGATTACCGCGATCCGGCGGAAGCTGGACTCAGTTCGTTTCGGGGTCGACGACATAGGTCAGATCCATTCGGGAGAGAATTGGGTCTCTCGTGACGCAGGACATGAAGATCTCCTCACGTTCCTTAGTGAACGTCGACGCGGGCAAACGGAACCTCCCGGTGAAGGAGGCCCCCGACGTCCCAGCGCTGACGAAGCGCCGCATGATTCGGTTCCGGGATCGGGCCTTTGATGAGATCAGGAAGAAACGCAGTCACGAGCCGGCGCGCTCCGTCTCAGTGCGGAACGGGATCTCGATGACGAGACCGTCCCTCGCCACTTTCGAGTCCGCAAAGATCTCGACTGCCTCGTCCTTCAGGGGGGACGAGTCGTCCGAGTAGCGAGCCGATAGATGCGTGACGACGAGACGTTGGACTCCAGCTCGTTTCGCGATGCCGGCCGCACCCGCCGCCGTAGAATGAAATGTCTCTCCGGCGCGGTCCTTTTCTTTTTCTTCGAAGGTCGCTTCGTGGATCAAAAGATCCGCACCCATCGAGCGAGCAACGGTTGAGTCAGCGGGTCTCGTGTCTCCCGTGTATACGACGGTCCTGCCCGGCCGCGCGGCGCCGACCAAGTCGGCAGCTCTCACCGTCTTGCCGTCAACTTCGACGTCCTCGCCCTTGTGGAGTTTGCCGAAGGATGGCCCTTCAGGTACGCCCATTTCCCTAGCTAACTCCACATCGAAGCGACCCAGGCGATCCTCTTCAATAAGAGCCCAGCCGACCGCACGCGTTCCGTGTTGGACTTCGAAGGCCTCGATTCTGTATTCGTCGAGAACCAAGCCATGTCCGGGAGGAGCTTCATGGACCTCTACCGGAAAGCCGACCCGATCATTTCCCAATGCGACGGTGTCACGCAAAACTCTGGACGAGCCGGGAGGCCCATAGATGTCCAGAGTTTCGGTGCGGCCCTGCAGCGCCATGGTCCGGAGCAGTCCAGTGATCCCAAGGAAGTGATCAGCGTGCGTATGCGTCACGAAAATGGCTCGAATTGAGAAGCCGGTACCGTACCGCATCATCTGACGCTGGGTCCCCTCACCGCAGTCGAAGAGGTAGTGGTCACCTTCTCGCTGGACGGCGATCGCGCTCACATTTCGGTCCACCGTGGGACGAGATGCAGCGGTGCCGAGAAAGGTCACTCGGATCATGTGACGTCCCCTCTACCAGACGCGGAATTGCACCTGGAGGGTACGGCCGGGCTGTGGAAGACCGCACTGATCGTAGGAAGTCGAGTTCGTAGCATTCCGCACGCTCGCAGAGGCGTCCACACGCGACAAGGCTCCACGGCCACCAAACTGGAAGATCTTTCGCAGCGAGAAGTCAGCCGATCCGCTGGCCCCGAACGATTGTAGCCCCCCAACCTCGGGGTTCGCGCACCGCTGATCGCTTACGAAGCGGAAGTCCGATGCGGCTCTGTAACCGCCCCCCAAGGGGCTCTCCAGAGAGAACTTCCCTGTCACTGACGGCTCATACTCCAGCTCGATTCGTGTCCCGTCGGGCTCCACTCCACGCACGTGCTGCAGCGTGAGGTCCGTGGAGATCGTCGCGACCCCCAAGGTGCCGATCGCCAGCATCTCGATGCCCGTGCTCTGGATCTGGTCCTGGTTCACACGCTTGAAGAGGCGTGTGCCAGAATCGTCAGTTACGGTCGTCCGAATGATTCCGTCTGCGAGCCGCTGATGGAATCCTACGACCTGAACCTCGAGATCGCCGGTGTGGACTGTGAACCCGCCTTCGGCTCCCAACATGATCTCGGCCTCGAGCGACGGATTCGGGATGAAGCGCCCAAGGGCGCCTGAATAGAGTTCGCGAAGCGAGGGGAAGCGGGCGCGGCGGCTCGCGCCCCCATGCACGAGGAGGCCCCTGCTCACCAAGGAACTAATCCCGATCCGGGCACCGAAGTCATTTAGGCGCGCGAGTGGAGGTTTGTCCCCGCTCTCCGGGGTATCGGCACCGTCGAGCACCGCTCCGAGCGACAGGCGGGTCCCGTCCGTCGGCCCGAGCTTCCATTCCGTCTCGGCACCCAGACTCCAAAGCCTTTGGCGGAATTCGCTTGACCCACCTGGCGTGAGTACTTCGTCGTGATTCACATCCGCGTACGTCGCAGAGGCGCGGAAGTCCCCCTGGTCACCGAGTGTGTGCTCACCCTCGAGCCGGAACGTCAGGTTACGGTCGTCCGAATCCTCTCGCTCCACGACGGACTGAAAAGCCCACGTATCGTATTGGTCGATTCGGGTGCTACCTAAGTCCATGCCGAGACTGACCTCGACATCGCCTTTGCCCGACCCCGTATACCGCGAGCCGGTCCCAAACGAGAGTGCTGTGAGGAGGCGGGTCTGCTCGGGATACCTCCACAAGCGTGGTTCGTCCTGATGTGCTTCCGGCGGGACGCCGCGTTCGACGTCGTACGCCGTCGTGGCGAGCGAGGCCCAACTACCGTCCTCACCTCGCACCCGAGCCGCGAAATAGGCGTCCATTCTCCTCGTGTCACTATTCAGCCGCAGGCCGTCTGCGTTCCGCAGGAACTGAGGCCGGATGTCCGCGTCGTCCGAGGCGCCGTTGGGGACGGTGTAGCCTGGACGGTCACTGAAGCCAGCCCCGGCCCGGAACAGCCACTGGGCCTCGTCTCGGTCTATGAGATGGGCCGCACCCACGGCGATGTTCGTCCCACCCGATTCGTTCACCGAAATGCCGACATCCATCGGGTTCACGCTTTCGATGCGGCCTGGGACTCGGGCAACATCGACTTCGATGACCCCACCCAGCGTGTTGGGTCCGTAGAGCACGGATGAGAGTCCCCTTATCAGCCGGATCCCCTGCGCCGCGGTGAGTGGGATGATGGACAGATCTGTCCGGTGATCCCACCCCACCGTGAGCGGCACTCCGTCTAGGAAAATGCCGATTTGCCGTTCTTCAGATCCACGAATAGAGGGCTGAGACTCGCCGCGGCTGTTTTGGCGAATGACCAGGAGGGGCATCGCGCGCACGACGTCTTCCATAGTCGGGGCGGGCACCGAACGCAGTGAGTCCAAGCGCATTTCGACAACACTCGATCCGCCGGTCGTGAGGGCAGGCCGCGGCACGCTGATGGTCAGCCCCTTGATGTCGTACTGGCGCGCCACTCGTGTGGAGTCCACGCGCATGGAGTCCTGAGTCGCCTGGGCCGAAAGAACGGCCGGTGCAGACAGGATGAATGCTGGCAGAACCAGACGTAGAAATCGCATCTATTATGAATAAAGTTGGGTTTTTTGGGATTGAGCCGCGCGTAACCATCTAGGACACCCGACGACAGATGTTCCGGTCCACCTGCCTGTGTCTCGCCCGACGAACACGGAAAGTAATGAGATCGTTGACCGAATCGACCCACTACGTCGTTGGACACGGGGCCGGGCGGGTCGTATCCTGAGCCCAACTTGGACCACATAGTGGAGGACCCGATGCACAGTCGCCGTCAATTCCTCGGAGCCGCGTCATTTCCTGCCCTCGCAGCCGTTGCCGGAGTAGGATTTCGGCCGTCTGAATTACGTGCCAGTGCAACCGACGTCGCAGCGTCCCTCCGGGCGCATCCCGGACTCGCTGCGGACATCGCACGCAACGAGGATTTTTGGTTTGAGGTGGCTCGCGCCTTCACCGTGGACCGGACCATGGTCAATCTGAACAATGGCGGTGTCAGTCCTTCACCCGGTTGGGTTCAGGATGCCATGAAGCGCCATTTGGATTTCTCGAACCTCGCTCCCTCCTACACGATGTGGGAGATCCTCGAGCCTCAACGTGAGGGGGTCCGCGAGCGGATGGCCCGGCAGTGGGGCGTGGATGCAGAAGAGATCGCTTTTACTAGGAACGCGTCCGAGAGCCTGCAGACCATGCAACTGGGCATCGATTTGCATCGGGGCGACGAGGTCCTCACGACCACGCAGGATTACGGTCGGATGATCACGACGTTCAAGCAGAGGGCGCGACGGGAAGGCATTACGCTGAACCAGATCAAGATTCCGGTTCCGGCGGAGGACCCGGCGGAAGTTGTCCGCTTGTTCGAGCAGGCGATCACTCCGCAGACCAAGGCGATCCTGGCGTCCCATATGATCAACTTGACCGGCCAAATTCTGCCGGTCACCGAACTAAACGCTCTGGCACGTCGCCACGGAATCCCGCTGATCATCGACGGTGCGCACGCGCTTGCGCACTTCGACTTCACATTGGATGAACTGGACGTCGACAACTATTCGACGAGCCTGCACAAATGGCTCTTCGCTCCGCACGGCACGGGCATGCTCTACGTGCGTAAGGAGAAGATCCCGGAGGTGTGGCCGCTTATGGCCGCGCCGGAGCGAATGGACACCGACATCCGGAAGTTTGAAGAGATCGGGACCCACCCTGCGGCCAACTACCTCGCGATTGCGGAAGCTCTGACGTTCCATCAAGGGATCGGCCCGGCCCGGAAGGACGCGCGACTGGTCTACCTGAGAAATTACTGGGCCGAACAGCTTCTTCAGAATGACAATGTGCGACTCCATACCAGCCTCAAGCCTGGCCTGGCCTGCGGGATCGCGAACGTGGAGATCGTCGGCGTCGCGCCCAACGACTTACGTGACTATCTCTGGCGTGAACACCGGATCATCACGGTGTCCATCAACCATGCCGAGTTCCAGGGGATCCGAGTGAGCCCGAGCGTCTATTCGACGTTGCCTGAGCTCGACCGCTTTGTGGAAGCAGTAGATGGTGTCGCGCGCCACGGATTGCCTGCCTAATTCGGAAGCCACAACCCCAGATCGTGGAATCACTTATGCTGGATCGTCTTGTGAAGGCCGTTGGTTTCGTCGCTGGCGTGTTCTTCCTGGCTGGTGCGCCGGCGGCATCTCAGGCTCCGCTCTCCATCCGCGACGTAATGTCCTATTCGTTTGCGTCGGGCTTGGTGGCCTCTCAGACCGCCGATCGCATCGCGTGGTTCGAAAATCGAGAAGGTGAACGCAACATCTGGGTCGCCGAAGGCCCATCGTGGGAAGGCCGGCAGCTGACCGACTATACTGGCGACGACGGCCAGGAACTCGCTTCGCTCGTCTTCATGCCCGATGCCGACCGGCTGCTTTTCGTCCGAGGAGGCGCACCGAATCGCCAAGGCGAGATCCCGGACCCTCTCTTCACGCCCGACGACGAAGGGCGAGCGCTTTGGGTGGTCCCGTTCGCGGGAGGAGTGCCGGTCCAGATCATGGAGGGAGGCGGCTTTGCGCTCTCTCCCGGAGGTGACCGGATCGCCTTCAGTCGCGGCCGGGACCTCATGGAGTTGCCACTCGCGGAAGGGGCCGAGCCCCGACGGTTGGCGCGTCTTCGTGGTGGAGCCAGCGGGCTGGCTTGGTCCCCGGATGGTTCTGACTTGGCTTTTGTCAGCAATCGGGGTGATCACTCTTTCGTGGGCGTGTACGACGGGGACCGTGCTGAGGTTCGTTATGTGGCGCCAAGCGTGCACCACGACGGGAACCCCGTGTGGAGCCCGGATGGGCGACGCATTGCGTTCCTACGCATTCCCAACGAGCGAGTGGTGCACATGTTCGCACCGCGGCGTGAGGCCCTCCCCTTCTCGATCCACGTGGCAGACGCGGCGGGCACGACCTCCACCGAGGTTTGGAAGGCAGACCCAGGAGTGGGTAGTGCGTTCAGTGGAGTAAATGCGTCGAGCCAGTTGTTCTGGGGTGAGGGTGACAGGATCGTCTTTCCGTGGGAGGGCACTGGCTGGAGGCATCTGTATAGCGTTCCGGTCACAGGTGGCCGAGCCATGGATCTGACGCCTGGAGCTGCTGAAGTTCAGTTCGCCTCGCTCGCTCCGGATGGTCGTTCGATGATCTACGATTCGAACGACGGCGACATCGACCGGAAACACGTTTGGCGCGCACATGTGGCCGGGGGCCAGAGGGAGATCGTGACTCCGGGAGACGGCCTCGAGTGGGGTGCGGTCGTGACCGGAGCGGGCACAGTCGCGTTCCACGCGGGGTCTGTGAATGAGCCGTCCCACACGGAGGTGCTGGTGGACGGGGACCGGAACTGGGTCAGCCCGGAACTGCCCTCATCGTTCCCCAAAGATCGGTTGGTCACACCCGAACAGGTCGTATTCACAGCCGCGGATGGCATGCAGATCCACGGGCAGCTCTTCCTGCCGCCGGATCACGAACCAGGTCAGCAGCATCCCGCCATGCTCTTTTTCCACGGAGGATCCAGACGGCAGATGCTCCTGGGTTTCCACCACCGCGGGTACTACCACAACGCTTACGCCTTCAACCAGGTGTTGGCGTCTGCTGGATATGTGGTCCTGGCCGTGAACTATCGCTCCGGCGTCGGATACGGGATGGAGTTCCGCGAAGCCGAGAACTACGGTGCTACAGGAGCCAGTGAGTTCGCGGATGTGATGGGTGCGGGCCTCTACCTGAAAGGACGGAGCGATGTGGATCCGGATCGCATCGGGCTCTGGGGTGGATCCTATGGTGGTTATCTGACCGCCCTGGGACTAGCCCGCGCTTCCGATCTTTTCGCCGCCGGAGTGGATCTCCACGGGGTTCATGATTGGAACGTGGTCATCAACGGCTTCCGTCCGTCCTATGAGCCCGAGGACTACCCCGAGTTTTCACGGGTCGCCTACGAGTCGTCTCCCATGGCTTTCATGGATGGGTGGCGTTCGCCGGTGCTCTTGATCCACGGGGATGACGACCGGAACGTTCCCTTCAGTGAAACCGTAGATGTTGCGGAGGCCCTTGCAAAACGCGGGGTCGACTTCGAACAATTGATCTTTCCCGACGAAGTGCACGGATTCCTCCTCCACAAGAACTGGCTCGCAGCGTACGAGGCGTCGTTGGACTTCCTCGGCCGAAAACTGCGGCGTCCGATTTCTTAATTCCCTCGCTTCTGAACCCGATATGCTCGCTACCCTGACGCTCGCTTCGATTTTCGCCTTCAGCCCCGCCGTCGGACCTTCGGTTTGTGTGGTCCCTGGTCCCACTGAGGTGATCGAGAATTACCGCGAGTTGTATCAGGCCGGCATCGGATACGAAGCGTTCCTCGAGGCCGCGAATCGTCGGAAGGATCTGTGGCACGGCAATTCTGCGAAGGCAGAAGGGATTGCGATGTCCGTGGTGGAACGAGCCCGCGCGGTCGGTGGCACCTGGCACTTCTTAGTGGTCGCGATCGACTCCTGCTCGGACTCGGTCTCCACCGTGCCTTACCTCGCAGAGTTGGCGGCTCAGGTCGATGGCTTGGAAGTCCGGATCGTTGATCCGACTGCTGGACGAGCTGTGATGGAAGGACACCGTACACCGGACGGCCGAGCATCTACCCCGACCGTGCTTCTGTTGGATTCGGAATATGAAGAGGCGGGGTGTTTCATCGAGCGTCCGATCTCTTTGCAAGATTGGATGTTGGCGAACGACGGGAAGATCGCCCGCTCTGACCTCATCGAGCAGAAGATGGAGTGGTACGCGGAGAACGCTGGCCAGGAGACCGTTGCAGAGTTGGTCTCGATTCTCGAAGCGGCGGCCAGTGGTCGAGTCGTTTGTGGTCGCTAGGTCAGCTCAGCCCAGTTCTGGGGTTTGTCTCCGTCGGGTTGGCTCCGGCGGTCAAAAGCATCTGTGCCACCGCACGGTATCCGATCCGAGGGGCATACGTGCACGAGTGTTGGGAGCGCCCTAGGAAGGGCTGTGACCGGCGCGGTCACGGTGAGGCTTCGTCTCAAACCTAACAAGGCTCAAAGACTGTCGCCCGTCCGGGGCATTGGTTTCGGCGGCATTTGTGGGTGGGTAGGTTCGCAGCTGTCCCCCTATCCCCCTCCCGCCACACCAGAGGCAGATCAGGTGCCGAGCTTAATCCCGACTTCTTTGCGTTTCATCGCGGTGTGTGCGCTGCTAGGGTCGTCGGTCGCGTGCGCCGATACGACGGGGTCCGAGCGCGAGAATAGGCAAGGTGTCGTCTGGCGCGCCGGTCCGGCCCTGCCACAGCCCATTCCGAACAACTCGGTGGCCGCGATAGAATCGGATCTGGGCGTCGCCGTCTTCTCCTTCTTGGGGCTCGATTCGACGAAGGTCTCGGACGGCGTCACGAACGCGGCCTACAGATGGGACGTAGGGTCGGACGCGTGGATCACCATCGCTGAAGTGCCAGGCCCCGGACGCTTGGCTTCGACAGCACAGGTGATCGACGGACTGATCTACGTGATTGGCGGATACACTGTGGCCGCGGACGGGCAGGAGCGATCTGTGCCCGATGTGAACGTCTACGATCCCGCGTCAGATAGCTGGAGCCGAGGCGCGAATATCCCGCTTCCCACGGACGATGCGGTGGCAGGTGTTTGGGGGGATACGGCCGTAGTTCTCGTTTCGGGATGGCATGATGATGGCAACGTCCCCGATGTGCAGATTTACTACCCAGGCACGGATCGGTGGACGTCGTCGACCCCGATTCCTGGGACGCCAGTGTTCGGCCACACGGGAGCCGTTGTTGGGAACTCTGTCATCTACGTCGACGGTGCCGCCGTGGTGGACGATGATCCGCGATTCGCAATCGACAGCAGTTCGTGGCGCGGGGATCTCAGCGCAGAGGCTATCGAGTGGCGGTCGCTCGGAGAGCATCCTGGGCCAGTCCTCTACAGAGGCGCCGGTGGTATTGTGGGCACCCTCGCCGTCTTCGTGGGCGGGAGTGAAAACCCCTACAACTACAATGGAATCGGGTACGACGGAAACCCGTCTGATCCCGTTCGCCAGGTTCTGGCCTACTCGCCGGTATCCGGAGAATGGCGGCACCTCGCTGCGCCACCGTTACCCAGTATGGATCATCGGAACTTGGGGGTGGCAGGTGGCAACGTATTCTTGGTCGGTGGTATGCATGAGGGCCAAGAGGTCACGGATAACGTGTGGTACGCAGCTACCGAAGTACTGCTGGCGAGCATCTTTTAGGGGTGCCTCGAGCACAGGACTGATGCTTCAAACTTCTTCGCACGCTACAGCGCTCGCGAGGACGGCTCCAGCGGGCCTCGTTCACACGGCGCCGAGGAAGTCCCACTGGCTAGGGCTCCGAGACGATGGGAGGTAGCCCCCGCTCGACGAGCATCCGATTGAATTGAGCCAGTTCGTCCGCAGACAGCTCATCCCACATGTCCAAACTCTCTTCGAGCCACTGGCTGTAAATTTCTTGAATCTCGTTAGCCTGGTTCGTCGGGGCGTCGTCTGTCCCTGAGGAGTAACCGGTCAGGCTCGCGAGTTTGGCGTAGAGTTGTCGGGGCCAACGGATCGTATCTTGTCGCGCGCTCCCACCGGTAAGTCTCAGGTCGAAGAGGCGCATTTCGAGTTCCATCAGGAGTTGGCCGAGCGCCTCCCCCGCCTCGACGACGTCACTGTATCGAGCTTCTCCGCGTACGCGCTCCTCGAGGTCGATGAGCCCCTTTCGTGCCCACTCGATCCGATCGATCAAAGCCGCGGTCGAGTCGCTCATCTCTCTTAGCTCCAGGTGCAGGTCAAGCTGCGCCATCATGTCTGTGGCGCTGCCATCCGAGGCCGGGTCTTGAAGCACCTCGAGCCACGTCGTTTGCTCCTCGCCCGCGATGTTAAGCGTCACCCGATAGCGACCGGGGATGGCCAAAGGCCGGATGGCACCACCGTCAGGAGCAGAACGCCAGCCTGACGGTCCTACGTCACGGTGACTGTGTTCGAGGGCCGGTGTGCGCAGCCGCGGCGTCTGAGAAGCATCGTAGCGCAGGTTCCACTGGACCCGGTTCAGGCCGGCTTGGAGGCCTCCTGCGCGAAGCGTGCGCACGGGGTCACCTGCTTCGGTCTCGATGGTGATCGTCCCACCGCCTTCGGCTTCTGCGAGGTAGAAGTTGATCGAGGCACCGTAGTCCGGGTTCTCACCGGCTGCGGGATCACCGGGTTGGCTGTTTGGAGACTCCCGAGGAAGGAAGCGGTAGGCGGGTCGTGGCTCGAACAGGTGGACGGAGCTGGCCAGGACTTCATCCGTCAATTGCTGGATTGCCGTGATGTCGTCCAGGATCCAGAAGCCACGCCCATACGTCGCGATGACGAGATCGTTGAAGTGCGGCTGCACCGTCAGCCAGTGCGCAGGTGCATGGGGCAGATCACCCTGGAGCGAAATCCAAGACTCTCCGTCGTTGTAGGAGGCGAAAACTGAATTCTCCGTTCCCAGGTAAAGCAGACCAGCACGCGTCGGGTCCTCGCGGATCACGTGTGCGTAGCTGAAGACGCTGCGTGGGACATCGCCACTAATCGAGGTCCACGAGGCACCGTAGTCTGACGTCCTGTAGACGTAGGGGTCGGTATTCCCGAGTTGATGGAAGTCGACGGTGATATACGCCGTGCCCCCCGCAAATCGGGAGGGCTCGACATTGCTCACTGTCCCCCACTCGGGGAGGTCCGGAATGTTCGGAGTGACGTCGGTCCATGTCGCGCCCCCGTCCCGCGTCACTTGAACCAGCCCGTCGTTGGAGCCTGTCCAAATCAGGCCGGGTTCCACGGACGATTCGGCGATAGCGAAGAGCACCGATGCGTAGGTTGGACTGACATCCTCCGTCGTGAGTCCGCCTGTCTTTTGCTGCTTGCTCAGGTCGTTACGGGTCAGGTCTGGGCTGATCACGTCCCAGCTCTGCCCGCCGTTCGTCGTGCGATGCACATGCTGCGACCCGGCGTAGACGGTTTCGCCGTCATAGGGAGAAATCGCGATCGGGAACGTCCATTGGAAGCGGTATTGCACGTCGCCCGCGCCCCATCCCTCGGGGTTGTCCGGCCACACGCTTACCGTGCGTGTGATGCCTGTCGACGGTTGATGGCGGTCCAGAATTCCTTCGTAACATCCCGACCACACGACATCGTTCGTCACCGTATCCGGAATCGCGAATCCTGACTCACACCCACCGACGGACTTGAACGCGCTAATGGGAATCGAACCGCCACTCAGTGAATTCGAGGGCCCGCCACGCGATGCACCGTCCTGTCGATTGCCGTAGAGGTTGTAGGGCACCTTGGTGTCGGTATACACGTGGTACATCTGCGCGATGGGCAGCAGCGGTTGGTACCAATTTCGTCCACGGTTTGTGGAGATGCGCACGCCTCCGTCGTTTCCGATGATCATACGATCGGGAAGCAGCGGATCGATCCACATGTCGTGGTTATCACCTCCGGAGATCGAACTGAAGGTCACCCCTCCGTCCAACGACTTCGTGTACACGGTGGACATGAAGTGCACTTCATCCGCGTCGTCCGGAGCGACTGCCATGCGGGAGTAGTAGAGCGGTCGCTGAGCGAGCGCATGGTCTGCGTTCACCATGGTCCAGCGTGCGCCGCCGTCATCAGATCGCCATAGCGTCCCCTCGTGGTCATCGAGCGGTTCGAAGTTGCGGTTCGAGTTCGTCTCGATGAGGGCGAAGACCCGATCTGGGTTATCTGCAGAGACGCCCAGCCCGATCTTGCCCATCGTGCCGCGCGGCAGGCCGTTCCCTTCGAGCCGGGTCCACGTGTCTCCCGCATCGCGGCTCATCCAAAGACCAGATTCAGGCCCCCCGCTTTCCCTGCCCCACGTCCACATCTGCATCTGCCACGTCGCGGCGAACATAATGCGCGGGTTCGCAGGATTCATGACGACATCTACGGCACCCGAATTCACGCCGGAGAACAGCACGCGTTCCCAGGTCGTTCCTCCGTCTTCCGTCCTGAAGAGGCCGCGCTCTTCTTGGGGCCCGTAGAGATGCCCTGTGGCCGCAACGAAGACGATGTCGGGGTTGTCGGGGTGGATCGCTATTCGCCCCACGCGTCCGGTCTCGTCGAGTCCCATATGGGTCCAGCTCTCACCACCGTCGGTGGATCGGTAGACGCCGTTTCCTATCGACACATTCGAGCGAATGAACGCCTCACCGGTGCCGGCCCATACCACATTGGGATCAGACGGTGCGACGGCGAGGGCACCAATGGACTGGGCTGCCTGTCCATCGAACACGGGACGCCAAGAGTGACCCGCGTCCTCACTCTTGAAGACACCCCCCGACGCTGCGCCGACGTAGTAAACGTTGGCGTTGCCTGGCTCACCGACAACTGCGCTAACGCGGTTCCCGACGGGTCCGACATGTCTATAGTCGGCCGAGGCGAAGAAGTCGCCAGGAAGCGACGACAGTGACTGAGATGACGCCGTGGCCGGGGTGAGGACAGACGCACACGCGATCACGAGAGGCAACGAACACAGGCGGTGACGGCGTCGGATTGGCGACGGCATACGGGGCTCCCAAGGGGGGTTCGCGGACATGTTCACGAGGAGAACAGTGAGAGGAAAACTAGACCACCCCGTATGTGCGAGAAAGCGGCCTTGCGGCTTCTGGACACCCAAACAATTTCTCGGGGTCGATGCCGATAGGGTGTTGGAGGGGCCGGAGCCGTCCCATACTGTACTTTGTTCCGGCCAGGTGGGAGAGCGGCCGACCCAGTCGAGAAGTCCGAGCCAACATGCGGGAGACCCTCCATGATCATCCGTGTTCGAAAGCCTTCTGATCTGCCCTCATCTGAGATCACGTCGGAGAGTGTCTATGTCGACCGCCGTCGGTTCATCAGGGACGCGGCCGCTGGTGCGGCGGCGCTTGCACTCGCGCCGAAGTTGCTCGGTGCCGCCGAGGGTCGTCCTCGCCAACAAATCCCGGCTCGCTTCCAGAACATGAAATCCGAGTTGGGCGAGGATCTGAACTCGTACGAAGATGTCACGACGTACAACAACTTCTACGAGTTCGGCACAGCAAAAGGCGATCCGGCAAAAAATTCGGGACCGTTCAATCCGAATCCGTGGACCGTCTCGATCTCAGGGCATGTCAACAAACCGGGTGACTATCAGCTCGAAGATTTCCTGGCGCCGCATACTATCGAGGACCGAGTGTACCGACTGAGGTGCGTCGAGGCCTGGTCCATGGTCATCCCGTGGCGCGGCTTCCCGCTGGCTGACCTCGTCCGGCGGGTCGAACCCACGGGGAATGCCAAATACCTCGAGTTCAAGACCGTCGTACGACCAGAGGAGATGGTCGGGCAGCGCAGGGGAATACTCGACTGGCCTTACATCGAAGGGCTACGCCTGGATGAAGCCATGAATCCGCTGGCCCTCTTGGCCACCGGTGTCTACGGGATGGACCTGCCCAACCAAAACGGTGCGCCGCTTAGGTTGATCACTCCTTGGAAGTACGGGTTTAAGGGGGTCAAGTCGATCGTGAGCATTCGTTTTGTGGAGGAGATGCCGGTCAACACTTGGCAGGTAGAGAACTCCAACGAGTACGGCTTCTTCGCGAACGTGAACCCCGAAGTCGATCATCCTCGGTGGACGCAGGCTCGGGAACGTCGCTTGGGTGAGATCCGCCGTCGCCGGACGTTGATGTTCAACGGATACGGTGATGAGGTCGCCCATATGTACGCCGGCATGGATCTCCAGCGCTGGAAGTAGTCGCTGCTCCCTCGGGCCCTCTTGGCTGAATAGACATCCTATGGATCAGAAGAAGAGCGTCCTTCTCCTAAAGGTCCTGCTATGGCTCGGTGCGTCGGCGCCTGGGGCGTGGCTGATCGCAGGTGTGTTTCAGGATTGGCTGGGTGCCAACCCAATCGAGAAACTGACACACGTCACCGGGATGACGGCGCTCATATTGCTGCTGCTCACCCTGTCGATCACGCCACTACGGCGCATGACGGGATGGAATCCGGTCATCAAGCTCCGGCGACCCATGGGGTTGTTCGCGTTCTTCTACGCGTTCTCCCATTTCGGGATCTGGGCCGGGCTTGATATGACTCTGGTTTGGGAGTGGATGGTCGAGGACATTCTAGAGCGCCCGTATATCACGGTGGGCTTCAGTGCGTTCGTGATCCTCATCCCATTGGCGCTTACGTCGACCAGGGGCTGGATCCGACGTCTAGGAAAACGGTGGGCTGTACTGCATCGCGGTGTGTATGTCGCGGCCACCCTGGGGGTTGTCCACTTCTTTTGGCTGGTGAAAGCCGATTTGCGACTTCCGCTTCTCTTTGCGGCAGTCCTCGTCGTTCTCTTTGGATTCCGCGTCACGGAAGCTCTCAAGAAACGTCAGAAGGCGTCCCCTTAGGGACACCCCCAGGGGTGAATCCGCAGGAGCGTGGTGAGCGGTCAGTGAGTCAGTGAGTAGAGAACGACATTAATACCGAGGGCGTACGCCTGGGGGGAGAAGGCGAAGAAGTAGTCGTCCTCTTCCCCCTCTCGTTCCCATCCATCAGCGATATCGGTGTTGTGCGTCATGATCACCAGAGGGCGGCCCTCTTCGTCAAAGATGGCCCGTAGGTGCGGCGTCTCGCTGTCTCGGCCACGTTCGGAGGTCTCGTATCCTCCGTTCCTGCGCCACCACTGGATGGAGGGAATCTGTGGGATCTCCTCTATGGAATAGAGCGTGTGCATCAGCGTATGATCCGGTCCGATGTCAACGATTGAGTGATCCGGAAGCACACGGCGAATCTGGCTCTCCCATTGATCCCAAGCGTTACTCCCCCAGAAGTCGTCGACCCAGATGAAGCCGCCCTTGAGGAGGTAGTCGCGCAGGTGGTCCACTTCGCCTTCATCGAAACCCAGCGTGCCCACATCCGACATGAAAATGAAGGGGCACTCGTAGAGCTCGTCCTGGTCGGGACGGACTACAGCGTAGCCCGGTTCTCCATCCGCCCACTTCGCCGGCCGGGTCGTTGTGAGCTCCTCCATGCGGAGCACGAAGTTGTAGTCCGAACCGGGATAGTCAGTATTCCACCCATACCCGCCTGGTTCGCGTCGCACGCTCTGATAGAGGAGCCGGCAGAACGTAAAACTCCGGTTTGGGGTCCCGTTGGAAGCCGTCGGGAGGCCTTCCCGAAGTGGGGTCGGCCTCCACCCTGTGCCCCACCCCGCGCGGGTACGGACTTGGAACGCCGTGAGCAGCAGGACACACACGATCGGGACGATCACCCGAGCCTTGTACGCCGCCCCCCCCCTCCCGGGGATCACGCCTGCATCACCTCGGTAAGGAAGCGAAGCATGAGCGATTCAGTCTCTGGCGTGCGTTCTTCGCACTCTGCCACGGTCCGGGCGCCAGTCAGGTGCAGGTAGGACGGGCACCGAGCGATACGTGCGATCAGGTCGTGTCGACTAAGCTCAGGATGGAATTGCTTCGCGTAGATCGGCTTGTCTTTGAAGCAGGACGCCTCGTTTTCGATGGTTTCGCTCGACGCCATCAGCGTGGCTCCCGGAGGCAGCTGGGTCTCGATATCCTCATGGCCGAACTGACCTTGGAAGCGTGGGCCCACGGGTCCGAAGACGGGTCTTTTTGGCCCTCCGGCGTCAGTTCCATCCATACCGTCCCGACCTCAGTGCGGTCACGGTCGGTCACGACGTCCCCGCCGAGCGCCATCGCAAGTGCCTGAAAGCCCCAACACGATGCGAACGTCGGCTTCCCCTCCTTATAGAGCTTGACCATGGCGTCCAAGGCGCCTTGTAACCACGGGCCGCCGCGGACCGCCGAGTGGTGTCCCCACTTCCACCAATGAGGACCACGTCGGCCGCGTCGACCAAGGTGATGAGGCGGAGGGCCCGATAGTAGGTCATACACCTGGATGCGCCCGTTCTCAGCCTTGAGTGCCCGGTGAAAACACTGCACCTCGTGATCCTTGATCGGATCCTCGGGTTCGCGGACCTACAACAAGGGGAAGCGAGGGAGGTCGCTCACTCGTACCTGCCTTAGCTGGGCCCGAACCGTCGGGCGTGTATCAGAAATGCCGTGGGCGGGAATTGAACCCCTGAGTGAATCACTAGACCGTCAGGCACTACGTTGTTCTGTAACACTAGTGTGTCCTCCATATTCCATTCCTACTCCATAGTCAGTGATGCGAAATGCTCTCGTGCCGAAAGCTGCGCGATCTAAGGAGGAAGGGTTGATGGCGCTGGGGATGTCGACTCCCAGGATCATACGGAGCCCAGGCTGAATGGACGGTACCCCCGACGTGACCCGCGACTTGCCAGCAAACCCACGGTACCGTCCGGAAAGGACGGTACCGTGGGCTTTTCAGGTCATGTGCCTATCTGCTCGTTCTGGGCCACGAGGAAGCAAGTCGTCTGGCCATAAATCTGACCCTGGTGATCAATTCCGGTAGGATGGTCGGAACCCACCTCGCCGAGATACGGCACATTGAACGCGCCCCCACGCCAGCGCAGATGATCTCTCTGGCGATGGCCCCCTTCAATGAAGAACTCGCGTCGGCGCTCCTCAATCACGTGCCGAATGACGTCGTCCTGGGTGGGTAGGTCAACGGCATCCACCGGGGGAATCCCCGCCGCGGTGTGGAGGTCGTTCAATATGCCGATCGCTCTCGGCAGATCGTCGGTCAGCGCCGAAGCCTCGGCAATGATCAGTCGGGCCTCCCGGTACGAAGCAACGATCACGTCCTGACCCGCACCCGCAGTGTAGTTTTCGGGCGTCTTGTCGTGGCGCCACACGATCGTTGAGCCGTCGTGACCGGTGAATCGGGTCTCCGTGGCGTTGACCCGCGGATCAGCTACGCCCTTCCACTGGAGGCCTTGGTACCCCGGGGCGACCGACGACTGTCGGCTGGTAGAGAGTTGGTTCCTGTTCGCCATCGAGTTCGCGCGCCGGTTCTCACCCGACTCACGGGTCGCGTAGAAATCCAGACCCTCGACAACTTGTTCCGCGTCCTGGATGGCGCTGGAGTAGTTCTTCAGATCGACGTACGCACGGGCTCGTCCGATCCTCGCCGCATTAATGAGGTCCGCGCGACTCACCGACGACGCCAAACTGAGGGCCTCAGTAAACTGATCCACGGCGATCTGCAGGAGCTGGTCCGAAGTGCGGACCACCCCATCTCCATTGAGCGGCGTTCCGCAGAAGCCCTCTCCGAACGCCACGTAGACGAAGCCCCCGTAGGTCCGCATCTCGGCCTGGAACATGCGTCGGTTCGAGACCTCAGCGTCAGTAAACGCCTCAAGCCGGTCGAAGTTGGACTCCAGCATGATCCGCGCCCGGTGAAGCCGGCCAAAGATGTTGTCCTGATACTGCGGGAGATCCGCAGGGATATCGCGCAGCTGCAGCCGCCTCCCCGTGAAATTTCCGGAAGACTGGATGTACTCGTCCGAGTGTCCAGCCGCGAAGTCCACATACTCGTCCCACGCCCACTCGAAGTCACCGATGGCGGATACCCGAATCGTATTCGCCAGCGAAGCTTTCTCAATATCGTCAGCAGTGACATTACCCGGAAGATCCACGGAAAGGAGATCCGCAGTGTCGCAGCTGGAAAGCCCAAGGGTTACCGAAAGCGCCACGAGGGCGCAAACCCGTCGCGACCCGAGCACCATCTCGATCACGCTATTCATAACAGGTCCTTTAGTGGTTTCATCTGAAGTCAGCAAGCTCGTCCTGGATCCCTTCGTGCGCGGGCGCATCAGAAGGTCAACCGCAGCGTCACTAGGAAACGCTTGAAGATCGGGAAGCCGTCCTGCGTATAAGCCGAGATCCCCCCGGGGTTGGTGCTTGTCGTGCCCGAATCCCGGATCTCCGAATCGACGATCTTGTGCCCGAACTTCTCGCTCGTCGCTCTCCATACCTTCCAGAGGTTCTGACCGGAGAGCGTGAGATTGACTCGATCAGCACCAAGCCTTGCGGCTATTTCCGGGGAGAACGTGTGGCTCACCGACACGCTGCGCATCGTGAGCTGACTGGCGTCGAAAATCCCCGCTTGGTTGACCTCTCCGAGCGCGTCGTAACCGAGGAAGATCGGGTCGGTCTTCTCGTGAATCGCCCTCGTGTTCCGGAAGAACAGGTGGGAGGCTGCCGTGATCCCATCTACCATCGTGTGTCCGCCTGCGTACTGGAAGTCGGCAAATACACGCGTGTTCTGGAAGAGCGTCACAGTCGCGTTCAAATTGAATTCGCGTGTGGGAACCGTCGCCCCCATGTAGACCTCGGGAGCTGTCTCTCCATTGTCGCAGGGTACCGCTGCACCTCCTCCCCGCGTGATTCGCGTGCCCGGTATTACGATGGGACCGCTCTCGCACATCACGTTCACCGCGCGTGCCCCCAGCCCCGTGCCCTCGATGTCAGCCGAGACCACTTTTGGCAGGAAGATGGATCCGACCGGGAAGCCTTCGATGTGGCGTTGGCCCGTCCAGCCCGTGGAGTAGTTTCTTCCGAAAACCGGTATCGGGGGCAGTCCCCCCAGGTCGGTCACCTCATTCTTGTTGAGGTGAACCGATGCGCTGAGCGCGAGTCCCAGATCACCAGCGTCGTATGCGTCCCAGTTGAGCCCGATCTCAAGTCCTTTGTTCTGAATCTCTCCGATGTTCCTGAGTTGGAAGCCGGGAAAGCCCGTCGAAGGCTTCACCGGAACGTTGATCAGCGCGTTCGTCCGCTTCTGGTTGTAGTAGGTGACCTCGAGACCCAGTCGGTTGTTGAAGACCCCCGCATCGAAGCCGACCTCGATCTCCTCGCCGACCTCGGGCTCCACGTTGGGGTTTCCGATCGTCGCGGGAGTCAAGCCACCCGAGCCCTGGAATCCTGGCACCGGGTTGTAAAGCCTAACGGCGGCGAACTGGTCGGGCTGTTGCCCAGCTTTCCCCCAAGCCGCCCGTAACCGCAGTGAGTTCATCCAGTCGATCCCCTCTAACGCGGACTCCTCCGAGATCACCCAACTCGCGCTCACCTTCGGGTACAGCACGAAGTCGTAATTCGCTCCGAACGCGGAGTTGTCGTCCCCTCGCACAGCACCGGTCAGGAAGATTCGGTTCTGCCAAGAGGCCTGCTCCTGTATGTACACACCGACGGTCTTGTTGCCGGTAATCCCGTCGCTAGCCTCCCGCCGCTCTCCGGCAGAGATGGTCGAGAGACCCGGGACGGCGAAGTCCCGACCCCGCCCCATGACGTATTCCGTCGACCTCTCGTAGTACTGGGCGCCCGCCGATGTCGCGAGCTCCAACCCATCACGAGCCCCCCACGTCGCCGTCCCGGAGTAGTCGAAGCTGACATTGTCAGTAGAGCGGAACTCGACGGTTCGGTCGCCCTTACGGCCACTGATGCCAACCCGACCTGACGAGTGGAGATTGATCCGGAACCCCTGAGTGTTCACATCGTCCAGCCCCAGGACCAAGCGGTGCGTGAGCCATCCGTACGGGCGATGCGTCGCCGAGAGCGTGTAGATGTTGCGATTGATTTTCTGCCCGGAATCGAGCAACTCGTCGTACAGATCCGGCAGGTACGCGATGTAGCCGCGGTAGGGGCCATCAAGTGCCGAGGGGTTGCCTAAACCGGTCTCGCACCCGTTCCCACCACCAGAGCAGGACCAGTGGAACCCCGTGATACGCGCAGGCTGACGCCCCGTCGTCGTGTGTAGCTCGGAGCGGATCGCCCCGAATCCGAAGTCTATGCTCAGGTCGTCCCGGGGTACCCAGTTGAGGTTCGCACGGGCGTCCAGCCTTCCCTGGTCGTTGTTCGGGACGGGCCCCTCATCCTGATCCCAGCCCAAAGTGAAGTGGTACCGGACCTTGTCGGTGCCTCCCGAGACCGTACCGGTGGTCCCATAAGGCAGGCCGTTGCGGAAGTGCGTCATGCCGAATTTCTCGAAATCGTTCTGGAAGACATTCACCTCCTTGATCTCACCGGCCACACAGTCGTCGTTCCCGAGGCCGGTGCAGGTGTAGAAGCTTCCTGGCCAATCCGTCCTGGGGTCTTTATACCAGTTCTGACCCATTTTCGTAGTCAGGGTAAACACAGGGGCCCCCAGCGCACCTCTCTTGGTGATGATGTTGATGACCCCGTTCGACGCCTCTGTCCCATAGAGCGTCGCTGCTGCCGGGCCTTTGATGATCTCAATGGACTCGATGATCTCGGGGTTGATGTCGTTGAGCCGCGAGGGTGGAGATTGCGTGCCCACTCCCAAGTTTCCTTCATCTCCAGGACCTCCCCTGTTCACTCGGACACCGTCGACGTAGATGAGTGGCTGCCCCGAGAGGACCATCGATCCGGTTCCGCGGATGCGGATGTTGTTGCCACCCCCGACCGCGCCGCCGCCGTAGGCCACGTTCACACCTGGAACGGCGCCTCCCAGCATGGCCTCGAAGTTGTCCCTTGGGGCGAGCGCTTGGACTTCGGAGACCTGGATCGACCCGACTGCTGTCCCGAGGGCCCGAGCCTGCTGTTCCCCCGCTGTGCCGGTAACCACAATCTCATCGAGGCTGATGGCCGTTTCGACCATTCGGAAGTCAGCGACCGTGGTGCCCCCAGCCGTGACAGTCACAGCCTGTCGGGCGGTGACGCGACCGAGCATCGTCGCGGAGATGACGATATCGCCCGTAGGAGCGTTGAGCAGAAGGTATCGGCCGGCGTTGTTGGAGATGACCCCGATGCCCCCGCCTTCAACGAGGATTTGGACGCCGCTGAGGGGGTTTATGTCGTTAGCGCTGACGACCACACCCGTAACGGTTCCGGTGCCCTGCGCAACCGCGAGTCCAGGCAGTAGCGCCCCCATCGACAACGCAAGTACCGCTCCGAGGCGGCAGGCTCGACGAACCTTAGGCCACCACACTAGTGCACGCCTTTCGAACACTTCGTCCATGATCAAGCTCCTACGCCGCGTTGATTCCAGTGTACTATTGAATACCTCGTGAGTAACCTCCCCGCTCACTCCCGTCAACAGCCGCAGCACTACTAGCAACGATAGCGGCTGCCGCGGGCGCTTATTCGCGGAGCATCGGTGCCTACCGAAGTCCGTCGAGGCTTCTGATGCTGGGAGGGGTAGCGGGACGGAAATGTTTCCGCCCGGCGGGGTAACACCGAGGATCGTCATCTAGCGAGAGGTAACACCAGTGCCGAAGCCAGAGGCGCGAATTCCAAAGAGCCCACTCCACGCTGTGCGCGTTCTCCGTGTCGGCATGTGCGCGTTGCTGGCTGCTCTCGCAGGCGCGGCTGAGCCCGTGGCGTCCCAAGAAACCGGCTCGGTCATGGGCAGGGTGCTGAATCAAGGGAATCTCAATCCCGTGTCCGGCGCGCTCGTGGGTCTCATGGAGTTCACGCATCACTGGACCCGCACGGACGCAGAGGGGTGGTTTCGCCTCCTCAACGTGCCCACCGGGGACGTCGTCGTGCGCGTCGAGAGAGAGGGGTACATCACGTTCGTCGAGACGATCAAGATTGCCCCGATGGAGGAATCGCTGATCCACTTCCACCTCCACCGGTTGTCGGCTATGATGGATCAGCTCCTAGTGGAGGTCCCGCGACGCGACCGTCGTGGGCGCGGGCACTCGGAAGCGCTGATCAGCGGCACTGGCGCGAGTCAACGAACCGCTGCGGACCTTCTGCTCACAGGCGTTCCAGGCCTCACAGCCCACCAACCTCAGGGGGGCGTCGGTGTCGGAGTGAGCATCCGACTCAGAGGCGTGAACTCGTTCGTTCTTACTGACGAGCCTCAGATCTATCTCGACGGCGTCAGAATCGACGCGGGAGGACAGGACAGTGCGATGTTGACGCTCGCCCAAATCCCGGCTGCGTCCGTGGCGCGCATCCGCGTGCTACGGGGACCCGCATCGACAACGCGGTACCCGACCGCCGCAGCGGGTGTCATCCTCATCGAAACGATGGGGTGGGACGGGTAGCCCGGAGCTAGCTCACCGACCTCTGCGACCATCGTCCCACCACCCGACTGGACGGTCGTCGTACCGTAGCATGTCCTCGTCCACCCACGGATACGGCCCGTAGACGCGTGGTATCGGCCAGAGTTCGTCCAGCGTGTCGGCCTGATAGAGGGTTCCTGCCTTCATCACGAAGCGGATATCGGCGGTGTTGTGGATGTCGTCGAGCGGGTTTGCGTTCAGAACTGCAAGATCGGCCACCTTCCCCACCTCGATCGAGCCGATATCCTCGTGCAGGCCCAAGAAACGGGCTCCATGCATCGTCGCGACCTCCAGCGTCTCCATCGGGCTCATGGCGGTCGCGACCATCCACATCTCCCAATGTGAGCCGATGCCGTGGTGCTGTCCGTGCGAGCCTATCGCGCCGTAGCCACCGCTTTTGATGACGTCGGCCATGCCCATGGCGATGAACGGGAACGAGTAATCGGTTTCGGGCCGAAGCACGCGCCTACGAGTAGGCGGTATCAGATGGCGCCACGGCAGCCATCGGCGCTGCTTCGCATCCTTCCACTGATCGTCGATCTGCCAGAAATACTCTTCGTTCCACGCCGCCGCGCCACCCACCACGAACGTGGGTGAGTATACGGACGATGTCCGCCCGAAGAACTCCGCGACATCCGCGTAGAGTGGCACATAGCTCATCGGGTGCTCCCATCCGGTCTGACCGTCGAGCGTCGTTCCGACGTTGTACGGGAGGTCCGAGCCCTCACCGGTCACCATCACGTTGGCGGAGCGTGCGACGTCCGAGATCCACTGCCGCTGAGCTCGGCGGGGCTGGCCGTACTGCTTGATGGCAACCGCTCCCCAGTCGATGAGCCTGTTGATCTCGTGTACCGCGTCCTCGTAGCTCGTAATCTCGTTCGAACGGGCGCGGTCACCCGCTGACATATTCTCGCCGGTGCTGAACACCCGCGGGCCAACCATGAGACCCGCCTCGATCATCTCGGCCTCGGGAAACACCGCGGCCGACCAGCCGATCGGGTCCATCGTGGTGGTGACACCATAGGCGAGGTAAGCGGCCGCTTCGAAGTTTCTCCTCGGGAGGATTCCAGAGTGCTCCCGGTGATGGTGCGCGTGCGGATCGACGATTCCTGGGATAATCGTGGCCCCATTCGCTTCCACGACCCGGTCGGCGCCCACCGTGCCACACACGCCAACGCATGAGATGCGACCCCCGCGAACGACGATGTCGCCGCGCTCGATCACGCCGCCTCCGTTCATGGGCAGGATACGCGCTCCTGTAATCGCGATCGTACCGTTCGGGATGGCCCGCGGGACCCTGAGGTCGATCCAGGCGGTATCGGTCCGTTGGGTTTCGACGTCGTAACGGTAGTAGCGGACACCGCTCCCGAACTCGAGTGTGGTTGGACCGCGCCACCGCGGGTACAGCCCACCCTCGAGCGTCAGGCGTCGGACATCCGCATCCAGCCGCTTATCGATGCGCGTTTCCGTACCTCCCTCCGAAATCTCGGGCATCGGGGCAACGTACACGTTGAAGCCTTCGGCGAACGCGACCCAACGGCCATCGGGCGACGGCACGATTTCGTCGGCAAACGGGAGACTGACGTGAACACGGCGGTCCGTGCCGTCGGCATGCACCGAAACGAGCGCCGTGCCACGCCCGGACGAGTCCGGTGGCGCCTCCTCAGGGAAGTATACACGGCCTTCAGCGCCGAACGAGGCCCGTACGATCTGCCTGCGCCCGCCCGCCTGCGCTCCGCCGTCGTGTCGCGTGCTCGCCCGGGCGAGGACGCGGGGCTCACCGCCGCTCAGCGGAACGGTGACGATCTCATACCACGGATTGTTCGCCCAGGTGCGCCCCCGAGCCGTCGCGCCGGAGCCACGTGTGACCAGGAGCGAGCGCCCGTCGGGCGCCCAGACGGGGTTCACGTACTCTCCCGCCTCCACGCTCAACTGCTCCGGTGCTCCCCCATCGACGGCGATCCTCCAGAGGTGACCTCGCTCGAAGTCGTCCCAGGTGGTGAAAGCGACCTCACGGCCATCCGGTGACCACGCCCCCGAGTACTCCAGAGGATCGAAGGCCTCCTCCGTCAGTCGTCTCGGCTCACCATCAGGAAGCTCCATGACCCAGAGTCTGCCGACCGCCTGGAAAAGGAGGCGTTGCCCATCGGGTGACGCAGTTTGCCAACGCGTGAATCGCACCTGCAGCGGCCCATCCGAGAGCTGCCGTGCGCCTCTCGCTTGCTCCGAGACCGTCCGCCGTACGCGCGCATTGTGGGGAATCGTCTCGACAGTGCCCCCCATCGGATCGAGGCGTCTGAGCCTTCCGCCCTGGGAGATCACAATCGCGCCCCCGTCCTCGGTCCATGAATAGCCCGGCAGAACGCGCAGCGTCTTGATGCCCTCCGCCATATCGAGCTCAATCGGATCCATTACGACGCGCTCGGCACCGGACCGAAGATCGCGCACGAAGAGGGCGGTGCGAGGGCCGATGCGATGCCCGCGGTAGGAGATCGTGCCGTCCGGAATGCGCCGCGCGAACGCGAGCCACCGGCCGTCAGGCGATACCTCCGGAGCGATCGCTCCGCCGCTCGAGCCCCGATACTGCGCCTGGTCCGTACCCGTCGTGATCTCGGATATCCGTCCGGTCGAGAGATCGAGGCGCCGAAGCTGGTAGGCCCCCTTGATCATATCGGCAGGGCCGACCGCGATGTGGTAATAGAGGTACTGTCCGTCGCGAGAGAGTGACGGCCAGGCGGCGCCTCGTTGGCTGGCACCGAGTAACTCACGCACCGGCTCGCCGTCGATACGGTACATCCAGATTCCGCTGCTACGCTCCGATCCCGCGAGCGCCTGTTGGCGAAGAACCACCGCTTGACCATCTGGCGTCCACGTCGGTTCGACGACACGTGTGTCCAGATCAAGGAAGATCGGCTGCGGATCCGTGCCGTCCGCGTTCATCACCCAGGGATTACTCTGTCCCCCTCGGTCCGAGACGAACACGATGCGCGTCCCGTCTGGAGAGTACTGTGGGTGGTAGTTGGTAGCCACACCGCTCGACTGCGTGAGCGCCGCCGCCGCCCCCCCCTCGGAGGGCATTCGGTACACGTGGCCGAGCAGATCGAACACGACCCAACGGCCGTCTGGGGAGACATCCACCGACATCCAGGTCCCCTCATCTGTCGTGAAGTCCACCTCATAGGTGCGGCCTCGAGCCTCCGTCACGTTCCAAACGGAGTCCACACCTTGCAGCAATGGCCCGACTCCGTCGCTGCGCTGCGCCGTGACAGGCGACCGCAGGACGAGGGCGCACATGAGCCCCAATGCCGCGATTCGAAGAGATCCGGCTTTCGTGGGAGTCGTACGCATGCTGAGGCCCCGCCTGAGCCTGGGTCGTGGTGGGTTGTCCGGACCAATTGTTTCGGCAGTCTTGCGTCCGTAGAATGGCAAACTATTCGCGGCGCGGAGCCGCGCCACTTAGGACGGGCATATGATGATGAAATCTTTCAGCGTGATTCTGTGCGGTAGCATAATCGCGATCACCCCCCTGGCCGGAGCGGCGCAGGCCCATGACCCGATCTTGGACGAGGTGGGCGAGGAGATCGTCGCGACATTCTCGATCGTCGCTCGGGACCCCGCGACGGAGGAACTGGCGGTGGCGGTGCAGTCGAGAGCATTCCGCGCGGCCGCGATCGTCTCGTACGCCAAAGCCGGAGTGGGCGCGGTCGCTACTCAGGCCTCAGCGAACCAATACTACGGCCCCGAGGGCCTCTCCCTCTTAGAGCAGGGCCGGTCTCCCGAGGAGGTGGTGAGACAGCTCACCGGCGCCGATCCCGGGCGAGATCGGAGACAGCTCGCGGTCATCGACGCGCGCGGTAGAGTCAAAGCGTATACGGGATCGGGTACGAGCGATTGGGCCGGGCACATCGAAGGCGAGAACTACTCAGTTCAGGGAAACATCCTGGCCGGGGAAGCCGTGGTGCGCGAGATGGCTCGCGCCTTCGAGGCTGCGGAAGGCGTACTCGCCGAACGGCTGATGGCAGCCCTGGACGCCGGCCAAGCAGCCGGCGGGGACGCTCGTGGCAAGCAGTCCGGAGGGATCCTCATTGTCAAGCCGATTGGGGATTCCCGCCGAACCACGGATCGTTGGGTCGATGTGCGAGTGGACGACCATCCGACGCCGTTCGTCGAGATCCGCCGTTTGATGAACATGGCCGTCGCGCGCAACCAATCGACACTGGCCGCGGACTTCGCGCAGGATGGGAGGTTGGCCGAAGCGCTTCGAGCGCAACGGAAAGCCGTGGCACTGGCGCCGGAGAGCGATCGGTACCTGTTCCAGCTCGCCGAGTTGTACGCGAGGGATGGCAGCGTTCCGAGTGCGCTGACCACGCTCACACTCGCGATCGATCGGAATCCCGATTGGAGGGCGCGAGCGACGACCAGCGACGCGTTCGCGGCGATCAGGGGTAACGCCGAGTTCCGGAGGGTCGTCGGTGAGGGGAGGTAAGGGGCGGGCGAGATCCGTCGTACTCGGAGGACTGTGATGACGAGGCGGCTGAGTATCATGATCGCGTTGGTCCTCCCCGTCCTTTTCACGTGTGGGTCCACCACTGAGGTCATACCGACGTGGGAAAATGAGAATCGAGGGCCTCGTATTGGAATACAATGGACGGCACACTCGCCACCACCGTCCCGGTCTCGGGCGCAAATATCTCTTTGTTCCTTCCCGAAGGAGCGGAGGCTCAATGCCTCCTCGTTTTTGCGACGTCGAGGTTCCTGAAGGAACGACGACCGATGGTTCGGGTCGCTTCACCTTCACGTTCCTGGACCCCGCTTCCTGCAATCTGGCGATCCAGGCGAGCGGGACTGCGAGTGATCCCCTCGACGGAACTGTGGTCAGAAAGACCGCGGAAGACCCACGGGTTGCCCCCGACTGCAGAGAGGGCCGGGTAGAGGGGCCGACGCTTATACTCCAGGAAGAGCCATAGACAAAAAGACCGTCAGCGTCCCGTTCGCACGATGACTGCGCCGCCGATACCCGCCAGCGTTCCATATTGCGTGGCGGCATCGATGGTCGAGAGGAATCTCACATCGATAACGTCGATCACCTGGATCTGGCGGAGAGCGGCCACATCGCCCCGCGGCGCGCCGTCCACGAAGACCTGGGCCAGCGTCCGGCCCGCGGCGTTCGCCCCCCGCGGCCTCAGCCACCGCGGGCGGAGCCGCTGGATGGCCTCGTACAGGATCACCTCGTCCGTTTCCAGAAGACCCGCGCGGGTCAGAGTGCCCGGAGTGGAGCCGACGCTTCCCTCTCCCGAACTGGCGCAGCCCAGAAGAAGCAGTAGTAGACCGTACCATGCCCGTCTGATGTTCAGACCCATCAGGGATCTCCAACGGCGTCGAAGTTTCGATCGCGAGGTTTGCCTCCGCTGATCCGGGAGACGCCTCGCTCGTCCCTTACCCTCCCGCCCGTGTTCTCCTGTCATCCTAATCCGGACTGGTTCAGGTTGATGTACCGTCGCGTCCTGATACGCCACGGCGAGCAGTTTCGACTCGCGAAACGGAGGTGCGTAGACGACGGTTCTAAGATGGAACCACTCGTTCCGGTCCAACTCGTCCACGAGCATGTCGGACGTGAGTTCGGGAGAGCCGGCCTCCTGCAACTCGGCCCCCAGCACGCCCGGCAGCAAGGTCGTGCCCAACCCCGTACCAGCGAAGCACGTCGCGAACTGCCGCCTGGTGAGGTTGGTATCGAACATCGGGGAATCACCTCCTTGTGGGTCCTTGAGTGGACGCTTGGTCGATCGTCGGCGCCGCGGCACTCTTTCGCCATGACGCCGCCGCGGTGTCGACGTGAACCGGGACCGTGTCACGAGCAGGCGGCACTCGTGGAGAACACGGGCTCGATCCTCACATCGAACGTATCTCCGGGGTCGGCATCGATAGCGCGCGTCGTGCATGTTGGTCCGACGAGCAGATTGATTTCGATGCGCAGCGGTCCGCCGAAGTCCCACGGGATCGCCAGAACCGCCTGTTGTTTCCCGCCGACGACTCCCAGCATGTGTCTGCCGCCGAGGCCGATTGCGTGGAGCCGGGCGTCCATAAAGTTATCGTTCTGGACGTGAATTCGGAGCGTCTCTTCCGCGATGGGTCCGCGGGTGAAGGGCGGCTCACGCTCGACGAGTCGTCCGGGCCTCGAGCAGGCCGCGATCACGACGAGTGCCGCGAGCGAAGTCAGCGTCTTTGTCATCATCTCCTCTGGCTAGATCCGGCCACCCTCCCATTATACGACAGGTGGAGGGGTGACGTAACCACGACCGGAGACCTTCAGGGAAACCGCGTGGCGGTTTCATCGAGCTGCCGGCCGCTGCACGGTTCCACCCTGGACAGAGACCGGGCGCGCGCGCCACTATGGAGGAGGTTGCCAATCTTCTACCCGGCCACCGTGGTATCAACACCGGTTCGGAGCGGTAGGTTATGCGAAAGACAATGTATTCGCTGCGTGCGTTCTTTTGGGTCCTGCTTGCGACCGCCATCCCGGAGGTTTCCAGCGGCCAGGAGACAGGACAGCCGATCACGGCGGATGCGATTCGTCAGGCGGAACTCATACTCGGTCTCGAATTCACGCCCACTGAGCGCCAGCAGCTCATGGAGCGGCAGCGGTTCTTTCAGGACCTCGCCAGCCTTCGTGAGAGCTATGGGCTCATCCGCGCCGCGGCGCCAGATCAATCGGTCATGCCGGCGTTACACTTCACGCCACAGCCCCCCGCTTGGTCGCTGCCGGAGACCGATCTCGGACCTACCTGGACGGACGTGGGAGGGGCCCAGAGGCCCGCAGCCTTGGAGGACGTAGCATACTGGACAATCGCTAAGCTGGCGGAACTGATCCGGACCCGACAGGTGACATCCGTGGAGCTGACTCGAATGTATCTGGGTCGACTGGAGCGATTTGACGCGGACGTTCACGTCGTGGTGACGCTCCTGGAGGACGTTGCTTTGCGGCAGGCCGCGCGCGCTGACCGTGAACTGGCCGCTGGACGCTATCGGGGACCGCTCCACGGAATTCCGTACGCGCTGAAGGACCTATTCGCGGTGGCGGGATACCCAACGACGTGGGGCGCCGTGGCAAACGGTTTCGAGCCGATGGCGGGCACGGCTACAGTCGCGAGTAAACTGGAGGAGGCGGGGGCGGTGTTGCTGGCCAAAGTGAGCCTGGGTGCCCTGGCCTGGGGCGACGTATGGTTCGGAGGCCAGACCCGCAATCCGTGGAATCTCGAGGAGGGTTCGAGCGGTTCGTCGGCCGGATCTGCCGCGTCGGTGTCCGCTGGCTTGGTGCCGTTCGCCATCGGAACCGAGACCTGGGGATCCATCGTATCGCCGTCG
>Ga0209403_10001208_pt1 | contig 34086 bp, 39 predicted proteins | sample ArcticOcean_MG_C_8_FD_187440 | JGI IMG/M metagenome (GOLD analysis project Ga0209403, IMG submission 187440) | Marine microbial communities from western Arctic Ocean - ArcticOcean_MG_CB11_86 (SPAdes) (version 2) | ecosystem: Environmental > Aquatic > Marine > Oceanic | place: Arctic Ocean...
CCACAAGGAACTGGCCGGACACCCTCGTCACCTCCTTCAAAACCGGGCTCGTCTTCCTCGCGATAGCGGGAATCTTCGAGGTACTGTTTTCAACCAACCTGGATGCATTCCCGATGATGCTCGTGTTCACAACCGCTGCACTCGCGGGACTGGGCGCCGCACACCTGCTACCGAGCACAACAAAGGCCTTGAACCCCGGTGTGTGGTACGGGATTATCGCCCCGGTGATCGGTGTTGTGGTGATCGGGGGATTGGTGCTGGGCATCTTTGTTGCGGCTGCATTCCCTGTTCTATTCAGAATCCTCGCGATCCCCATAGTTTTTGCGGTGGAGCGGCTCGTCCGCCCGGTGCTGCTACTACTGGCGTACATTGCCGCGCAATTCTGGGGATGGTTATTTGGCCTGTGGGACACACCGGCCGGGGGCCAGCCATTCGATGGAGGAGGGGGCGTTCCGGGTGTCGTGGAGGGCGTTCCCGGGGCGCAAGAGCAGGGCGATACACACATCTATATCGGAGTGCTGGCCTGGCTGATTGTGGCCGCCATCATTGGATACGTGATTTACCGGGCTGTGACGGCTGTGCGAAGGGCAACCACAGAGCGGTGGCCGGTTGACGGAGGCGAGCGGGAATCGGTGAGCGAGGGCACGGACCCGGCACTAGATGCCTTGAAACTGCTCCTTGGGTTGCTTCCAAGCAGGCTGCGCAGGGGTCCTGATCGGACCATCCCCCTCCCGGACGGTGAACCGGGCATAGTCGAGGCCCTGCGTATCTACTACGACATTCTGACCTTGGCCGAAGCAAAGGGTGTAGAGCGCTCCCTATGAGACCCCCACAGAGTTCCAGTCCAAGCTGGAACAGGTATTCGCGCCGAGGCTCGTGCAATTGGCCACATCAGCGTTCGTCCGCGCCTGCTACGGATACCGCGCCGCGTCGGAAGAGAATCTAACGGAGTTGCGTCTCCGCGTCCCGCCCAAAGCGTGATCCCAACGGCGGGCTAGCCCAATTTTCACCACATCAGGTGATTCTGGCTCGCCATATCCCACATATGATGCTGTTAGCGTGGAAACCCGATGCCCTGTCTGCAACGTCCGTTGCGCAACTATGTTGGCTGTCGCCGGGGCAGGCACGGTTGAAACCCGTCGATGTAGTCCTATACAATCAAGGAATTCGCCTCTGTCGCGACTATGGATGTCGTGCAGAAGCAGTCCGAAGCTAGGAGGACACTCAGAGTGAGCATGCTCAAGGTCCAACTCGTAGACATGGTGAATGGCGAGCCACTGACGACGCCGGACAAGCCCGCCGAGCTTGACGACTCGATAACGGCTTCAGAGCTAGTCCAGCAGATTCTCGACTTTGTCGGCCAGCTCCCCGAAGGCCACCTCGTCGATCCCAAGGCCACCAAGATCGTGAACAAGTCGAGGCGTGCTGAGCTTACCAGCCAGCAGACGCTAGCCGATGTCGGTACCGAAGACGGCGACACACTGGCGCTGTACTACAGCACAGTATTCGGTCGGCAGATGGCATGAAGTCGTTCCGAGACCAGCGGCTGGCCAATGACTACGAGGAGCTTGTCTCGCTTCAGCAGAGGCTCCGCCAGGACGGCCGCACCAAGCTCGATGTTCAACCCGTTGGCAGCAGGCCGTACCAGTCGTACAACCTGTTCTTCCACTGCGGTGGCTTCGTCGACGAGTTCGGGAGCATCCGGCAACGCCACCAGATATTCCTGGAGTTCCCGAAGGTCTATCCCATGGAGGCCCCGCCCACCTTCAAGAGAGTGTCTCCTCTATTTCACCCGAACATCTACCCACATGGGGTCTTTTGTCTCGGTTTCGAAGGGGACCGCCAGTGGAGCCCAACCGTCTCTCTGGAGAGCTTGATACTGCACGTTAGCCGGCTCATCAGATTCGATCCAGAGTGGGTAAACCTGGACCCGCCGGCCAACCGGACCAGCGAGTTCTGGAATGCTTTTTTGGCCAAGACCACGCCTCCGGCCGATACGGAGCCATTCGTCGTGGGGAGTCAGGATATCGAGCTACCCACCCGTGCGCCGGAACCGACGCCCCAGCCTGCCCCTGAAGCTACTTCAAGAAGGGCAATCCGAGTTGGTCCGGGACCTCGAAGGTCCGGGCAAGGACCTCGGCCTGTGAATATGCCCAATCAAAATCGACCATCGGGACCCATCCGAGTCAAGCGAGTCGACGGACAGTAAGAATGAAATGCCTGAGGACGGAGCGTAGCTAGTGGTTGTCAGAGAATCGCGCAAACCCATACAGTTCAAACTTCCGCTCGCCAATAGCGAGTTCGGCCCCATCGTCGCTGACGGCCCCATCGCCTCAGATCAGCCCCTGGTGTTCATGGCTTCCTCGGTCTACAACATGATCAAGGAGCAGTCCAGGGAATCTGATCCCCGCGAGGTTGGAGGCGCACTCCTGGGCCAGTACTGTGAGGACGAAGGCACGCGTTTTATCGTCGTTCCAGCAGCCATCAGCTGCGTCGGCGGCGCGGCCACCCCGGTCAGCATCGATTTCCCGCCGGAGTTCTGGCAACAGGTCGAAGAGGAGCATGTCGAAAAATATCCCGGCCTACTACGGCTGGGGCCCTACCATTCGCATCCAGGCTACGGGGTACACCCCTCTAGCACAGACCAGGCCACCATATTGCAGGCCTTCTCACGTCCCCACCACATCAGCGTCATATACGATCCGCGAGAGGACAGGGTCGGGTACACCTGCTGGAAAGACGGCGACCTGATGCCGCCGAGCGGCTGCTTCATCTATGAGCACGATAGTCCCGAAGCCCTCGTCCAAGAACTCATGGACGCACGACCAGACTAGCCCTCCGGGGCTCCTGGGGTCGGCTAGGTCACACCCATAACCAAAACCCGCACCGTCATAGTTCGTCAGCCGCGCAGCGACGCCGTGTTGGAGTGGCGCCCTTCCTCCGAACGGGCCTCTCTACGCGAGTTGGTGCAGATGCTCGAAGAGGATCCGGACTCCCCGGAAGCTGCCCCAATCGACCTGATCGAGCCAGATACAGCCAGACTGCTCGATCTCGAATCCGAAGTCAGCGACCTCCAGGGCGGAGTCCTTTTAGCGAGGGGCGGATTCCTCCGCCACGCCCTGGATCAACTAGAGGCACTCCGAGAACAGTCTCCCTCGCTCATAAGCTTCACACAGGTGGCGGGCTCCCCGGTGATCGGGGTTGCACTACGAGTTCCGGCCCTGCAGGCAACGCCCGGAAGGCCAGGCATACGCATTCGCGGCCGCCATCAGCTACTGGTTGTACTGCCGAGCACATTCCCGGATTCGCCACCAAAGCTGGCCTGGCTCACGCCCATATTCCACCCCAACATAGTCATGGATCAAGACGCGTGGCCGCCCGGCTATGAATGGAGCGAGACCTCCAGTCTGCTGCAGCTAGTTAGCGCCTTGATAGATAACGTGACGGCGTTGAACGTATACGTCAGGGGTCGGCTGAGCCTCTCGCGCCGCAAGTTGCTGAACGATCAGGCATCGTCCTGGTTCCGTAAATACGGCCAGCAGGTCGCAGACTACGGACACCGATCCTCCCACTCCGACATGTGGCGACCCGAGCAGCAACCCCTGACCTCTTCGAACAAAAGCTGGGTGCTCGAAGGAGTTATGCACGGCGGCGACCCGTTGGTGTTCCTCTCGGGCCGGTTCCACAGGGGGCTGGAGCGCTTCGTGAAATACGGTCCCGGATGGCTACTGGGCACCCGTGGCAACCAGGGCAAGCACCCCTGGTACTACATCGATCGCGCAGTTCCCTGGCATCCCGAATCGTCGGCTCCGCCGGATGCGATTGGTCTGCTGAGACACGCCGGCGCAAATTCGGAGCCCGTCTGGTCCTCGCTTGAGACGCCAATCATCGCAACCCATGACAACGGCGGCATCTCACTTCGCACAGGTATCGAGGGGACCCGGCTAGAGGGATACTTCATCGAAAACGACATGCCACTTTCCGATATCACCCCACCCCTTATCAGGGTCGGACCCGCGACGGATCCGGAACCGTCCGTAATTCCAGACATCGACGTCGATCCCGAGCCCGCACTAACCCAGGTCTCGCTGGTGTCGGCTGTCTGCCCGTTCTGTAGCGGCCCCTGTGGTACTGACAGGGCCTGGGGGGCTTGTCCCGAATGCACTACCGACACACATGTGGACTGCTATGAGGAGATAGGCGGGTGTCCCGACACCTCGTGCTCTCTGAGCCCGCTGTATCTGGGCGACTAACCGACCAACTCACTGAACAAAAGAGCGTCTCACCTGGCGAGGCACTTCGGGATACGCCTTTTACATACATCTAGATAACTGTTCTACTGAGAACAAGCGACACCTAGACACAAACCTTGCTACTGAGACCGGAGGATACCGATGGAAGGACCAATGAGGGTTGTGGGCGAGGAGACAGCCAGGGGCAAAACCCTTGGCCGAGAGCTGGCCGTTCAAGCGGGACTCGCAGAACGGCTGCCTAACATCGCCGGTAAGATCGCCCATCTCGAGGCGCTTCGTACCGACGTGACCTCGGCTCGTGCAGAGCACCCGGACGAAGACACACTGCACCAGGTCGACGCGGACGTTGCTCAGATCCTGTTCGACCTGAGGAACGCTGAGGTGCAGATAGAGAGTATCGAGGAGCGTCTTGGCCAGGGACAGTCCGAGCCGGTGGACATGACCCTACAACAGACCCTGGACGTCGTGCAGCAGCTCCGACGTCTGTCCGAAAACGCACCCAACGACGATCGGCTTGCCATGGTCTCCACGAATATTGCCGAGGGGCTGGAGTCATTCGTGACCTCCGTTCTCTCCGAGGCACAGCCGTCTGAGGCCGGCAGGCCCGCAGGCCCGGGGCCCAACCCAAGCGACCTGACTATGGTGCTGGAGGTGATTGGGACCATCCAGATCGCACCTGGTCCGGACCGCACGTCCACATACAAAACCCTCCGCCAGCAATTTATCGATGCCGCATGCAAATCCGCCTGGGCACGACTCGACCTGGTCCGCGACCCGCTGCTGGACCGCTCTACAAAGAAGGAGTACCTCCACGAGGCGCTGACGATATGGGGATTGCTTCCCGACCTGAGCGAAAACAGCGGGAGTCCACGATTGAGCCGCCTACCACAGGAGGCCCTGGAGACGGTCGAGCAGCTCATGCTTCGGGAGGTCATAGGCTCTGCACAGGTAGGCGACCCCCGCGCCCTTTTGGATGCAGCCCTGCTGGCCCGAGGGCTTGTGGAAGACTACATTCCAATGGTGCCGGCGATACCCGTCGAGGACGCACAGGCAGCCCTAGGACAGAAGGCGCGCGACTCCCTCGTCAGAAGGGTACGGGCAGAGATTTTAAGATCGAGTTCATGGCAAGAGCTTGAGACCTGTCTCGCCGTGGTCGCCGCCATACAGACGATATCAGGAGCTGACAGCGACGTTCGCATCGGCAAGCTATCCAGGCAGGTGAGGCTCGCCTCGCTTCGGCTCCGATTCATGGGTGTAACCCGTGCACTGAAACGGGCCGCCATCCCGATATTTGCGACCCTGGCCGCCATAATCGGGCTCTCCGCAGGGTACATCGGCCTAGCAGTGCTGATCCAGCGCCTATACGAATACAACCTACCCCTGGCGCCATAGGTGCCCTCCCACCGGAGCAGGCTCCAATGGAGTGTCTACAAGGGCTGAACACATGTCATGCTAAGGCCTCGCGAAAGCATCTGGGATGGGGTATCTCCCTCTCCAAGAAGCGCACCGCAGGCCCTGTGCAAAGGGGTGTGCAGAGGGGCATAGCCCATCTGCCGGGTGTGTGAGGGTGTCCCTCACAATCAATATCACAATCTTTTTCTCTGTAATAGAGTATGGACGACAAGGCCCAATATCGAGTATGGAAATCAGGGCAAAATGAGTACCGAGGGCGGCCGCGGAAAGATAAGAGTAAACAGACCCAGCTCCGGCCAACGCGGAGTGCAGCCTGGCCACGCTATACGGGTCTCGAAACAGGCTGTGCGCCCCCTCGTCGTCGAGTTTCCAGTAGACGGCACCGAGGTCGAGGGGCGGTCCGTTGTCGTCCGCGGCTATGCCAATCCTGGTGACACTCTCGTCCTAGAGACCGCCTCCACAGAGCCGATCAGCTGCTCGGTGGGAACCGATGGCACCTGGTCGATGCCCGACCTTGTCCTACCAACCGGGTCGCAGACCCTGACCGTCGTCGACATAGACCACTCCGCGCAAAGGTACGAGCTGACCATCGTCGTATCCGCGCTCCGTACCATCACCATCGTAGCACCGCTGCAGGGCGAAACGCTGGAAGCGCGCAAGCTCGAAATTATTGGCAAGGCCTCCCCTCGGCTGCTGGTGTGCCTGCGACTGGACGGCACGACCGTGACAGAGAGGGCCGACGAACGTGGCTCGTTCAGGTTCCGAGGGATAGAACTGTCGGCATGGGGTGATCAACGGATAAAGATCTATTACGCCGAAGACCCGCCGAACGGGTCGGCCGATCTGCTCGTACACTGGCCCGGCCTCGATCTGCCCTCCATCGTCGACCCGATAACGCGAGCCCGCCTCGAGCCCGGCGCAGACATCGTGCGCTGCACCAAGTGCCACACCTACTGTTATCGGCTGACGTGGACTCGCATGGAACGCTGCCCGCGATGCACCGAGACCGAGTATATCCAGAGGTCCAATACCAGCTTCCATACACCTCGAGCCGAGCTGTCTCAGCTATGACAAGCGAAGCACCACAACAGCCTGTCGAAGACCGCTACACACGGGTACGTCAACTCGGGTGGGACGTGGATCTGCTGAAGAGCAGCACCATCATGGTGGTCGGCGCGGGTGCCCTGGGTAACGAGATCATCAAGGACCTGGCCCTCGCGGGCATAGGTCGGCTGATCATCGTGGATCTGGACACCATCGAAACCCACAACCTTACGCGGTCCGTGCTGTTTCGAGGCTCCGATGTGGGCCGAGGCAAGGCGCAGGTCGCCGCCGAGGCCGCCGCAGACATCGAGCCGAATATCACCGCCAACTGGTTCGACACGCCGCTGCAGACCACACTGGGGCTGGGCGTCTTTCGCGATGCCGACGTAGTCCTGGGGGGCGTCGACAACCTCCAGACCCGGCGCGACATCAACCGCGCTTGTATGCAGGCAGGCACGCCATTCATCGACGGTGGGCTTTTCTACCTTGACGGAGACGTGAGAACGTTCCTGCCTCCCTTCGACGTATGTTTTGACTGCACCCTCACGGGCGAGGAGCGCGACGAGGGATGGCGTCGTTGGTCGTGCTTGAAGCTGGGCTCGGACGATGACGCCCCCGTCGGCCCGACCGCCCCGACCATATCGGCGATGATCGGCGGACTTCAGGCACAGCTTGCAATCAAGTACCTCCACCTGGGCCGCGAGGTACCCTACCCCGTGCGGGTCCCGAATGGGGTCAGGATTCGCTTCAACGGATTCGCCGACGAGTACGAACGCTGGAATCTCAACCGAGACGCAGACTGCCCAACCCACATGGAAATGGTACCGGTCCGGGAAGAGCACATAGTCTCGCTGTCATCCGGCAACGACATGTCGGCTGAGAGTTTGCTCGCTGAGGCGCAGACCCACCTCGGCCCCGAGGCCTACGTGGAGCTCGGTTTCGACGTGATCCACAGCCTGGTCTGCATGGAGTGCGGCGGGCACGAGCCTTCGATGCAGCGTGTGGGTACTCTCCAGATGTCCGAGGCGGTCTGCCCGCAATGCACACCTACATCGTGTGGCGGCTGCGGCGCACCTATCGGACGCATATTCGAATCGCGGCCAGACCTCGTGTTCCCGGACCGAGTCGACTGCCCCGACTGCTTTGCATCCAATCGTCTCGTCATCCGGGACACAGAGACCTTAAACCGAATCGAGCCCGGCTCCCCGGCCCTGTCGCATACCCTGGCCGAACTGGGAGTGCCCCTGATGGACATCCTGGAAGCCAAGGCATACGAGGCCGAGCACAGCCTGTTCTTCCAACTCGATGGCGACCGTGAGAGGGTGTATTCGCACCGGGACTAGACGTGTACCGTAGCTATTCAGAGATCCGCTAGAGAGGTGTAGCAATGCCAATCAGAATCAGGCGTGATGACGAACCGGTCGAACAGCCGGAACCGGATCCGGTCCCTCAGCCCGATATCGTCGTCAACGCAGGGACTCCCCCGGCGGCTCCCACAACGCCGGAGGCCACTCCGCCCCCAACCAAATGGGCCGAGGAGCCGACGCAGACCAGTTGGGCGATGGTAGGCTGCCAGTGCACCGTCACGGGCCGCAGCTATCAACTCGCCCTCAGACGTGAGAAGGGGACCTACACCCTCAAGTCCATCGACCCGGGTCCCGCGCCTTCCGGAGCCAAAGACGGCAAGTCCAGCAGCCTTAACCAATTGGGCGGTCCCTTCGACTGGACCGGGTTCGAGTGCCCGGACTGCGAAGCAAGCTGGTCGCGCTACCGCAAACGGGGGCTCTACATAATCAACTGCTCGTGCGGCTCACTATTCTGTGGGAGCGAAGAGTCCAAGGGCAGGGGCCTGACCGCAAAGGACAGCGGAGAAGGCAGAGAGTGGTGGTGGCGCTGCCCCAACTGCAAGATCGAGCAGCAGGTTCAGCTCGGCATCGATGCGGTAACCGGCCAGACCATGAAAGGTAAGTAGCCTTCCGACGATTTCGACCGAGGAGGAGTGCCATTCGGCCTCGAGACGGAAACATCATCCGGATATCCAGGCCGCCGCTCTGGACCCTCTCGGACATGCTGCAGGCCCTGGCGGCGGGCGCAGTCGTGGCCGCCGTCGCAGCCACGCTGCTAACCGGCAGGTTCTTCGAGATGGATGGCGCAATGCAGGCTCTGGGAGTCGTGCCTGCCCTCCTCACGGGCACTGCAGTCGCATCCGCCATGAGAGCATCTGCAGTCACAATCCCAGGAAAAGTGTTGTGGCCCACCGCTTTCCTGCTCTCCGCAGGCTCGCTGTCCCTCGGCCTCATGGCGAGCGTTGCGAGCGACCGCGCAAACCCTTCTACTGGACCGGTATCGACGCCCGTCGTCTTCGCGCTAATGCTGGCGGCGGCGTTCCTCGGCACCTACGTCGGACGATCCATAACACTCCAGGCCCGCCGATTCTTCCGCAAATGGGACACAGGTCAGGACATGGCGCTCCCAATCCCCTTTCGCGGCAATCAGCCCCACACAACACTTCACACCACCGATATCTCCTGGCTGGTGCAACGGCTGCAACGTCTCACACGTCGTGGCCCACGCCGCTGACCTAATCCCATAGAGTTCGATCGCTCCGCCCGTTCACCAAGAACCTGTCGAGACGCCACCCAGCCACACCAAATTACCCCACCCCGCCCCCCAAAAGCGGCTAGCCGCCCACACTGAGGTCGCGCAGGACGATATCTAGCCAGACCAATTCAGCTTCGAGATGGGCTAAATCGTGCTCCACAACATGCCGCCAGGCTTGGCCTTGATCTGGAAGCGCCCGGAACTGCTCCATAACGCCCATGACTCGCTCTCGCTTCTGCGACAGCAACACTGCCACCTCGGCTGGAGGCAAATAGTCCATGAACGCCACCCCTGCATCGTCCGAGTAGTAGGTCTGGGTATAACCGCCCAGCTGTGATCGGAGCAGTGCAAAAAATTGCGCTCTGCCCGTCTCCTTTATCTCGTAGACGCGACGTGGAGGCCGCTTGCCCTCTTGCTCGACCTCCTGCGAGACATAGCCGTCTCTCTCCAGACGATCCAGCGTGTAGTAGGCCGACGACTTCTTGACGCCCGCGGCAAGACCCATCACATCTGAGATGTACTCGTTCAGCCGGTAGCCGTGCATCCTCCCCTCCATCAGCAGCCCCAGCAGCAGCAATTCTCTGTCCACAGCACCCTCCATTAGCTACGCTTTAATTCGATTAGTCGAATTAGACTATAGGCTAGACGAAAGCGCGAGCGACCGTCAAGGCGCAAATGGGCGGGGTATGAACAGGGCAGAGGAGAAGCCGACAGTGAGCGTGCGTCGGGTGGTACGTACGCCCAGGGAGCGTATGCAATATACGTGTCAGTGCCTCCCGAGTAATATGCTGCTCGGGAGGCACTGACGGAGAGAGTGCTGGCCTGCCTGCGATGAATCCCCCGATACCGCCGCAAGCGACCAACACTAACAATTACTACGATACCGTTGGAACATCCGAGCAAGTAGGGGGAGGACATACCTCTTCAGGGAGTGACAGCACCCCATTGCCGTACATGAACGCGACGGTGGATAGCCAGGGACAGCCGTCGGTCAGTAAAACACCCACCCCAGATCGGACTGAATGAAATCGACCAGGATCTCAAATAGCCGCCTGGTGGGACTGGAGGGCAGACCAAAATGGTCTTAGGAGGTCTCTTCGCCGAAGAACTTCCCTCGATCACTCCAGCAGCGAAGGCAATCGCTCCCTGATGCTATTGGACGGGATCGCGACACCCATGCCGTCAAATTTCAGTCCGGACCTCGGGTCCTGCACATTCCCTGTTGAGATGCCGATCACCTCTCCTGCGCTATTGAGCAAGGGGCCTCCGCTGTTCCCTGGATTCAGGGGCGCATCTGTCAAGAGATAGCTAGCCCCTTCCAACGTAAATGCCGAAGAAACTATGCCCTTCGTCACAGTCAGGTTGAACCCTAGAATAGTGGCCACCGGATAGCCAAGGGCGATGATTTCTTCTGCCAAATCAAGCTGCTGGGAGTCGCCGAATATTAGCGCCGGACGCCGCGATGTCCGCGATACGGAGATCACGGCCAGGTCTAGCACGTCGTCGACTCCTACTACAGAGCCAATCGGGCTATAGTCACACCGCCCATCACAACCTCCCCCTCTCACATTGATCGTCACCTTATTGAAGTGTCCGACGACATGGGCATTAGTAAGGATGAGCTCATCTCTGAAGAAAAAACCAGATCCAGTACCCGCCGGAGTCCGTATCGCCACAACAGACTGCAAGCTCTCTTCAACGATTTGGGAGAACGACCTTGTCGCGGCTGCAATCTCGATTGAAGGCTCGGGCAACTGGGCCCCTGGACCAGGCTGCCCTTGCTGACCAGTTGCGCCCTGGGCACCAGCCTCGCCCGTCAGACCTTGTGGGCCACGCACACCCTGCTCACCCGCGCAAGCCGACAGTGCCACCCCCGTAGCCGCGATCGCCAACGCGAGAAGGCACGTTCTTAACAACCTGGTAGCCAAACCCCGAGTCATATGAACTCCAGCAGCACCGCTTTTCCACTACACAGGGGACTGATGGGAATAGCGGGGCGCAGTGTTTAGAGCATCACAAATATCGACGTTCGACAGATGTGCCCGAAATCCGCAAATGGGGAGGGCTCCCGATATCCAGGAGCCCAGTATACGATGCGCCGCAAAAGAAAAGTGCCCCCGCCGGGACTCGAACCCGGGCACTCGGTTTAGGAAACCGATGCTCTATCCGCCTGAGCTACAGGGGCGCGCTGACAACAATGCGGTGGAAAGGCTGGGTGGTGACCATTGTGGTCCGTTGTAGACCATCGTATCGCCAGTCACTACGCCTGCGCCTCTCCCAAGCCGCCCTAAAATCGTACCACAGCCCCCTTCACCACTCCAGACGATGCCCCTTATGACCTACGTCATCACTAATGGGAGGCGTAGGCCTGCGGCGTTGGTGTACCCTGGGCCTGGCGCAAACCAGAAGCGGAGGCTGACACGTTGGGATTCAACCTGCTGATATACACGCCGGGCGAGCCGGGGCAATCGAACATCCACGGGGGAGAAGACTGGCCCCGCCAACTCCAAAACCTCATACCGGACATCCAGGTCAATGTGACCCACTCCGCCGGTGAGGCGATGGAGCTCATCGGCGAGGCGGACGCCGCCTTTGGCAATATCGTACCGGAGCTGTTCGAACGGGCCGGAAACCTAAAATGGATTTCGTGTCCACAGGCTGGCCCCAGCGCAGGCTACTATCACCAGGCCCTGATCGACAGCGACGTCGTCGTGACCAACGTGCGCGGCATCTACAACGACTACATCAGCGCCCACATCATGGCCTTCCTGCTCTCATTTGCCAGGGACCTGCCCGGCTACTTCCGCAGCCAGCAAGCCGGTGAGTGGGACCCGCGCCCGATACCGGTGTATCTCCCCGACTCAACGGCCCTAATCGTGGGCGTGGGAGGCATCGGCGGCGAGACAGCCCGCCTGTGCGCCGAGTTCGGGATCACTGTGCTCGGCGTCGACTCCCGTATCACCGATCCGCCACCCGGCGTCTCCGAGCTGCACCCTCCCGAGGCCCTCGATGCGCTACTACCCAGGGCAAACTTCGTGGTCATGACGGTCCCGGAGACGCCTTCGACGCAAGGGATGATGGGGGACAATCAGTTTCGCGCCATGAACTCTAACGCGTACCTCATCAACATTGGCCGAGGCGCAACGATAAAGCTGGACGACCTCGACGCGGCCCTCCGAGGCAGCGAGATAGCCGGGGCGGCCCTGGATGTCTTCGAGACGGAGCCGCTACCGCCTGCCCACCCACTGTGGACGGCCCCCGGGATGATAATCACGCCCCACGTCGCTGCGGCGTCTGGACCAAACCTGGACGAGAGGCGCACAGAGCTATTCATGGACAATTGCGTGAGATTCGACGAGGGCAGACCCTTGAGGAACGTAGTAGACAAAACTAACTGGTTCTAGGGTACTGGTGCTGCCCATTCCGGTGGGCTGCTGGGGGAGGCCGTTCGGACCCCGATGGTAGATGTGGTGCCCCCGGTGGGACTCGAACCCACGCACCCGGCTCCGGAGGCCGGTGCTCTATCCGCTGAGCTACAGGGGCAACGCCTCCAAATATACCACATGATCGGCTCCCAAGCCCCCCTCCGGACAGACGATACCGGTCTAGTCTAGGCACCGTTTTCGGTTGACAATTCTCCTCCCTCGTCAATATCATTGAATTGACTATCGCACGGTATCGCCGACAGTAATGAACCCTTCGATGACGGGCAGAAGCGCCGCATCGAATCTTCATCGAGGAGACACATGAGACAGTATCTGCCTGCGGTCAAACCTGGCCTAGGATTCGTCGTCGCAGTCCTATCGTTGGTACTGCTCGCAGCGTGCACGGGTCCACAGGGCGATACGGGCCTGGCTGGCAACGCAGGGAATCCGGGCAATCCGGGTCGTGCGGGTGAGGAAGGGCTGCAGGGCGCCAAGGGCGACCCGGGCGAGCCAGGCAAACCAGGCAACCCCGGCAGTCCGGGCAAGCCAGGATCGCTTGGGCCAGAGGGACCGCAAGGCCCACTGAGCGGAGGCCTCTCACCAGACGCCGCCCTCATGATCAGCCAGTCCGGCTTCTACCTGAATGAGCCCATCACCATATCCGGTTCGGGATTCGGTGAGTTCGAGCCGATAATCCTGTTCTTCGACCTCGGCGATGGGAACGAGCCCAACGTGGGATTTGCCAACGCCAACAAGGGCGGCGCGTGGACCATAACGGTACCGGGCGCCGGAACCCTCTCAGGCGTGACCTCAAATATTGATCTGCTGACAGAGGCGTCGGTTGTCACCCTGAAAGCTGTGGGTGAGCTTGGCAGCGCCGCCAGTACCCCGGTCAACGTACTCGGAGAGACCGCGCCAGAGGTAGCTGAGATCCCCTCGGCTACCCTTTCGGCGGGCCTGGTACTAATCGGCGGCGACATACCCGTTCTAGGCGCAGGCTACGCTCCCAACGAGACGGTCACCATCGTGGCGATCACCGGCAGTGGGGAAGTCACAACAATCGGCACGGGAACGGCCAGCGAGTCGGGAGCGCTATTGGTGTCGATCACCGACACACTGGGAGCCGGCGCGTACACCATACGGGGCATCGGGGAGTCTGGAGCAGTTGCTACAGCAGCTCTAGTGGTCGTCACCGAAAAGTAGGCTGCTCGCTGTTCGATCTACTGAGGCCCGGCCAACAAGACGAGCCATCCCGGTACTGTAGGAAGACCTAAGACCGGGATACGCGCAGCTTCTTCAGCCGCCTGCCCACCGTCGAAACTACCTCTATCTTCAGGCCGTCATGGACGACTAGGTCGCCCCGGCTTGGGATTCTGCCCAGTCTGTCGTACACGAACCCGCCCACCGTGTCGAACCCATCCGCCTCGACGACGATGCCCAGCAGCTCGTCCAGCCGGTCGATGCTCACACGGGCGTCCATAATATATTCGTCTCGCCCAGTAGTCTGGATATCCAACTCGTCGACATCGAACTCGTCTTGGATCTCGCCGACGATCTCCTCGAGCAGGTCCTCGATGGTCACCAGGCCCGACACGCCGCCATACTCGTCAATCACGATGGCCAAATGCACCTGGCGCGCCTGGAACTCGTTCAGCAACTCCTCAAGGTTCTTGGCCTCCGGGATGAACAGCGCCGGCCTCATGTGGTCACCAGCCAGCGCTTCGGGAGCGGGGTTTGTGCTCAGTAGGCCGAGGAAGTCCCTGGAGTAGGCAACCCCCTCTATATGGTCCAGATCCTCACCGTAGACCGGGATCCTGCTGTGGCCCGAATCGAGCATACGCGCAACCAGATCAACGAGTGTGGTGCCCATCTCAACCGCGACCATGTCGCCTCGTGGCACCATTATTTCGCGGGCAGTAGTGTTGTCTAGCCCAACGACGCCACGGATCATCCGGGCCTCACGCTCATCCAGCGGCTCACCATTTGCGTCGCCAGAGCCATTGTGGTCACCCGACGCGGACTCGCCCTCATCGTCCATACCACTACTTTGGGAGGCGACTAAATCGACCACAAGGGTCCCAAGGGCCAGCACGGGAGTCAGTATCCTGCTAAAGCGATATGCGATCGACGCCGTGCGCAGCGCAACCGACTCGCCAAACACCCTCGACAGCCCGATAGCCACGACCTGGAGTAACCCCAACCCTACCAACACCAGAAGCCCAACCCCGTATTGCGTAGCCCAGTGCACGGAATCCAGGGTGGACAAAAGGGCCGCGCCCGAGGCAAGGCTCAGGCCAATGATCAGGAATTTCAGCAGTGTAAGCGCCCCCGCAGGACCGAACGGGGTTGAGTGGAGTCTCTCCAGAGAGTCCGCCCCATTCGCCTCCTGTGCCGCGAGCATCTGGACACGCTCACGCCGGACCGAGAGCACGCTCGACTCTAAAAGGGACACCAGAAAAAAACTAAACCCTGATATGGCAAGTACCACCCAGGGCAACGTACTATCGCTTTCCAATGCTCCTCATCCTGCCTCTCCTTGTCGGGCCGCAACGCTGCCGCGATCGGGAGGCGCCTTGAAACGGCTTCCTCTGTTCCTGGCACGTCATTTTTTCGTCCTCTTCGTCGTCCCGTCCTTCTCTATCTCACGAGCCGGCACCCCAACGACCAGGGCATCGGCAGGAACATCTTTTGTAACTACCGACCCCGCACCCGTAGCTGCGCCGCGCCCCACGCTGATTGGCGCAATGAGCATCGAGTCAGACCCGATGAACGCCCCATCCCCAATCGTCGTCTTGTGCTTGGCCGTACCATCGTAGTTGCACGTCACCGTGCCCGCGCCGATGTTGACGTTGGCCCCTACGTCGGCGTCTCCAATATAGCTAAAGTGACTCGACTTCGTACCCTGCCCCAGACGGCTACTTTTGATTTCAGCATGACTTCCGATGCGTACACCGGACGCCAACCGGCTCCCGGCACGCACATGGCTAAACGGACCCACCTCAACGCCGCTGTCTAGGATAGACCCACGCACCACCGAAGCAAACACGCTACTACCGTCGCCAATCGTCGAGTCATCCACCACGGTGTTTGGACCCAGAGTGCAATCTCGACCGATTTTCGACGCTCCCTTTACGTGGGTGTTTGGCATCAACACCGAATCTTGCCCGATCTCCACCTGTGCATCTATGTACACCGAGGACGGATCGGGCATCGTTACGCCGGACATCATACAATCATGTCTGATCCGGTCTCGGAGCGATGCCTCGGCACTCGCCAGTTGGACTCGGTCATTGACCCCTTGCAACTCCTCCGGCTCCTGTGACCGGACCGACTCCACACGTTCGTCCTCGGCCACTGCCATCGCAACCAGATCGGTCAGGCGAAGCTCGCCGTTTACGGCAGGACTCAACTCACCAAGATGAGGCCAGAGCCACTGAGCGCGGAAGCAGTAGACGCCCCCGTTAATCTCTTTGACCGCCGACTCAACATCGTCTGCTACATCGTGTTCGACGATTGAAGTGATGGAGCCATCTTGCCCCCTGATCACCCGACCCAGGTCCCCGGGACTCTCAACCTCATTCGTGACCAGCGTAATGACCGCGCCGCTCTCGATGTGCCGTTCCGTCAGCCTACGGAGTGTTGCTGGAGTAATCAGGGGTACATCGGCGGACAGGACCGCGATGTGAGTGGCCGATGGTGAAGCGTCCTTCGCCTGGAGCAGAGCGTGGCCAGTTCCAGACGGGTTAGGCTGCTCGACGTATCCAATACGCCCGCCCAGTGCCTGCTGAACCGCGTCAGATCCCGCTCGGACGACCGCCACCGTGTCCTCGATACCCGCACCCTCAATTGCGTCAACGACCAGCGCAATCATCTCCCTACCGCAGACGCGGTGGAGCACCTTCGGGACGCGGGACTTCATCCGAGTGCCCAAGCCCGCAGCTAAAACGACGGCAGCCAGGTTATTCATGGCTCATAAATAGATAAGCGCCCTACGCTTGCGGATTTCGATCCACTCGTCGGGCGCCATTCACTAGTCTATATTCCGATGGCAACGTCCAAGTTGCCGCCAATCATATCAGCGCTCCAGCTACGATGTCAAGGCAAAATCGGGTCCGCCGACGTGGGTCGGTCTCAACGTCCAAAACTCCAAATCCAGCATGCCCGCATGAACAAATGTGGGGATTTGGGCTGCGTGCAGCCACACTTTTCGCATATCTGAGCCTGTGATAAACTGTGGGCAAAACACGTCGGAAGCAGGAAGATACTTGCTGAAATCGGCGCTAAGAGGTGAAATGGTGAACTGGTTCGACTTCGTCTTACTCGCCATTCTAATTGTCGGGCTCTTGTATGGGATGAAAACCGGGCTGATCAAGGCAGCATTCGTAGCTGTGGGTGGGTACGCTGGCTGGCTCCTTGCAGGGCAGTTTGGCGGTCGCCTGGGCAGCCTGTTCGACAGCTCGCTTGGGAACGAAACCCTCGTCTCGGTCATCTCATATGCCATCATCATCGTCGGCGCCCTGATCGTCGCGAGCATCGCCGCGAAGATCGTCAATCCCCTCCTAACAGTCTTCACCCTAGGCCTGTCAGGCATGGTCGACAAGCTCGGAGGTCTGGTCCTGGGGCTCTTGATCGGCGTGTCCATAGCTGGCGCCCTCGTCATCGGCGCAGCCAGGCTGACCTACGACTTCGACACCTCCATCATCACCGATCAGGTGCCCGATCAGGCAGCGAGTGCCGTGGGACAGATCGAGGAGCAGCTGGCTAAGGCGGAGAGCGTGAGAGAGAGCCTGGAAACTGCTCTCAGCGGGTCTCAGCTAGTTCCGACCTTCATCAGCGTAGTTGACTCGCTACCGGGTGACGCTCTAGGCTTCATCCCAGCCGACTTCATGGATGCGCTGCATATTCTCAAGGCAGAGATAGACAAAACAGACACAGACTAAGGAGCCCGCACAGCGGCTGGGATGCTGACCGACGCGCCCGTTCTCGTCCTAAATCAGAACTATCAGCCCTTTAACGTGTGCAACGCACGCAGGGCCTTTGTTCTGCTGGGACTGGGGAAAGCCGAGTTGCTGGCCAACGGTCGGGGAGACATACGCAGTGTGTCCATGGTCTTTCCCGTACCGTCGGTGATCCGTTTGGTCTATATGGTCAAGCGGCCGCTCCTGCGACGACGCCTCTCACGACGGGCCATATTCTTTCGGGACAAGTACGCGTGCCAGTACTGCGGTACGGAGTCCAAGACGCTGACCCTCGACCACATCATCCCGCGGTCGAGGGGCGGCGCACATGTCTGGGACAACATCGTCAGCGCCTGCATCCCGTGCAACCACCGAAAGGCCGGATACAGCCTGGCAGAGTCCAGCATGAAGCTGCGACGCAAACCCGGCCCGCCTAACCCAGACCCTTTTTCGCTGTTCCGGCAGCGGACAATACTGGACGAGTGGCGGCCATTCATACCCTGGTCGGCCTAGGCTGACCGGCTAAACACCCTGGCGATCTGAGCCAGCCCCCCCGTGGGGTGCATCAGCAAGCTACTGCCCGATCACATCCTCCATGACTCGGAGGACATTCTCCCCCAGCACCTTGCGCACATCGGCATCCGAATATCCCCTGCTGAGCATCTCCCCTGTCAGCACAGGGAACTTCGAGCAATCCTCGAGTCCGGTGGGCGTAAAACCGATGACCCCGAAGTCGGATCCGAGACCCACGTGGTCGATTCCGGCCACCGCCACCATATGATCGATGTGGTCCACCACCTCCGTGTAAGACGGTAGCTTCAGCCCTTTGACGGGCTCCGCGAAAGGCTCCTTTTGCTGGGTGTCGAAGGCCATGGCGGGGAGTGTCTCAAGACCGTCTATCTGAAGACGCATCTCCTCGGAGACAAATTCCGGCACGAATGTAGCGCACACGACGCCATTGCCCTCGCCAACCGCCCTGAGCTGGTCGTTGCTCATGTTCCTGACGTGACCGCACAGTGACGAGGCGTTAGAGTGGGACGCCATCACAGGATTCTCTGTAGTCTCCATCGTGTCCCAAAAGGTCTTCACCGCCACGTGTGAGATGTCCACGATCATGCCGATCCGGTCCATCTCCCGCACCACGTCGCGCCCGAAATCGCTCAGCCCGTCGTTCCTGGGCTCGTCTGCAATACCATCGGCCCAGTTGTTCGTGTTGTTGTGAGTGAGGGTCATGTAACGGGCCCCCAGATCATAGTAGGCGCGCAGCACACCCAGGTCGTCGTCGATGGAGTGACCGCCCTCGACACAGACGACAGCCGCCAGTTTGTCCTCGGCCTTCAGCCTTCGTATATCAGCAGCCGTATAGGCCATCTCGATCTGGTCGCGGTTGCGGTCGCAGGTCTGGCGTACCGCGTCGATGAAGTCGATCGTCCGACGTACTCCAGCCACCTGCGACCACCGTCGCGGATTGGACCACGCCGCAAAGAACTGGGCCGTCACTCCGCCCTCCCTCATCTTGGGAAAGGTCACCTGGCGACCGTCGGTGTCCTCCGCCAGCTCCTCACCTCGATCCACGACCCAGCCGATATCGTCGGAGTGCGTATCCACCACAATTGAGGAGAAATGAACGTCTTGGACCTGTTGCGTAGTCACTGTTGTGCTCCCTCCTGGGAATAGAGAAATGGGCTCGTAATGAGCCCACCGGAGCGTAACAGAAATCAACCAACAGAACGACTACGCAGACGCAGCTAGCCCCTCCAGAGGATAGGGAAGGAGAACCCCGACTCGCCAACGCTAGTGGCCTACGTGGACAAGGCCTGGAAGGAGTGGGTGGCGGAATGGCAATCGTCGCCGCCTGCACCAAACTCCCTGATCCCGGTCACAGATGGGTGACGCCGCCGTCCTAGCGCGACGGCCACGCCATGAGCTAGTCGGGGTCCGGAATCGGCATAAAGAGGCGGCGTGTCAAGAACAGGACGAAAAGCAGTACGGCTCCGGCAAGCAGCAAAGGCACGAAGTTCCCGAATAGACCGACAAAAAATAGAACGACCGCGGTCAGGGACAGGAAAACGAACACCCAGTATTTAAGCATAGTGAAAGGTCCAGCCCCGCGAGGGATATCGAACAGGTACCCGGTCAAACCCGCTTCAGCGACTGCTACGACTCGCCAATAGCATGGCAACTCATAGCCAATTGAGGTTAGACCAGGCTACGTCCAGGTAGCGTCTCCAACGACTATGTACCGTGGATCAGGAGGGACACTTGTCCGGAGTCGCCCTCCAGTCACCCGCCCATCCCTTTGGTGGAAGGTCTTTAGGGAACACCTTGATGAGACCCTTCATCCCGTCATCATAGTGCTTGCCGCCGGCCTCGAATGAAGCGAACTCGAAGTCCCCGATCGTTGGAGGGACGGTAAACTCGATGATCGTAGCCTGGCTGGAAGGCGCCTTCGTGACCATGAACCCGCTGGTCCCATTTGTCACATCTTCGTCGCCCTCACGAGTAAGTATCGCTCCGCCGGAGCTGACAGATTTGGCCGGCCCGATCACAGCAACTTCAATTTCATCAAGCCAGTCGGTCTCGAATCCAGCAGATGAACCGCCCTCTTTCTTGACCCCATAGCCGATTGTGAAACCATGATCATTCGTAGCTGATTTATTGGTCAGGATTACGCGCACCTTCTGGCAGGCGATCAGATCAATCCTCTCGGGAATGAATTTGTAATCGTCCATGCTGATATTGAGCGTCCCGACCCCGCCGAGTGTTTCGAAGTCGGGGGTCACGACGTCACCCCCTCCACTCCCGCAAGCCATAGCAAAGAAAACCAAACCGGTAATTGCTACCACAATTCTTGAATACTTCATCACATTCTCCTCATGGCGCTCAATGGTAGATTTCCGATAACGATAGTCGACCTAGTCAACGCGCGAACTCCCCGTGTGCGTATCACTGCTACTCGCAACCTTACCCACCGGGTCTGCCCGCGAAGACATCTTTGATACCCACTACAATCCTGGGAGAAGAGACAACGTCCGTAATGCCATCGGCGACTGATATCCCCGGAGGGTTGAAGTCGACGATCTATCCCTCGACCGCAAACGCGACCGAGGCGGTCAGTGACAGTGCTAGTATGACGCCTGTTCCTAACAGAATCGTTCTCTTGAACATCGCGTCCCTCCTCCTGAAGGTGCTGCTAGATTACCACGTGGCCGGTGACGCATCAATCTTTAGAGCTCGTAGCCAAGACAGCTTGCCAAACAACCAGTCGACACTCCGCCCGAACTGTGCGAGAGGAGCGCCTCGAGAGCCGGGTATCAAACGTTGCGAGCAACCGCCTTGAGGTTGGCTCCTGACCCCGTTGAGGTAAAAGTGATCGGTCTGGGCAAGCTGATCACGGTCAGCGAGGCCATACTCACGCGCGAAGGCGCACTTGAAGAGGGCGATGGAGGATCAACGAACTTCGCTAAAGGTGTTCCCCTACATTCGAGGCACCGTAGAATGGGGCCAGAAAAACGAATGATAGGTGTCCAGATCACCGGCCCGGTGGGATCTTGCCACTCGGCGAAGCCATCAGGGGATCCTCGCCACCTTCAGCCAGATGCAAGGCTAATCCGACCAGCTCAAGCGCCGTCGATTCCCGTAACCCACCAGTGACGTTCATTGACCTTGTAGCTATCGACCTCATAGGTGATGCTGGACTGGATCAGGAGCCGATTCGGCACCGCCGGGTCATACTTTCCTACGACCTCGTTGGCTGAATAGGAATCTGCCTTACCGCTCTTGCGATGCAAAATCCTGCCTTCATCCCAGTGGATCCCGTCCGAAGATGAGTAGAGCACCAGATTTTTGGGGTCCTGGCTGTGTTGCCCACTACGTCCATGGAGAAAATAGAGATCGCCGATCTTGCGCGATAGCTGCGGATTGCGGATCGCCTGGGCGAAGTGAGTCGTCTTCACCTCCGACCAGGTTCGCCCCCCGTCAGCGCTCGTGACGTACGGCATGTTGTACTCGTCAATTTTCCCAAGATTGTCTCCACCCGAAACGTAGGGATAGGAATAGACAATGATGTCGCCATTATCGAGCAGCCCGGCAGTGACGTAGTAGTAATCATGATCGAAAGGCAAGTCGCTACGCCTCTCGAATGACTCGCCGTTGTCGGTCGAAACGTAGAGTGAGTGAGGACCATCGCAGTACGTCGGCGCGCCCCCCATGAAGACCGCGAAAATCTGATCCCCGTCCACGAACACCGCGTCAAAAGTCAGCGACACATCCCCAACTGTCGCGGTCGGGTCCAGCGCACGCGGTTCACTCCACGTTTGCCCCTGGTCATAACTCAGTAAGCACACGGGCGGCAACTTTTTGGTCCAGTCGGAATCAGCAAAGCGAGAGACAAACGCTATTACTGTTCCATTGGGCGCGGTCGTCGCTCCAAACACGAGCGCCGAATACATCTCATCGCCTTCCCAGGCGCGTTTGGAGTAGTCGAGCGCCACTGCTTCAGACCAGGTCTGCCCGCCGTCGGTCGACCGACGATACTCCGACCAGCCCGCAACACCGTGCCCCTCGTAGACCTCACCAGACACGTTGCTATAGAACGACACGATATCGCCGTTCACACACTCGGTCAGGCAGTTCCCACCGTGACCGGAGCGCCCCTGCGCCTCATGGTCCACAAACAGAATGCCGTCATTCGGAACATCCGCCGGCAACACGCCGAAGCCTTCAGACAATCGACCACGTGCATTCGTCATGAAATTCCTCTACCTCCGAACGTAGTGTCACCAGGACAAATAGATCCCGGCACCAGACACCCAGACATCATCAACCATCGGTCCGACACCGTGGGCGGAATCATACAGCATGAGCACCGAGCAAAATGGCACACGAATCCCACAAGGCCTATGGAACTGCATGGCCCGCTAAGACTCCGGAGCACTGCTCGTTGTCCACCGCGACCTGTCCATTCACAACGACGTATGGGATACCGACCGGGTACTGCCTCGGATTGTCGTACGTGGCCGTGTCGGCGATATTTTCTGCGTCGAACACGGTCAGGTCGGCGAAGTAGCCCTTCTGGATGCGCCCTCGGTGGGTAATCCCGTACCTACGCGCCGGTCGGTCTGTCATTCGCTCAATCATTCCCTCCAGGCTCAGCCCGCCTATCTCGCGACGGAACCGGCCAAGGAAGCGAGGATACGCGCCGAACGTCCGCGGGTGCGGCTTGCCGCCCGCGGGGGTAATATCGCTGCAGACCATGTAGTCTGGCCGTGCCAGCAGCTCCATCGCGTCCTCGTTGATCTGACGCCACACCGAAGCGTCAGGCGGCTCGCCCCAGTAGCCAACCTTGAGGTCGTTTTCGAGGAGTACGGAACACAAAGTTTCGCCGGGCGACATTCCACGCTGGCTGGCAACATCTTTGAGCGTCCTGCCCTCCATGTCCGGATCCCCGGCAACATACGAAAGCACCATCGACTCAAGCTCCTTCACTCTCACGGGGTCCTGATTTCCCTCCAGATACTCGGCAGCGGTCTGTCGTTGTTTAGGATCGCTGAGCCGTTTCAAGATCGCGTCAGGGCCGCCCTCTTGGAAACTGCTGGGCAGGAACGTTGCAGGTACAGTGCCGCCCGTGGGGTACGGATATATATCCAACGTGAAGTCGACGCCTTCGGCGCGCGCTGCATCACGGTCGGCCATGATCTCGGTGACCTTGCCGGAGGTTCGAGGTCCGGTCCTGTAATGTGCAAAGTGCATCCGCGACCCCGACTTGCGGGCAATCTCCAGCCACTCTGGAGGTCCTTCCGCCGCTCCGTAAGCGCGCCTCGCGTTGAACGGCTCCGACGCATCAACGTAAATCCCACCGCCATCACGAACGGCCTTGGCAAGTTCAATCAGTTCCGAGGTATCGTTCCAGGTTCCAGGATAGTTGTGTGAGGTGTTGGAGAATCCCACCGCGCCTTGCTCGAGGCTTTCCCGGACGAGCCGGACTGCGGCTCGCATTTCATCATCATCCAACCGACCAGATTGGAATCCTTTGGCTTCGATTCGGATCGCTCCACTCGGAACTAAATAGGCACTATTGATCGCGACTTTGCGGTGGTAATTGGCGCGAAATGACGTGATGTTGCTCACGTCCACGTCCTCGGGGGGTTCGCCCAGGATTCCTGTGAGCCAGTGACTGTACATGCGGTAATTGGATTGGGACAGCGGTGCAAAGGAGATTCCGCCCAGGCCGAGAATCTCCGTCGTGATGCCCTGACGTAGTCCGTACGCGTGCTGCGGGTCCATCAGCAGGTCGGCATCGGAGTGGGTGTGCGGGTCCACAAAACCGGGCGAGACGACGAGTCCCTTGGCATCGATAACTCTACGAGCCTCCGCTCCTACAAGGTCATCGATCGCCTCAATCCTCTCGCCGACAATGCCGACGTCAGACTTGATGCCCGGTGCTCCGGTCCCGTCGATGACGGAGCCGTTCGCGATGATCAGGTCGAACAATGCAACACCTCCACAGATATCCCAGCTACTAATTTCTTTCCGCAGCACGCGGAACTTCGTTTCATGTGCCCGATTCCAGACGCCTGAATTATTCTACAGGACCCTTTACCAAGGGTCCGTAATCAGAGTGCCGCTCCGCATCAGTGGCATCGTGTATCATCTTAGGCCAAATGGTATAGTCTGGCAGAGCCAACCGGGCCAGGCCCTTTCGCGGGCTTGCACCAAACTTAATTTCTTTGACAATATAAACCCGCTTTCTGCTGACCCTAACAGCACCCGGAGTCACCAGGTGAACCGCGATACAACTTCGGTGGGTCAGTCCACACAGACTCAGAGACAGGGGAGACCATGAAACCTCATCCGATTCGAGCGAGTGCCAAACAAGGGAAGCTCTTCCATAACCGAATGCGATCCAGATCGCGAATTGTGGCGCCGATCGCTCTCATCCTAGTGACCGCCATCATAGCGTCGGCCTGCGGAGGCGGCACTGATAGCGAGGAGGTAGTCACCGCCCAGCCCACAGTAGCTCAGTCTGCTGCCGCTGCGCCAACAACTGCTCCCACCGCCGCACCGACCGCGGTCGCTACCACCGCTGCCACTTCGGCGACAACTGCCCCCACCGCCGCACCGACCGCGGTTCCTACCACCGCTGCCGCCGAGCCTGTAGCGATCCCGACGTCAGCGGAATGTGCTCCCACCGCCGCTCGCCCTGCAGAGAGCGCAGAGCCTGGGTCGTCGGACCTCTCGATCGAGGAGCAGAAGAAGGCGCTGATCACTATTGTGAGTGAGCGGCTGTCGGGACTCAACAACACCGAACTGCCAAGGCTGAAGATACAGCCTGATGCCCGAGACCATCGCACGGGCGGGATATGGGTCACCATCGAGTTCAACAGCGACTTCCTCGACACAATCCCCCAGAGCAAGCTTTGCCTGGACATACTGATGAGAGATACCTACGAGGCACTATTCACCGCGGGATATGACCTCACATGGGTAGACATTACCGCGCTCGGGGAAACCATGGTCAGGGGGTCCAGCGGCGGGAGTGGCATAGCTGCCGCATCGGTCATCAAGACCCGGTTGAAGCGTGAGGTGGCGGAAACCATCGACTGGGCAAACAAGGAGTCGCTGGACTTCGACGAGATATGGGACACGCTGCTGGTGAACCCCACATGGAAAAGGGCACTGCAGGAGGCTCAGGAAGCCAACTAAGAGTCCCCCTCCGCGCCCACGCGCAGTGGTTGGCTTCCCTGAAGGCAGGCCAGGCGGTGCGCGTACAAGGAGAGATTATGATCAAGGTCGGCTGCAATTACCTCAGTTTTCGAGACATGGACGTGGCGTCGTTTGTCCGGACGGCCTACGACCTGAGGCTGGACGTGATCGACCTTCATCGCAGGGCGTTTACGTCCACCGAGCCGGAATACCTTCTCGGAATCAAGATGATGTGTCTGAGACTCGGGCTGCCCATCGGATACCTGGGCGTCAGCAACACATTCGTAGGGACCGAGCCAGAGCTACGGGAAAACGTCGAGATGTGCAAGGAGGCGATCGACGTCGCCGCGTTCATCGGATCACCGCTAATCCGGGTGTTCGGCGGCCACGTATCGCCGGAAATCAAGGACCGCGAACCGCTATTCGAGCCACTGACGAGGTGTAACAGGGAGGTTGCCACGTACGGCGCTGAGAAAGGCGTGATCGTCGCGCTGCAGAACCACGACAATGGCAACATTGCGGCGACTGCCAAGGACGTGCTCCGCATCCTGGAGGAGACCGACCACCCAAACTTCTCCCTGATACTGGACACCGGCCAGTGGCAGGGCTCTCCCGGGGCCGGTGCCCGGGGCGAGTCGGACCCGGACGTCGACATCTACAGCTACATCGAACAGACCGCGCCTCACGCCGTCTACGTACGTACGAAGTTCTACAGAAACGACTCGGGCAAGGAAAAATGGTTGGACTACGAAAAAATCATGACCATCCTAAAAGGGGTCGACTACAACGGTTCGCTGTCCATCGTGTACGAGGGTGAGGCCGAGGGGGACGACCGCGTGGAAGCCGTGAGGAAGGCCGCGGCTGAGATGCGAGGCCTGCTGTGATCATCGACTCGCATTTGCACGTCTGGAGCGACGACGAATCCCTGTACCCCTATGGCGACGTTTCGAGGCCGAAGGCCGGAGACCGAGCCTCGGTGGAGCTGTTGAACGAGCACATGGCCGAGGCAGGCGTGGAAAAGGCCGTCATTGTCCAGCCGATCCACTACCTGTACGACAACCGCTACGTCGCCGATTGTCTCGCGCGGTTTCCGGGTAGGTTCGCGGCCGTGTGCTTGGTGAACCCCAAGGCACCGTCTGCGCCGGACCAGTTGGAAGAACTCGTGCGCGGGCAGGGCTTCGGTGGCATGCGCCTTCACCTGTCACGGCAGGACGACCCCTCGGCGCTGGCAGCGCCTGACCAGGACCCGCTATGGCGTCGCGTCGAGGAGCTGAATGTCTGCCTCATCGTGCTGGGCGGGGCCGCGGAGCTACGGGCACTAGAGCCCATCATCGACCGCTTTCCGAACGTCAAGGTCGTCCTGGACCACCTCGGAGGGCCGCCGGTCGGTGAAGAGCCGACGCATCCGCTGTTGGGAAACGTGTTGAGAATGGCCAGGTATCCCAACGTGTACGTGAAAGTCTCCAACATGAACCGCATGTCGAAGGCCCCCTACCCGCACAATGACACCCATGAGATGGTGCGGCGCATCTACGACGCCTTCGGCCCAGAGCGGCTCATGTGGGGCACCGACTTCCCCCACGTGCTCAAAGCGGGCGGATACGTCCGAGCGCTGGAGCTGGTCCGCAACGAGCTGGACTTCCTGACCAACGAAGACAAGGATTGGCTGTTCAGCAGGACCGTCCAGAAGGTGTGGAAGTTCGAGTAGGCCGGGGGAGGAAGATGTTCTACGAACCAAAGAACGGGGTTCCACTGCCTCACAACCCGCTGAACGCTATCGTCGTGCCAAGGCCGATCGGCTGGATTTCCACGCTTAGCCCCAAGGGAGTACCCAATCTAGCTCCCTACTCGTTCTTCAACATCGTGGCTTACCACCCGCCTCAGGTGATGTTCTCTGCCACCAGCAACCATCGATTCGGCGGTCTGAAGGACGCAGTGGCCGACGCACAGAACACTGGCGAATTCGTCGTCAATCTCGCTACGTGGGATCTCAAAGAGCAGATGAACGCATCGTCGGTGCCCGCCCCTCACGAGATCGACGAGTTCGTCTACTCAGGGCTTACGAAGGCGGAAAGCACGCTGGTGAAGTGTCCTCACGTCGCAGAGTCACCTATTCATCTTGAATGCCGGTACATGCAGTCCCTCGACATACTCTCCGATGACCCAAAAGACGCAAATACCGTCGTATTTGGCGAAGTCATTGGGGTTCACATCGATGACCATGTTTTGGTTAACGGCGAAATCGACTTTCTCAAGGTGCGACCCATCGGCCGGCTGGGATACCTCGATTTCGTAGAGGTGAACAACACCTTCTCGATGCCTCGGCCTGACTGGGAAGCAGAGTAGTAGCCATCCTCGTAGGATAGATCTGTCCCTGGGGATCGACTCTGAACCTGTCCTTACGTTGGGGACCGGACACCCATAGATTCGACGACGTCACGGTGCAGGCGATAACGCCGCGACGAGTCTCAAGCCAGCTATAATTCCAGGATCACGACTCGGGAGGCCAAAATCAATGATCGTAAACAACACTTTCGAATTAGGACCAGAAGGATGGAGTTCCTACGATTACCACCAAAGTGTGGTTCAAAGAGAAGGAAAGGCGATAATGGTTTTAACCACCCATCAAAAAACTGGTGGGATTGACGATAAGGGATATGTTTGGACCAACGAACACGTATGGACCCCAGATATTCCTGAAACACCAGTGTCTATTCTGCCACTCATAATCTACCGCAATTGGACGAATGAAGAACCAGTAGATCTTCGCGACACAAAGGTAACCGTATCCCTTAGAGGAGATGGACTTGAGCTAGAAGGTGCGGAATGCTATTTCTGGGTAGTCTGCGGCATGACACGATGGCACATGAACAGCGAACCCTTCGAAATTGTAGAAGGTGCCTGGCCTACGAGTCCCGCAACAATACAGTTGACCAACGATGAAACGCTTTGGCACAGAAGCTGGTCGAAAGATCCCTCTAACGCCACCTCCCTGGACGACTGTCTGAAAAATTGCGTGAGCTACGGTTTTTCATTTGTTGGATCTACTAGTGCCGTTCGAGGGAAGCTGTCGTTAGGCGGTTTCAAAATAGAGTAGAACTGAATCGATAGACGGGGACGACCGGTTCAAGGGCCACTACGGGCACCCAGGGAGCGGAGTCCCGCGTTGCATTGGGGACTCCAAAGCCCCATGCACCGACACAGGCCAAATGAAGTCTGCGGAGGTCTCCGGATAACATCATGGACAGCCCATCTTGCGGTAGTCCTCACAAGGCTTTCGTAGTATCTGTCGCGATCACTATTGTTGGCGTGCTGGGAGTCATCTATTCCACGGTCCGCGTCTTCGACGCATACATCCGATTGGTGGTTACTCCCGGCCATCGTGAGTGGCATTGCCGGGCTAATCGGAATCAACAGTCTGGTTGGCGATCGGCGAGAGAAGTTCGTTCCAAAGAAGGTCGCTCCTTTCGGTGGCCCGAAAGATGCCTACTACAAAAAGTTGGATCGACAATTGCACCGAGCAGAACAGCACCCTGAGCTACTGGCCTCCATTTCGCGCATTCTGGCTGCATATGACGATGACAATGCGTACACACCCCTCCACCAAGACGCGGCTTTGCTCATATCCACGTTTGCATCGTGCACAGACTCGAGTGACCTTGTCCCCACCTTACGTCAAGATTTGGGCTGGCATGGCGTCGATTGCGAAACGGTAGATTCGGATGCTGAAAGGATTTGGGACACCTGGCAGGAGTACAAGTCCCGGCATTCTATAGCTGACCTGGAGGAATCAGCGGACGATGTATAAGAGCAACCGTCGCCCCCTCACCGTCATGCAGGAACGCTTCGCCGAGGGTATGTAGATACCGGCAACTTCTCGTAGGCGCATCGACGCGCCTACGATGCCATCCCAGATTCGAGTACCTATCAACAGTATCGGTGCCAGGGCCCAGACCCCCGATAATCGTGACGCCAGGAAGCGACGTAAATGACGGCTGTGCAACAATGGTCGAGCCAGAAACCCCTGCCAGGGAGCACAAAGCCACTTCCGTCCGGGCCAGGGCAGCAAGGGACCTCAATCCGGCTATAGAACTATGAGGGAGCAAGAGCATGGCAGGCACAAATTCGGCCATTACCGACGAGCAGGCAGCCTTAATCGAGGCCGCCCCGCTGTTCTTCGTAAGCACCGTCGACCCAGGCATGAAAGCCACTGCGGACGGCATCGGACCGATTAACCTGTCTCCAAAGGGTGGAACGCCGCTACACGTATTGGATCCGAACCGTGTGGCCTATCTCGACTACAAGGGAAGCGGTGACGAGACCGCCAGACATACCCAGGCCGGCGGGCCAATCACGGTGATGGTCTGCTCATTCGAAGAAGACAACTGCGCCATCGTCCGGCTCTACGGCACAGCGAAAATCACGCCGCTGGAGGGGTCGCCGTTAACCGAATTCCTTCGAGAAAAGCCCGCCGGGGAATTGAAGCTGCCGGAGAGGCAGGTCGTTGAGATCGAGGTCGAGCACACGGTCACCAGTTGCGGCTACGGCGTCCCAGTGATGCCATTCGCACGAGAACGCACCGTCGGCGACCGCGGACGCAGGTTCAAGGAGAAACGCTGACCGCAAGGCACAGGGTCGGACCAAGACCCCTAACAGTGGCATTGCCTGCCCATATGATCTTCCCATCCAATCGATAATAGCCAACAGCAGCACCATCATCGTGGTGCGGTTCAGACGGCCCGCGGCAGCCATGTTTCATAGAATCGCTGCCAGTTCCGGTACATGATGTTCGATACGTCCTTCTCACTGTACCCTCTTCGCTCAAGGACGCCGATTAGCTTCTGATAGTCGCGGGCCGAGTCGATGCCATGTGGCGCACCGCTCCAACCAACCCCGCCACCGAGGTCAGTGCCCAGGGCTGCATGCAGCGAGTTCCCTGCGAGCTGACATACATAGTCCATATGATCCGCGACATCTTCCAGAGTCACCTCTTCCCTCGCATAGGTCGGTAGCCGCTCCGGGATATTCTGCCAGTCAATGCCGGGCCGGTATAGCATAAACGCGTCGAGGGACGTACCGATGACACCGCCACGCTCGATTACTCGGTTTAAAAGCTCGTCCGGAAATTGCCGCTCTCCGGGCACCAGCGTTCTACAATTCTGATGGCTCGCCAACACCGGGCCCTGAAAGATGTCCATGGCCTGCCGTACCGATTCATCCGACGTATGGGTGACATCCAGGATCATGCCAAGAGAGTCCATCTCTTGAAGCAGATCCTTGGCCGGCGAAAACAGGCCGCCCTTCGTCCCGGTGGACGTCCCGTGCGAATATGTGCTCACTCCGTAATGTGAGAGACTGACGACTCTGACTCCAACCTCCCACCACTCTCGCACCTGATCAGGCCAAAGGATCGCATCTGCTCCTTCTATGCCCAGTATCATTCCTACGGGAAGATTAGAGTAGTCGTCGATATCCGACCATTCCTTCATGTGCGCGGTCAACTGTGCGGTGTCCTTGATGATCCGGGCTTCGCCTCTCCTATCTAGAATTTGATAGTAAGCAGCCTGCCCCCTGGCCATGGCGTAGGCGATATCGCCCGTTCGATAGCCCCACAATGGGCTGCCCGGACGGTAAATCCTCGCCGAGAGCTTGGCTACGACTACCGCAACTCCACCCCGCCGGAACTCGGGAAGCGACACGACGGCCTCGGTGTCCGGAACGCCTGGCACCCAGTTACGGCCAGATGCTGGTGCAGCCCGGATCTCGTCCAACGGGAGCGTCAGATCCCGATCGCGCTCCATCGCTCCAATCATGAATGCGCAATCACCGTCGATTATCAGCATAGTGATCACCTTCTGAGCTCAAACTTGGTTTACAGGGAGGTCGCGGAACCGTTGGGTGAAGGAGCATCGCGGATACCAAATTCGACATCGTCATGAACGGAGAGCCCAAGAACTACGGTGCGGTGTTGGGGCGGATGTCGTGGAACCGCAGGTACTGCTCACACTTCTGAGAGACACCCGTTGCCGCCTCTGCCCTCATGATCGTCCCCGCCAAATGAAAAGCAAAAGGGGCCAACGGCTGTTGGCCCCTTTGACTCTAGTTCAATCTGTTAGCTTCTATTTGACAAGGCCGCACCAAGGTGCCCCGGCGGCGCCATGATTACACGCCTCTTCAGCGTGGACATTGGGAGCCTTTCCCGGCTTGCCGGCCGCGAGGGCGCTCCCTGCTGTTGCCACGATCATAAGCGCAATGATCGTCAGTGACATCAATAGTCATTTCATTTGCCCCTCCTTAGTTTTGTCCGCCAATGCTAATCGTACGATCCGAAACTGTCAACGATGAATCCCAAGCATCAACCCGTTGCAAATACCACCCCACACTCCTCGCCCACACCCAGATCCCTCGCCACCTGTCGCCCAGAGCCTGAACTTCACCGCTGCCTCGGCTATACTGCCCCCAGAGGCATGGTTATTCTCACTGGGATGAGACATAGGGTTCTAGTCGCGGGGGTATGCACGCTGTTGGTGCTGGCTCTATCCGCATGCGGCGGTACACCGGAGCCTGCCCCTGCAGTTGGCTTCACGCCCGAGCCAACCCAAAACATCGAGGCCACCGCAGAGGCCACGGTGGAGGCTAAGGCACAGGCCACGGCAAAAGCTCGGGTAGAGGCTACTGCGAGAGTTGCGCCTACAGCCACACCCGCACCACCTGTGCCGACATCAACACACACACCGACACCCTCGGCAACGGCGACTCCAATGCCTACTGCCACGCCATCGCCTACAGCGACTCCAACGCCTACGGCCACACCAATGCCTACAGCCACACCAACGCCCACGGCCACGCCAGTACCGACTGCCACGCCAACGCCTACGGCCACGCCTACTACCTCACCGAAACAGTACGCCGCGCCGCCGGAGATGATGATCGATCCCGACAGAAGCTACACCGCCACCTTCAAGATGCAGAAAGGTGGCGAGTTCACCATCGAGCTTTACCCTAAGGAAGCCCCCGTCACCGTTAACAGCTTCGTCTTCCTCGCCAGGGAAGGCTACTACGATGGCATCACCTTCCACCGCGTCATTGAAGGCGTTTTGGCTCAGGGTGGGGATCCCAAGGGGACCGGTAGAGGAGGACCTGGTTATACGTTCGACAACGAGGTGAGGCCATTCCGTAGGCACGATACGCCAGGCGCCGTTTCCATGGCAAACGCGGGTGTGCGGGACGGCAAAGGAACAAACGGTAGCCAGTTCTTCATCACATCCATCCCAATTCCCTCCCTAGACGGATATACCATCGACGGGAGAGCAAAGGACTGCGCAATTAATTCGTGCCACACGGTTTTCGGACGTGTGATAGCAGGGATGAACGTCGTCAATGGATTATCGCCAAGAGACCCAACCACTGCCACTAAGCCGGGTGATATCATCAGCACCATAACGATTGTGGAAGTGGCTGCCACGCCCACCCCTACGCCATGACCCGTCTCTGGAACAGACCGTAGAAGAGGCGATTTAGGAAAATGGCGGCAAAACCCACTTTCTGGGTCATAAAAAAAGGCTCCGGACAACCGCCCGAAGCCCCTAAATAATCCAAAAAATCGCCTGGCTGCCCGGCCAGGATTCGAACCTGGGTCAAAGGATTCAAAGTCCTTTGTGTTGCCACTACACCACCGGGCATTGCGATACCTGATCGACGGGCGGTCAGACCACTCCGTCGTCTGGCTGTGGATCTTCCGGCGGCGGATCCTCCGGTGGCGTGTCACCACGTAGCTGCCGCACCACCTGGAAGAGGTTCAGCGACCAGCCCACCCCAAATATCGTCGGCGTGAACACGCGCGGTTCATCAGGATTCCAAACCCGGCGGCGCAGCCTCTCCATCGTCGGCATGCGGAAGTCGTAAGGCACATTCAGGATCCGCCCTTCGGGCTGCTTTGTCCTGTACGCGTACACCGCGGCGGTCACCGTCAACGCCATCGTCAACGTCCGCAGTATTGAGCTCAACGTCCTCACAACCACCGACCTCCTGAGTCGCTCGGCCCCCACGCAGCCATACACGCCACGATTCCGATAGCTCTAATATAACCGATGGCGCACCCAGACGACCATTTTGCGGGGTCCATGCGAAACATCTATACCACGCGACGGTCGCGCCACACACTTAGGCCTCTTCCCGCCCACATACATCGGCAATTCGTCCCAATCCGTATACACGACAAGACGGTACCGCCACTATTGGGAGACCACATGGACGAATCGGGAAACATCACCAAGGTTCAGGAGCTAGCCACCCGCGTCCGGGAGAGCGTCCAGCGAGTCATCGTCGGCAAGGATCGCGCCATCGACCTGTCTATGGTCGCCCTCCTCTGCGCGGGACACATCCTCGTAGAGGACGTACCCGGCATCGGCAAGACCACGCTATCCAAGGCCCTCGCCCAATCCCTTGGCTGCACCTTCAAGCGCATCCAGTTCACCCCGGACCTGATGCCCAACGACGTCGGCGGCGTCAACTTCTTCAACCAGCGCACATCCGAATTCGAGTTCCGGCCCGGACCAATCGTCAGCCAGGTGCTCCTGGCCGACGAGATCAACCACGCCCTCTACGGCAACCACCCCACCCACGGCGACCACCTGGCAGGCATGAGAGCAGAACTAGACGCCGCCATGTCCGAAACGACGTAGCGGT
>Ga0209403_10001213_pt1 | contig 33998 bp, 30 predicted proteins | sample ArcticOcean_MG_C_8_FD_187440 | JGI IMG/M metagenome (GOLD analysis project Ga0209403, IMG submission 187440) | Marine microbial communities from western Arctic Ocean - ArcticOcean_MG_CB11_86 (SPAdes) (version 2) | ecosystem: Environmental > Aquatic > Marine > Oceanic | place: Arctic Ocean...
ATTTATACCTGGAAGTCATAAGGTAGGAGTAGTAGATGCAGGACATGATTTAGAAACTACAAGTTACCCTCTATGGACTTTAGATAATCAAAAAGTATTAGAATTAGCAGAAAAAGGTGGCTGTGTTGCACCTACTGGACCTGCTGGAAGTATGCTTATGTTCTCATCATTACTTGTTCACGCAAGTCCTCCTAACATCTCTCCATTTGGTCGAACAATTGTTTATTTATCCTTATGTCATGTAGATAATCATATTCGTGAATTTAAACGTGATGAATGGATCGCTCATAGAGACTTCACTCCCATCTCTCCTCTTAATGATAATTGTTTAACAGAGCTAGTTAATAAAACAGTAAGTGCTGCAGAATAGTTTTAACAAACAATATTTAATTAAAATTAACAGTTAAAAAAAAGGTATTAAATTGTCATTGATAAACTCTGTATCCAATTTTAGAGATGTAGCAATTGGCTCTAAAATGAAAACCAATATCTTATTTAGATGTGCTAAATTAAGCACATTGATAGATGAAGATATTAAAAAAATTGAAGATTTAAACCCTCATGCCATAATTGATTTCAGAGATCCAAAAGAAATCAATAAAGCTCCAGATAATTTGTCAAAGAACTTATCAAAGAAATATATAAGCTTGCCTATTTCAGCAAGCACATTAAGTCGTATGGTTTATCAAAAAAGTATAGATGGTGATAATAAATTTACATATGAAAAAGTTATGGAAGAGAGTTACAAATTATATATAAATAATCATAAACATGTTTGGAAAGAATTTATTAAAATTCTATTAAAAGCAAACAATAATCCGATTATATTTCATTGTTCTGCAGGAAAAGATAGGACAGGAATAGCAAGTTTTATAATTCAAAAACTATGTGATAATCCAATGGAATTAATTTTTGAAAATTACTTGCTTTCAAATGAGTTATTAACAATTAACGCAGCTACAGCTGAACAAACAACCGCTTCTAAAACAGACGATCAGCTAGTAACAAAAGTGATGTTAGATACACTTAGTAAAGTTAAAACATCATATTTAATTTCAGGTATCAATGAAATTGAAAATCAATTTAAATCACTTGAAAATTATATAATTCAAGAGCTTGGTTTTAATGATGCAGATATTAAAAACTTAAAAAAATTATATTGTAATTAAAAGGTTTATATATGTTTTTACAAAATGCCATTTCAAAAAGAATAGATAATGATAACCCAGTAAAAGTAGCTTTAATTGGAGCAGGCAAGTTCGGCTCTATGTTTTTAAGTCAAGTTCCTACGACTCCAGGATTAGAAGTAGCTGTAATTGCAGACCTTAAACCTGAAAATGCTATTAAAGCTTGTAAAAATGTTGGTTGGAGCGACGATTTAATAAGTAAAACTAAATTTGTGGATGACGCAATTCAAGCAATAAAATTATCTGAAGTAGATGTCGTAGTGGAATCAACTGGTTTCCCAGCAGCAGGTATTGAGCATGCAAGACAAGCATTTCAAAATGGAAAACACATTATAATGGTTAATGTGGAAGCAGATGTGCTAGCAGGTGCAGCTTTAGTTAAAGAAGCTAAATCAGCGGGAGTTGTATACTCCATGGCATACGGTGATCAACCAGCTTTAACAGCTGAAATAGTTGAATGGGCTAGAGCATCAGGCTTTCATGTAAGCAGCGCAGGAAAAGGTACAAAATACCTTCCAGCTTATCATAAATCAACTCCAGATACAGTTTGGGATTACTATGGACTATCTCATGAAGAGGCTGCAAAAGCAGGAATGAACCCTAAAATGTTTAATTCATTTTTAGATGGAACAAAATCTGGGTTAGAAATGGCTGCTATAGCAAATGCATGTGGACTAGAAGTTCCTAATGATGGCTTGTTATTTCCTCCATGCGGCATGGATGATTTAGCCAACATATTAAAACCTTCAAAGTTTGGAGGGATATTGGAACAAAATGGACAGGTTGAAGTTGTTTCATCGCTTGAAAGAGATGGAAGACCAGTATTTAAAGATTTAAGGTGGGGTGTTTTTGCAGTACTAGAAGCTCCAAATGACTATGCTGCTTCTTGCTTCAAGCAATACGGAATGAACACAGATAATACTGGACAATTTTCAGCAATGTACAAGCCATTCCATCTTATAGGTATGGAATTAAATATATCTATCTTTTCTGCAGCTTTATTAAATCAAGCAACAGGGCAAACTCAAAAATTCACTGGTGATGTTGTTTCAACAACAAAAAGAAACCTTAAAAAAGGTGAGATGCTTGATGGAGAAGGCGGAGCAACTGTATGGGGCAAATTGATACCAGCAAAGCTTTCATTATCTTTAGAAGCTCTCCCTATCGGATTGGCTCATAGTATAAAACTTAAAAATGATATTAAAGAGAATGAGATAATAAAATGGAGTGACGTAGAGTTTTCGTCGAATGACCCTGCAATATCTTATAGAAGATCGATGGAAGCTGACTCTAAAATTTTATAGGCTTAATAGGACCTTTATCTAAGCGCCATACAAATCCTGAGTTACCTTCGCTAGGGAAAAAATCCTTTAATAATGGATCATGACCAGGTATCACCAGATTATCATTAGACGCTAATTCTTTAATTGTTTTGAAGCCATTAAGCATTTCTTCCAAATCAACAACTATAGGAAAAGGTTTCCCAGTAATAAAATTTTCATAAAAGTGTGTTGCATCTGATGCTAAACACATATATCCATTTTCTGTTTTCACTCTTACTGACTGCAATCCTCTAGAATGTCCTCCAATTAAATGAACAGTTACACCTGGCTGAATTGATCCTACTCCTTTATAGAAATTGACCCTTCCTGAAAATACATTTTTAACCATCTGACAAACATGTTCTCCAGTAAATGGCATTTTTATAGTTTCATGGCACATACATGGACCAGTTGCATAAGCCATTTCACTTTCTTGCATGTGAAACTTGGCTTTTGGAAATTCCATCAACCCCCCTGCATGGTCATAGTGAAGATGAGTTATAATAACATCCGTTACTTCATTTGCATCTATATTTATAGATTTAAGAGCTTCAGATGGTGATCTTTGAATAGGTCTATCTCTTCTTTTGGCCTCATCATAATCATAGCCTGTATCAACAACAATTGTGCTATCGTCAGATTTTAGAACCCATATAAAATAATCTATAGTATGGCTTTCATTAGAGTGATCGTCAAAAATAAAACTTTCCTTTCTAGTTCTATCTGACCTTTCTGCATACTTTAAAGCATAAACTTCCCATTTTTTTTCAATAGCTGTTTCCATAAATTTACCTTTATTTATTAATGAGAAGTTTCTTCCAACCTATCCGTAGCAGGTGGAGGAGTTGGGCTTATCTGAGATATTAAATTATATTTTGCCTCATCAAGATTAATATTTACTGAATCAAGAGAAGGCTTTAATTGTTTTAAATTTCTTGCACTTATAATTGGTGCTGTAATAGCATCATTATATGAAACCCAAGCCACAGCTAATGCTATTGGGTCATAGTTAATATCTTCAGCAAGGTTCTGAAGCTTACTTGCTGCTTCATGCATCCAGTTTTGGCCGTATCTTAATTTATATTTAGCATTGTCATGCAGTCTTCCTGAACTATTTTTATTTAATAAATTATCTTCTATTCCATATTTACCAGTCAACAAACCGCCACCTAATGGACTATAGCTAATAACACCAATGTTTTCTGATTTCGCCATCGGAAGAATTTCAACCTCAGCTTGTCTTTTTACTAAATTATACATAGGTTGAAGAATATCAACATTAGGAAACTCATATTTTTCTGCTAATGCTTGAGCTTTCATAACTTGCCAAGCTGAAAAATTTGATACTCCAAGTTGAAAAAACTTTTTTTCTTCTTTTAACTCTTTTAAAGTTTCAAATGTTTGCTCAAGTGGAACATTATCATCCCAATGATGTAGAAAAAAAACATCTACATAATCTTGCTTTAATCTTTTTAAACTCTCTTCTAGTTGTGTTCTAATATTTAATCCACTTGAACCACCTACTGATCCAGCTTTTGTAACTAAAATAATATTTTCTCTATCTTGGGTTATTAACTTTCCTAAAATCAACTCAGATTTACCACCAGTATATACATAAGCGGTATCAAAAAAATTTATTCCACTATTTCGACAAGCTTCATACATTTCTTGACTATCTTTTTCATCAGCCCCATCTCCAAACTGCATCGTTCCAAAACAAAGAGAAGAATTTTGTAATTTATTAGGTCCATATTTTCTAACTAATGTCATATTATTCTCTTTATTTTTTAATTTTTAAAAAAATCCATCCAGCTCAAACCATCTTCAGTGCTTTTCCTAGGTTTATATTCAGCGCCAATATAACCATCATATCCAATTTTATAAATTTCTGGAATTACAAAATTAAAGTCTAATTCCCCTTTATCTGGCTCTGCTCTATCTTGAACAGATGCAATTTGGACATGACCTATAAAAGGAAGATTTTCTTCAAATCTTTTTAAAACATTTCCTTGATTAATTTGCACATGATAAAAATCAAACATTATCTTCACACTATCTGAACCAACAAGTTCACAAATTTCTTTGGCCTGTTCAACTTTTGTAAGAAAGTAACCAGGATTATCTTGTAAATTGAGAGGCTCGATAACTAAGCATATATTTGTATCTTTTATTAAATCTTTAGCAAATTTTAAATTGTCTATGAATGTTACAAGAGATTTAGTAGATAAGTCAGTAATTCCAGCCATAGCATGTATATTTTTTGAGTTAATAATTTTGGCATATTCAAAAGCTTGAATTATAGCGTCCCTAGCTTCTGAAATTCTTGAGGGAACGGCAAGTAAGCCATTATCACCTTTATCAACATTTCCTTTAATTGTATTTATACCTATTACCGGTAAGTTAACTTCATCTAATACTTTTTTAACTTCGGTTGCATCATTTTCATAAGGAAATTGAAATTCAACCGCATCAAATCCATTCTCTTTTGCTTTATAAATAGCCTCAATTTGAGAAACATTTTTCCATAACAAACCTAAATTAGCAGAAAATTTATACATTTTATTTATTAATCCCAATCTATATTAAATTTATTTACAACAGAGTTAATTTGATCTTGATTTAACTCAATTGCTCCCATTCCTCTTAAAATCAATGCTAATTTAGCTGTACTTTCTAATTCTTCAATAGCATTGACTGAAGCTTCAAGGTTTTTACCTGATACAACTGGACCATGGTTGGCTAACAAAACAGCAGATCTTTTTCCAGCTAAGCCTTTAATCGCTTCACCCATTGCTGGATCACCTGGAACAAAAAAAGGTAAAAGCTTTACTTTGCCCAATAACATTATCGAATAAGGTGTGTATGATGGCAATACACTATCTACATTAATATCTGGTAACATAGAAAGTGCTACAGAATGAGTGGAATGTAGATGCACAACTGCTCCAGATTTCAAGCCTCTTGTTTCATAGAATGCTTTATGAAGTGGCAACTCTTTGGTAGGAACAGAAGATCCAATCAAAGATCCTTCTTTTGTTACTTTAACAATTTCATTGGGGTCAAGTTTTCCAAATGAAGAACCTGATGGAGTTACAAGAATTGCATCATCATTTACACGAACTGAAATATTGCCCGTCGATCCATGAGTTAGCCCTCTATTAAACATTGAGGCTGCAAAAGTGCATATTTGTTCTCTTAATTTACTCTCATCCATAATATTAATATATCCTATATTAATAAATTTTAATAACCAAAAAATTGAAATAGTGTCCCTATTGCAATCCCTATGACTGCATGGCTCCAAATTGCTAAAGAACAGGTAAGCAATGGTGAAGGTGTTTTTATACCCAAAAAGCCTTTTCCTAGAAGAGGCATGAAAAAGAACCATGGAACTACGACACTGACTAAACCAAACTTCAGACCGTCAAAGAATGATGCATTCATAATTTCATAATTAATTAAAATGAAAAAAGTTAAGGAATACATTATTGCAACAAAATAATGAACCAACCAACCAATCCTTAATTCATTATAAATTGATGGTTCGTCATCAATAAAAGGATTGTAAATTTTTCCTTTTAGAATAGATAACATAAACCATCTCCCAACAACAGACCAGTTTGAAGGGTTTATCCCAAATAAAAGGTTTAATAACCTTTGCCATAAATCCATTGCTAAACAGGATAATATTCCTACTATTATTATGTGAATTAATTCCAAAAGATTTTCTCCTAAAAGTTTATTTTTTTCTAGCAATGAACTAGTTAACAATATAAAAGTGAATAGTTCTATAATAATTTTATCTTAAAGAAAATTACAATATAAATCAAAATGATAGGAGAATAATAAATGGCTAATTTTAATGGACAAACTGCAGTTATAACTGGAGGAGCACAAGGCATTGGTTTAGCTACTGCAAAGAGATTTATTGAAGATGGCTGTGAAGTTATGATTTGGGACATGGATGAAAAAATGGGCTTAGAAGCAGCAAAGAAATTAAATTGTCATTTTCTTAAAATGGACCAAACTGATAATAATTTAGTAAAAGAAACAACTGAAAAAACTATAAAAACAATGAAAAAAATTGATATTTTAGTTTGTAGTGCTGGAATAGCCGGCCCTACTTTTCCTACCTGGGATTACCCAGTCGAAGAATGGTCAAAAGTATTTAATGTAAATGTTAATGGTGTTTTCTATTGTAACAAACATGTTGTTAAGTCAATGCGAGAAAACGGATATGGAAGAATAATTAATATAGCTTCTATAGCTGGAAAAGAAGGTAACCCTAATGCATCTGCTTACTCAGCTTCCAAAGCTGCTGTAATAGCTCTAACTAAGTCTTTGGGAAAAGAAACTGCTGATCAAGATATTGCAGTTAATTGTATTACACCAGCAACTGCTAAAACTAGAATTTTAGACCAAGTTTCTCAAGAATTTATTGATTATATGATTTCAAAAATTCCCAGAAATAGATTTGTTAAAGTTGAAGAAATAGCTTCCTTAATTACTTTTTTAGCAAGTAAAGAAAATAGTTTCACTACAGCTGGTGTATTCGATATTTCAGGTGGAAGAGCAACATATTAAAAAAATTGGTGAGAATTTTTATGAGATCCTCTTTACCTTAAAAATAAAAAGATAATAATTGATAGAGTATTATTATTATCTTTTTAAAATGATTAATTAAAACGAGAATTATATAATCACTTTTCTATTATCTAGATTAATTGAAATTATGACTTGATAATTAAATACATTAGCAAATCGAATTAAACAAAATTTATAAAATTTAATGATTTTTTTAAAATAAAAAATATTTAAATTCTATATCCTCTATACTTCAGAGGTTAACTCCATAATTGCAGAGAGGATTACAACTGCAAACAAAGCTATTCCCATACCTCTATTAACCCAGACCTGTTTACTTGATCGTAAAGACCATTTTTTCAAACTTAAACCAAGCCATAACCAAAGAAAATGTATAGGTATCCATATGAAATTCACTATTAGAAACTTGGTAATTATCTCAACATTATAACTATCCATACCTAATGATAATACAACAAACAAATGTCCTTGAACAACATAAGCTTTAGGATTAATAAACTGTAAGATTATGCCTTCATAAAGCCTTGGAGCTTTTGCAACTTCTTTAAAACCTGTTTTATTATCTGATGTCGCTATACGCCATGCCATATAAGATAAATATGATAATGATATAAATAAAAACACTTCTTTAACGCCATGAATACCAAAAAAAAGTTCTTTAAACCCAATAACGACTAAGAAAGCTACCGCATTAGTTCCTATAAACAAGCCTATTAAATAATAAAAACCTATTCTCCAACCAAAAGCAGCGCCCACTCCAGCAAGAGACAGAACGCCTGGACCAGGTGTAACCATAAATAAAAAACTTATGCCAAAATAAGATAAGAAAATATATATATTATTAAGAAAAAAGTTTAGGAAGTTATCAATATAAAAAATCATGTAATATATTATAGAGTTAAAACACTATACCTTTATTAAATTTATAGAAAAATAATTAATATGTTAATTATATGAAACGGATAAGTTTAGCAATATTATAAAAAAAGCTTTCCAGGATTCATAATTTTATGAGGATCGAATGCATGTTTTATCTGCTTCATTACATCCACAGCATTTCCAAGCTCTTTTAACATATATTTTCTTTTACCCTGTCCTATGCCATGCTCACCAGTACAAGTTCCATCCATACGGATAGCTCTTTCAGAAATTCTTGCTAAGAACTGATCAAGCTTTTTAAATTCTTCTTTACTATTTTTATCTATCAATAACGCTACATGAAAATTTCCATCTCCAGCATGACTAACAATTGGTCCAATTAACCCATTTTGTTCCATATCCTCTATAGTTTCAATCATACAATCAGATAATTTAGAAATAGGAACACAAACGTCTGTTGAATAAATGTCAGCTTCAGGACGAACAGCTTTACAAGACCAATAAGCATCATGCCTAGCTTTCCATAATTTATTTCTTTCTTCATTATTAGAGGTCCATTCAAAATCATTTCCACCATGATCTGAGGCTATTTCTCCAAAAAGTTCTGATTGTTCTTTTACTGAAGCATCACTGCCATGGAACTCTAATAATAACAATGGAGCTTCAGGTAAATTTGTTTTTGAATAGTTGTTTATCGCCTTTACTTGAGCAAGGTCTAAAAACTCAATTCTAGCAACTGGAATTCCTGACTGTATTGTCATAATAACAGCATCTGTTGCATCTTTAACAGAAGGAAAACTTACTCTACCACCTGCAATTACTTCAGGAATACCATATAACTTAAGAGTTATTTCAGTAGATATACCTAATGTTCCCTCAGAGCCAACCATTAAACGAGTTAAATCATAACCTGCAGAACTTTTTCGTGCTTTATTAGCCGTTTTAATTAACTGTCCATCAGCAGTAACAACTTCAAGAGCGATAACATTATCTTTCATAGTACCATATTTCACAGCATTTGTTCCAGATGCTCGAGTAGCAGTCATACCACCTATTGAGGCGTTTGCTCCTGGATCAATAGGAAAAAAAAGACCAGTATCTCTTAGATGTGTATTTAATTGTTCCCTTGTAACTCCTGGCTGAACAACAACTAAAAGATCTTCAGGATAAACATTTAATATTTTATTCATATTATTCATGTCAATTGAAATTCCTCCAAAAGGAGCGTTTACATGCCCCTCAAATGATGACCCAACTCCAAATGGAATAATTGGACATTTGTACTCACCACAAATTTGCACAACTCTTTGAACATCCTCTTTAGATTCTACAAATACAACACCGTCTGGTAACTCAGACGTATGAATAGTCATAGTATGACTATGTTGTTCTAAAATACTTTTTGAATTTGAGAATTGTTGTCCAAATTCCTCTTTAATTTTTTCAACGCATAATCTAATGCTTTCTTTATCATAATCATTTGTTGACCAAGAAGATATATTTCCGTCCATATTGTTTTTCCTATTTTAAAAATTAAAAGTGATTTAAATTTTAAAGAATTTTGCCTGGATTCATTATTCCTTTTGGATCAAGCTCATTTTTTATTCGCTTCATAAAATCTACAGTTGCTCCCAATTCGTCAATTAAATATTGCTTTTTGCCTTGTCCTACACCGTGCTCACCAGTACATGTTCCATCCATATTTATAGCTCTATGAGCTAATCGTTCAAGAAAACCATTAGCAACTTCAACTTCTTTTTTTATTTTGGGATCTATTAAGAGTTGCACATGAAAATTTCCATCACCTACGTGACCTACAATTGGGCCAAAAAGAGAATGTTCTTCCATATCATCTATTGTATCCATTATACATTCAGACAATCGAGAAATAGGAACGCATACGTCAGTAGCAATATACTGAGCCTCTGGCCTGCAAGCCTTCACAGCATAATAAACATCATGTCTAGCCTTCCAAAGTTTATTTCTTTCTTCAATATTAGAAGTCCATTCAAAATTATCCCCTCCAAAATCTTTGGATATCTCATTAAATAGCTCTGACTGCTCTTTTACAGATGATTTGCTTCCATGAAACTCTAATAATAACAATGGAGATTCAGGTAAGTTTAACTTAGAATAGTTGTTTACAGCTTTAACTTGAGCAACATCCAAAAGTTCAATTCTAGCTACTGGAATACCAGCTTGAATTGTTAGTATAACTGCATCAGTTGCATCCTTAACTGATGGAAAAGTACAACGACCTGCCCCTATTTCTTCAGGAATACCATATAATTTAAGAGTAATTTCAGTAATAACACCTAATGTTCCCTCTGATCCAACTATTAACCTTGTTAAATCATAGCCAGCAGAACTTTTTCTAGCTCTGTTAGCTGTTTTTATTATCTCTCCATTAGGCATTACGACCTCTAATGAAATAACATTATCTTTCATAGTTCCATAACGAACTGCATTAGTACCTGAGGCTCGAGTAGAAGTCATTCCACCAATAGACGCATTTGCTCCAGGATCAATAGGGAAAAAAAGTCCAGTATCTCTTAAATAAGTATTAAGTTGTTCTCTAGTAACACCAGGCTGCACAACGACCGTAGAATCTTCAGGATGCACCTCAATAATTTTATTAAGGTTATTCATATCAATCGAAACGCCACCAAAAGTAGCGTTTAAGTGTCCTTCAAGAGAAGAGCCTACACCAAAAGGAATAATTGGACATCCATGCTCATTACAAATTTTTACTATTTTTTGAACATCCTCTTTACTCTCCGCAAAAACAACACAGTCTGGCAATTCAGATTTATGGACTGTAGTTGTACTTGTATGCTGCTCTCTAACAGACGTAGAAGTTGAAAACTGTTGACCGAACTCTTCTTTTAAAGCTTCAACAGCTGAGGATATTTTATATTCATAACTGTTATATAATGAGTTATCATTTACATTTAAAATTGCCAATTTTACTTCCTAAATTTAAATTTATTTACTAATATTTTAATTCCATAAATAAGTTATATTAAATACTCATTGCTTAAATTACAATCTATCAATTAAAATCATATTTTTAATAAAACGTTAAGTGATTTCTTTAGGGATAGAATGAATATTGAAAATAAAAAAGCTGTGTTTATTGGCGAATGCATGATTGAACTGAATGGAAACATTTCTGAGCTAAGTAGCTCTGGGTCAAATATGCAAGTTAACTTTGGTGGGGACACCTATAACTCGGCTGTATATTTTTCTAGATTATGTAATAATAAAACTACGACTTTTTATTCAACCGCTCTTGGAACAGATAACTTTTCTACAAAAATGATCTCACGATTTAAAGCTGAGAATATTAACTGTGATTATATTAGGCAAGATGGAACTACTCCTCCTGGAATTTACGCAATAGAGACAAATGAAAAAGGTGATAGAAGTTTTTCATATTGGAGAAATGAATCCCCCTCAAAAAGTCTTTTCTTAGGATCAAATGGTCAAAAACTAATAAATAGTATTTCAAATTCAGATATCTTTTATTATTCAGGGATAACAGCAGGGATTTTAGACAAAGTTCAACAAAAAGAACTTATTAAATTAGGGGCCTCATCTGCAATATCAGCTTTTGATTTCAACTATAGAGATAAACTTCACTTTAATAAAAAAGAAGCTCAATTATTGTTTCAATACATTAATAATAATATTGATATTCATTTTATATCATATGATGATGCTAAAGAATTATTCAATATAAATAACCCTAATGAAATAATTGAAATGGCTAGCAATAAAAAAAACCTCATTTTATTACGTTATAAAAATCAAATATTATATAAAAATAAGTTAGAAGAAATAAAAACGATTACAGTCCAACATGATAAAGCAATAGACACTACGGCGGCTGGAGATGCTTTTAATGGTTCTTTTTTAGCTTTAATGGTTAATAATAAAAATATTTCAATTGAAGACAATATATTAAAGTCACATTCAGTTACGCGAGAAGTAATTAAACATAAAGGTGCTATCATTGCTAAACATTTTATGCCAAAAATATTAAACTGAAAATAAAGGAACTTATTAAAATGAAAAAAAACTTACTTATAATGTCTGAGATGCCTAAATTTTTAGTATCTTTATTTGATAAATCTTACAATACTTTTAAAGCTTGGGAACAAAGAGGGTCTCCAATAAATAGCGACAATGAAGAATATATATCAAAAATTAAGCAAGATATAGATGCGATTGCTGTCATGGGAGGAACTAAAATATCTGCAGAACTAATGCAAAGCATGCCTAATTTAAAAGTTATAGGCTGTTATGGAGTTGGTTATGATGCAATTGATGTCAAATTCGCAAAGAGCGCTGGAATTAAAGTTTCTAACACGCCAGAGGTATTAAATGACGAAGTCGCTGACACTGCAATTGCCTTAATGCTATCCGTATATAAAAACATTATTGATGCTGAAAAGTTTGCAAGAAATAATTTATGGGCTAATGGAGAATTTCCATTATCTAAAAAGTTTTCTGGTACAAAATTAGGTATAGTTGGTATGGGAAGAATAGGCAAAGCAATCGCCAAAAGAGCTGAAGCTTTTGAATGTGAAGTATATTATCATTCTAGAAACGTTGCAGATGTTAAGTATAAGTATTTTAAAGATCTAAATGAATTAGCTAAAGAAGTAGATACTTTATGCATAATAACACCTGGTGGAAAAGAAACAGAAAAATTGATTAACCGTACAGTTTTAAATAACCTAGGAAAAAATGGTGTCATTATAAATGTTGCCAGAGGGTCAGTTATAGATCAAGAAGAGTTAATTAATTGCTTAGAAACGAACGTCATTGCTGGAGCAGGCTTAGACGTATATACAAATGAACCTCATATTCCACAAGAATTAATTAATGTTAAAAACACTGTTTTACTTCCACATATTGGGTCAGCAACTGTTGAAACAAGAATTGCTATGGGTCAATTAGTTTTTGATAATATTAAAGCTTATTTTGATAACAAACCTCTAATTACACCAGTAGTTTGATATTAGTTTTTCTATTTTTTAGGTAATTTAATACCGGCATTACGAGCGTAAACTTTTGCAACTGCGGCATCATCTTCTTGTCCTAAGCCAGAGCCGGATGCTGCAACAAACTGTTGTAATGCAGCTGCAGTTATGGGTGCAGAGAAATTAGCATCTTTTGCTATATCTAATACAATTCCTAAATCTTTTGGCCAAATATTAATTGATGACCTTGGTGTATAATCATCATCTATTATATGAGGAGCTCTATTTTCAAGCATCCAAGAACTACCTGCACACTTAGAAATAACTTCTAAAAATCTTTTTGGTTCAATTCCTTGACTTATACCAAATGTCAAAGCTTCTGCCATTGCTGCAATATGGACACCTGCAAGCATTTGGTTTACAGCTTTCATTGCAGAACCTGAGCCAGGTGTTTCACCAAATTCAAAAACTGTTTCAGCTGTGGCATCCAAAATAGGCTTAGCTACCTCACATGCTTTCTTACTTCCAGAAATCATATAAGATAAATTGCCCTCAGATGATTTGAGTGCTCCTCCAGAAATCGGGGCATCAAGATATAACAAACCACTATCTTCGGATCTCAAAGACATCTCTTTTGCAAAATTAGGAGATACAGTAGTACATACCATAATAAGCGTCCCTCCCCTTAACTTATTTGCAATCCCATCTTTACCAAATATAATCTCTCGAGTTTGTTTTTCATTTAAAACTACAATGATAACTGCGTCTAAATCATTAAAAGAAATATTCTCTTTAGCTCCACCTGCTTCCATAAGTTTTTTTTGTTGCACAAGGTTTTTATCTTGGCCATAAACAGTATACCCAGAGCGGATTAAAGATTCCGCAATTCCGTACCCCATAGATCCTAAACCAACAACTAATATTTTTTTCATATTATTTATGATTAATTACATAGAACATTTTTTCATAATTGACGCTTGCTCTAAAGCATCATACTCACCTTTTAATCTTGCGTATTGAGCTTCCTCTTCTTTTGTTCCTCCCAGAAAAAAGACTGCTGGCCAGAATAATATTAAAGCTACACCTGTTGCTGTTTTATCATTCTCATTATTTTTATCTAACTTACCAGTAAGGGACCTGACTTTACCAGCAACTCTCATTAATTCTGCATTAAGTTGAACGCAGTCATAGTTTGAGTATTGTTGAGGAGATACGTATTGAGCAACAATATCCTTAGATGAATTAGAACATCCAGTAAAAATAGAAATACAAAGTAAATAAATTGATATTTTTTTTAGCATTATAATGTCCTTTTTTTAATGATTATCTCTTGGGAGAGATCTTCTTACTTTTTGATATTTAACAGCATTTTCTAAAACACCACCTTGAGCAAGTTGACCAACATGATTTCTATAAATTTCTTGCCATGGTGTTTGACTTTCAGGTATTTTTGGCACACCTAATTTCTTTCTTTCATCAAGTTCAGCTTCATCAACCAACATATTAGCAGTGTGCTTATTTAAATCAATTTTAATTGTATCTCCGGTTTTTAACCAAGCCAAACCTCCACCAACTGCACTCTCAGGAGATGCATTTAATATGGAAGGACTTCCAGAAGTTCCAGATTGACGACCATCACCAATACATGGAAGTTCTACAACACCTTTTTTTATCAAATCATCTGAAGGTTGCATGTTGACAACTTCAGCTGAACCAGGCCATCCTACTGTTCCAGCCCCTCTAATAACTAGAATAGAATTTTCATCCATATTTAAACTTTTATCATTAAGTCTGTCATGATAATCTTCAGATCCTTCAAAAACAATTGCTCTTCCTTCAAGAACACCTTCTGCACCAGGTCGAGAAAGAAAATTATCTTTGAAAGTTTGAGAAATTACAGATGTTTTCATTATAGCTGAGTCAAATAAGTTACCTTTTAAAACTATAAAACCTGCTCTTTCCATAAGAGGTTTTTGAAATGAAGTTATTACTTTTTCGTCTTTACTTTTTATTCCAATAAGTGCTTCAGATAGCTTTTTTCCACTAACGGTCAGTGCATCACCATGAAGTTTTTTATTGGCTAAAAGTTCAGCCATTACAGCCGCAGTTCCTCCCGCTCTATGATAACTTTCACACAAGAACTCGCCTGCTGGCTGTATATTTACCATCAATGGGATATCATAACCTATATTTTGCCATGCATCTGTTTCTAATTCTAAACCAATATGTCTTGCAATAGCAGTTAAATGTGGCTGTGCATTAGTTGATCCTCCTATTGCTGAATTTACAACAATAGCGTTTTCAAAAGACTCACGTGTCATTATTTTTGATGGTGTTAAATCCTCTTTAACCATGTCAACAATTCTAAGACCAGTTTTATAAGCCATTTGCCCACGTTCTTTATAAGGAGCAGGAATATTTGCGTTTCCAGTTAAACTCATACCTAAAGCTTCAGCTATAGAGTTCATAGTTGAAGCTGTTCCCATTGTATTACAGTGACCATCAGATGGAGCTGAGGATGTAACAATTTCTATAAATTCTTCATAATCTATTCTACCTGCGGCTAATTCAACACGGCTATCCCAAACAGCGGTTCCAGATCCAGCTAGTTTTCCATTGTGCCAACCATCAAGCATAGGGCCACCATTTAAAACAATCGCTGGCAAATCAACAGTCGCAGCAGCCATCAAACATGCAGGAGTTGTTTTGTCACAACCAGTTGTTAAAACAACACCATCCAAAGGGTATCCATGTAAAATTTCGACTAGGCCTAAATATGCTAAATTTCTGTCTAACGAGGCTGTTGGCCTTTTTAAAGTCTCTTGAATTGGATGCACTGGGAACTCAAATGCTATCCCTCCAGCAGTTCTAATTCCTTCTCTAATTCTTTCTGCCAATTTAATATGTACCCTATTACATGGAGATATATCAGATCCAGTTTGTGCAATACCAATAATCGGCTTTCCTGATCGCAATTCTTCTGGTGTTAATCCAAAATTCATAGATCTTTCTAAATATAAAGCAGTCATCCCAGGGTTTGATGGATTATCAAACCATTGTTGACTTCTATATTTTGGATTGAAATTTTTATCTGACATAACTCTTCTCCCAAGTAAAAAAATAAAAAAAATTGTTAACAAATTAAGTTTATATATTAGTTTAATAATAGTATGTATAATATATTCAATATAAATGTTTAAGAAATTCTAAAACAATCATACTTGATTTAAAGAAAATCAAAAGATAATTTAGGCTTTTTTTTAATTTTTTTGTGAAGTGGAGAAAAATAATGAGTGATGGTGAAAAATTAACCGTTTTGTTAAATGATAATGATAATGTAGCAACAGCGCTAAGGGATCTTGATGTTGGTGAAAGTACTCATAATATCAAAAGTATCAACAAAATCCCAAAAGGTCACAAAATATCACTAAAGAAAATAAATAGAGGTGAAAAAATTATTAAATATGACCAATTAATTGGTATAGCAAGTAAAAACATTTTAATTGGAGAGCACGTCCATGTAAATAATACGGACTTCAAATCTACTGAGCACGATTATGAATTTTCAACATCAATTAAATTACCTAACATAATTGAACCAGAAAAAAGACCAACATTTAAAGGTTTTAAAAGGCCAAATGGAAAAGTAGGAACAAGAAACTATATAGGCATACTAACATCCGTTAATTGTTCCGCTACTGCTGCAAGAAATGTTGCTCAAGCATTCACAGATGAGAAGTTATCCCAATACCCTAATGTAGATGGTGTCGTTTCATTTACCCATGGCACAGGTTGTGGAATGGCAGATTCAGGAGATGGTTTTGACGCTCTTCAAAGAGTTTTGTTAGGTTACATCCAGCACCCAAATCTAGCAGGTATACTTCTGATAGGACTTGGGTGCGAAGCAAATCAAATTAAATTTCTACTTGATGCATTTGATCTTCATGAAAATCCATTTTTTAAAACTATGACACTCCAAGAAATGGGAGGATTAAGAAAAACAATTGATGCAGGCGTTAAATGTATTGAAAAAATGCTTCCCGAAGTTAATTCAATTAAAAGAACAGATCAATCAGTCGAACACCTAAGCGTAGCGTTACAATGTGGTGGGTCTGATGCATGGTCAGGAATCACTTCAAACCCCTCTCTTGGACACGCTGCTGATTTAATAGTAAAAAACGGAGGTACTGCAATTTTAGCAGAAACTCCTGAAATATATGGCGCTGAACATATGTTAACAAGAAGAGCTATTACTCCTGAAGTAGGAAAAAAACTTATAGATAGAATATTATGGTGGGAAGACTACGTAACAAGAAATAAAGGAAGTATGGATAATAATCCTTCACCAGGAAATAAAGCTGGTGGTCTGACAACTATTTTAGAGAAGTCTTTAGGAGCGGCAGCTAAAGGTGGAACAACACCATTAAATGACGTTCTTCTTTATGCTCAAAAAGCAGAGAAAAAAGGATTTTTATTTATGGATAGTCCAGGCTATGATCCAGCATCAGTTACAGGGCAAATAGCTAGTGGATGTAATGTTGTTACTTTCACTACTGGAAGAGGCTCATGTTTTGGATGTAAACCTTCACCTTCAATCAAGATAGCAACTAATACTGAAATGTATAATAATATGGTTGAAGACATGGATGTTAACGCTGGAACGGTTATTACAGATAACAAAGATATTGAAGATGTTGGACAAGAAATTTTTGACTTAATTGTAAGAGTAGCTTCAGGTGAAAAATCTAAATCTGAATCTCAAGGATTAGGTGACTTAGAATTTGTACCTTGGCAAATTGGCGCAACAATGTAAGGAATTAATATGATAGATTTAAAAGGAAAAACAGCTCTATTAACTGCGACAGGACAAGGTATAGGACATGCTACTGCCAAAGCCTTTTCCGCAGCTGGAGCATACGTAATAGCAACAGATATTAACGAGAAAACCTTGTCCTCGTTAAAAGATATTGTAAATGAAACTCATGTCTTAGATGTAACTGATCATGCAGCAATAAAATCTTTAGTTAGTTCTATAAAAGCACCTGATGTGCTTTTTAATTGTGCTGGTGTTGTCCATAACGGGACAGTTTTAGAGTCTTCAGATGATGACTGGAATTTTGCTTTTAATCTTAATGGTAAAGCCATGTATCATATGATTAAAGAAATAATTCCTGTTATGTTAAAAAAAGGAGGTGGTTCTATTATTAATATAGCCTCAGTTGCCTCCTCAGTTAAAGGTGTTCCAAATCGATTTGTATATAGTGCCTCAAAAGCAGCTGTTTTAGGTATTACAAAATCTGTAGCAGCCGATTACATAACTCAAGGTATTAGATGCAATGCAATATGTCCTGGAACAATTCAAAGCCCTTCCTTAGATCAACGCCTTACTGATATGGGGGATTATGAAAAAGCTAGAAAGGAATTTGTAGCTAGACAACCAATGGGACGTATAGGAGAAGCAGAAGAAATTGCAAACCTTGCTCTTTATTTAGCGAGTGATGCATCTGCTTATACAACTGGACAGTTTCATATAATTGATGGTGGGATGTGTATCTAAAGTTTTTAACTTATTAATTAATCTGTTTTATTTAAAATATAGAAAGGAAGTAAAATGAAATTATTACGTCACGGAGAATTTGGGCAAGAAAAGCCAGGAATAATTGATCAAGATGGTAAAATCAGAGATCTATCAAAACATATCTCAGATATTAATGGAGATACCATTTGTTCTGATGGATTAAAAAAAATATCTGCAATAGATTTATCTTCTTTACCAATAATACCAGATAATACTCGTCTGGGAGCATGTGTGGGAAGCGTTGGTAAATTTTTATGTATTGGTTTAAATTATTCTGATCATGCTGCAGAAAGTGGTCTTCCAGTTCCAAGTGAGCCTATTCTTTTTTCAAAAGCAACGTCAGCAATTGTTGGCCCAAATGATAAAGTTGAAATACCTAGAAACTCCTCTGAAACTGATTGGGAAGTTGAATTAGGTATAATTATAGGAAAAAAAGCAAAATATATAGATGAAGGAAATGCGCAAGATTATATAGCTGGATATTGTGTCATAAATGATGTTTCTGAAAGAGCCTTTCAAATTAAGAGAGAAGGTCAATGGACCAAAGGTAAATCATGTGACACTTTTGGGCCAACTGGACCATATCTTGTTACAAAGGATGAAGTTGCAGATGTTCAAAATTTAAATATGTTTTTAGATGTAAATGGTAAGAGAATGCAAGATGGGTCCACTAATACTATGATTTTTTCAGTAAACCATATTGTTTATTATTTATCTCAATTTATGAGTTTACATCCTGGAGATATAATAGCAACAGGAACTCCTCCAGGAGTTGGAATGGGAATGAAACCATCACTGTACTTAAAATCAGGAGATGTCATGACACTAGGTATAGAAGGATTAGGAGAGCAGTCTCAAACTTGCATTCAGGCTTAATAAAGGGGGAGATGATTATCAAAAATAGTACAAAAGCAGCTGTAATTTATGAAAAAGGAGCCCCTGATGTTTTTAAGTGGGAGGATATAGAAGTTCCTAATCCAACTAAAAAAGAAGTTCGACTTAAAAATACAGCCGTAGGTGTCAACTATATTGATACCTACCACAGGAGAGGTATACCACACCCATGGGCAGTCCCAGAATTACCAATTGTACTTGGTATAGAAGGTATTGGTATAGTTGAAGAGACAGGATCAGAAGTAACTGAATTTTCAATAGGAGATCGTGTTGGATATGCTTTACCACCTCATGGTGCTTACAGCGAAGAACGTGTTTATCCAGTTGAAAAACTTATTAAAATTCCTGATGCTTTATCTAATCAATCAGATCAAGATCTAGCTGCATTAATGCTTAAAGGTCTTACCGCGCAGTTTCTTCTTCGAAGAACTTACTTTGTAAAACCAGGAGATGTCATTTTAGTTCATGCAGCAGCAGGTGGAATGGGCCTCATACTATGCCAATGGGCTAAATATCTTGGTGCAACAATAATTGGAACAGTAAGTTCTGAAAAAAAAGCAGAAAAAGCTAAGGAAGCTGGAGCGGATCATGTAGTAATACATTCAAAAGGAGATTTTGTTAAAACTGTACTTGATGTTACTGATGGAAAAGGTTGTCCAGTAGTTTATGAATCTATAGGAAAAGATACTTTTCGAAGATCTATGGACTGCCTGCAGCCTATGGGAATGCTTGCCGCTTATGGACATGCTTCAGGAGTGCCTGATCCAGTTGACGTTGTAGAATTAGGGACACGAGGATCTTTATTTCTAACAAGACCTGCCATCATGCATTATATGGCAAAAAGAGAAGATTTAATTTCAAGCGCAAATGATCTTTTTAATTTAATAGAAAAAGGTAAATTGAAATCTAACGTTAATCATATTTATCCTTTAAGTGAAGTTGGTGAAGCTCATAGAGCAATTGAGAATAGAGAAACCACAGGAGCTACTGTATTAATTCCATAAAAATCAATATAATTTTAAATCATGTTATGCAATTTCATCCTTAAAGATATTAAGAAAGTAAGCTTAATACTCAAAACTGATGATAATCTTGATAAATGAATTTTGTTAGTTTTTATTGTCAGTTTTGGATTTTGACAACGCAAGGTGTTTCGGTCTTAGCATCAATATCAAAAATTGACCTTCCAGTAAAGTTAAGGTGCTTTCCATAAGTATGTATTGAAAGTGCTAATTCAGAACCATTATTCCAAACGCTGTGAATATCTTCAGGCAAACAACATACAGCTTTTCCAGGATAAAGAGTTTCTTCATGGGTTTTTTTAAGATTTGCAAAACCATGCTTAGTTCCGTCATCCATACGTTTATAATTAGTTTCATGCTCCTGCCCTTCAATTCCAGCAACTACTGCCCAAGTTTTATGGTTATGAGGTGCAAGTCCTTTTCCTGGTGCCCAAGCAATAACAAAGACTGCCAGTTCATGGTCATTTTCCTAATGAAGAAGATGTAATCCAAAACCTTGATCAGCATCTACTTCATAGTATTCTTCTTTTATCCAACTCTTATCCCCTGCAAGACGTTCAGCTAGAGGTTTTATTCTTTCTGTTATTGCTTTTTGAGTTTCCTCCTCTGTAACAACCCTACGTATATCTTTGATATAACTTTCTACTGAGTAATTATTCATTGTTTTTCCTTATTAATTTTTCATTTTCACGTAATTCAACTCTTCTAATCTTACCAGAAATAGTTTTTGGTAACGTACTAACAAACTCAATTTTTCTTGGATATTTGTATGGAGCAGTTAAATTTTTGCAAAAATCTTGAATTTTTTTAGCTAGTTCGATTGAGCCTTTATGATCTTCCACTAAAACAATATATGCTTTAACTAATTGACCCCTTGTAGCATCTGGAATACCTACCACGGCACTTTCAGCAATCAACTCATGTTCTAGCAAAGCGCTTTCCACCTCAAAAGGGCTAATTCTATAACCTGCAGACGAGATTAGATCATCTGATCGACCAACAAACCACAGATAGCCATCTTTATCACGCGATGCAGTATCACCAGTATAGTACCAACCATGACGAAAAGAATCTGTTACTAATACGTTATCTTGCAAGTATCCATGAAAAAGACCAGCAGGCCATTTATCCTCAGTACGAATAGCAATATGACCTACTTCTCCATCAGCTAGAATATCACCGTTATCATCTACTATGTTTATATCAAAGCCCGGAACAGGTTTTCCCATAGAACCATAACGAGTTTCTAAACCGGGAAAGTTTCCTACAATATTTATAGTTTCAGTTTGACCATAACCATCGGCAATTACAGTTCCTGTATTTTCAAACCAATAACGAATTACTTCAGGGTTAAGTGGTTCACCTGCACCAAGGCATCGTCTTAATGAAGTAAGGTTATATTGTTTAAGATCTTGTTGAACAAACAACCTATATACTGTTGGAGGTGCGCAAAACGTAGTAATATTATACTCATTAATTGCTTTTAGATGTGCCACTGGATCCATATCAGGTGCATCATACAAGACTGTCGTACAGCCAATCATCATCTGTGGGAAAAGTATGCCCCAAGCCGCCTTAGCCCATCCTGTATCAGTCAAAGTCCAATGTATATCATTCTCTTGCAGATCCATCCAAAAAAGTGCTGTTGCAGCATGAGCGTAAGCATAACCAAAGTCACGTGGCACCATTTTGGGTAACGCTGTTGTTCCAGAAGTAAAATATATCATCATCGTTTCAGTTGATGCAAAAGGTGGCAAATCCCTTGCACTTAGATCTGTATCTTGGTCTTCACAAAGTTTTTCAAAAGAAAGCCAATCACCTGATGCTTTGCCCATAACAATCAGATACTTAAGAGTCGGACATCTATCAACGATTTGATTAACCTTCTCTACATGCATAGATGAAACGATAACCGCCTTAGCACCAGCTTCATTGACACGATAGGCAATATCCTTAGCAGTTAGCAGGTTTGTTCCAGGCATAGATATTACACCAACCTTCATACAACCAAAAAGTGCTTTATGCCAATCAGGCTTTCGTCCGATAAGAACACAAGCAGTATCACCTCGCTTTAACCCAAGAGATAAAAGAGCTTTACCAAATTGAGCTGATACTTTTGATAATTCGGAATAAGTTACGGATTTTTCGTTTCCTGATAATGTATCTATAGCTAATAAAGCAACTTTGTCAGCTTCTTGAGCACGTACATCTAAAACATCAAAGCCAAAGTTAAAAATTTCTGGAATATCAAGTGAGAAATTCTTACTTGCAATCTCGTAAGTTCTATCAACATTATCAAATTTAATCATTCTCCACCCCATAAATATGAAAGTAATCAAAAAATTCAAGTATGATAATTAGTCTTATAAAATCATGCTTACCTTCATTAAGATTAGATTATTTAAACCTTAGAATATACCCTAAGCCATATGTTTTATCCAAAGCAACTACTAAACTAAACACAAAAAGAAAAATATTTTTTGACATTATAAATTTAAAACCTTTTTAAATTCTATCAATAATAATAAAAACTCTACTTAACTAATTTAGAAGCAGATAAAGCTCTATTTGTTATTTCTTTATAATCAGTTAGGTCAGAAGGAAATATCCAAATTCCACCAACACAAATGACATTAGTTAAATTAAGATATTCAATTGCATTGGTTTGGCTAATCCCACCTGTTGGACAAAACATTATATCTGGGAATGGGCCTCTTAATGAATTAATATATTTAATACCTCCAGCTGCTTCAGCAGGAAAAAATTTGAAGCATTTATATCCTAGATCTAATAATTTCATTATATCACTTGAAGAAGAAACACCAGGAAGAAAAGGGAAATTGATTTCAACAGCTTTTTTTGCCAAATCATAGGTTGACCCTGGACTTACCGCAAATGAAGCTCCAGCATTTTTAATACTTATTAAATCCTTATTATTTAAAACGGTACCTGCCCCAACCATTAACTCTGGAAATTTCTTAGATATAATTTCAATCACATTTAAAGCACATGAAGTCCTTAATGTAATCTCTATAGTATTTATATTACCCTTGATTAAGGCTTCAACTAAATATTCAACATTATCAATTTTATCTATTACTAAAACTGGCATTACTGGAGATTTTAATAAAATTGATTTGATATTATTATGCATAAGATCTCCAAATAAAAAATATTTTTATATTTAACATTGTAACTAAATATGTTGTTATATCAAAATCTTCAATAATTAATTTTTAAAAGAGGCTTTAATGAAAATTCTAATAATGGGTGGCGCTGGAATGGTTGGGCAAAAACTGCTTAATCTGATACTTAAAAAACAAGAATTAAGAAATAAAAAAGTTAGTGAAATAACTTTATTTGATATTATTAAAGCACCATACCCTGAGAATTCTTCTATTCCTATTTTAACAAAGTCTGGCGATATTTCAGATCCAACAGTTAGTAATGATATAATTTCTTCCAAGCCTGATGTTATTTTCCATTTAGCTGCAATTGTTTCAGGGCAAGCTGAACAAGAATTTGATTTAGGATGGAATATTAACGCAAAAGGCAGTTGGGGGTTATTTGAAGCAATAAGATCTCAAGGAGATGAATATTGTCCTAGAGTTGTTTTCACTAGTTCAATTGCAGTTTTTGGCGCACCATTTCCAGATAAAATACCTGATGATTTTTTTACAACACCTTTAACATCTTATGGAGCGCAAAAAGCTATTTCTGAACTTTTGTTAGCTGATTATTCTAGAAAAGAAATGATTGATGGAATTTCAATTAGACTTCCAACAATATGCGTAAGACCGGGGAAACCTAATCTAGCTGCTTCTGGTTTTTTCTCTGGAATTATAAGAGAGCCTCTAAATGGAAAAGAAGCAATTCTTCCAGTCGATACTGATGTAAGACATTGGCATGCAACACCTCGTTCTGCAGCTGGATTTTTAATCCACGCAGCAGAAATTGATACAAAAAAACTAAATAACAGAATAACTTTAAATATGCCTGGATTGTCAGCGACTGTTCAAGAACAAATTGACGCATTAGGTAGAATTGCAGGTCATGATGTTGTAAAATTAATTAAACATCAACCTGATCCTGTAATACAAAAAATTGTTAGCGGATGGGCAAGAAATTTCGACACACAAAGATCTATTGATTTAGGATTTAAAGCAGAATCTAGCTTTGACGAAATTATAAAAATTTACATTGAAGATGATTTAAAAAAATAAAATCATTAACTTAATATACATATTTATAATGAAAGTTTGAAAATTATGTGGCAATTCTGGATAGATAGAGGAGGAACGTTTACAGATATCGTTGGTCGAAAACCAGATGGATCTATTGTAATAGATAAACTTTTATCAGAAAATTCATCTCATTATAAAGATGCTGCTGTTGCGGGTATTAAAAAACTATTAAACTTAAGTCAAAATGAAAGAATACCTGTAGATAAAATATCATCTGTTAAAATGGGAACTACTGTTGCCACTAATGCACTATTAGAAAGAAAAGGTGATAAAACGTTACTTTTAATTACTAAGGGTTTTGGTGATCTACTAAGAATAGGTTATCAAAACAGACCTTTATTATTTGACTTAAACATAAAACTTCCTGAACTACTTTACGATCGTGTTTTTGAAGTTTCAGAAAGATTAGATTCAAAAGGTAATATAATAAGAGATCTTGACGAAGAAAGTGTCAGGGATACATTAAGAAAAGCTAAGTTAGATGGTATAAATAGTGTTGCAATAGCCTTTATGCACTCATATTTAAACCCCATTCATGAAGAAAAAATTGCTCAAATAGCATCCGAAGAAAAATTTTCTCAAATTTCTGTTAGTTACAAAGTATCACCTTTAATGAAATTAGTTGGAAGAGCTGATACTACAGTAGTAGACGCATATTTATCTCCTATATTAAGAAGATATGTAGATCAAGTCTCGACTGAGCTTGATAGTACAAAGTCTACTAAACTAATGTTTATGCAATCAAATGGAGGATTGACAGATGCTAATCTTTTCCAAGGCAAGGATGCTTTATTATCTGGGCCTGCAGGAGGAGTTGTAAGCATGGTCCAAACTGGGCTTCAAGCCGGCTTTAGTAAGCTAATTGGTTTTGATATGGGTGGAACATCTACTGATGTATGTCATTATTCAGGTGAGTACGAAAGATCATTTGAAACTGAAGTAGCAGGAGTTAGAATTAGAGCACCTATGATGCAAATTAATACAGTTGCTGCAGGGGGTGGATCAATACTTTCTTTTAAAGATGGACGTTTTCAAGTCGGTCCTGAAAGTGCTGGTGCAATTCCAGGACCAGCTTCATACGGTAAAGATGGTCCTCTTACAGTAACTGATTGCAATGTATTATTAGGAAAGTTACATCCTGAATATTTCCCTAACGTGTTTGGTAAATCAGGAAAAGAACCTCTTAATAAAAAAATCGTAAAAGACAAATTTTTATTAATGTCTCAAGAGGTTTCTAAAAAAACTGATGGTTCACAGATAGATATATTCTTACTTGCTGAAGGTTTTCTTAAAATTGCAGTTGAAAATATGGCTAATGCAATTAAAAAAATTTCAATACAACGTGGATATGATGTTACAAAATACACTTTAAACTGTTTTGGTGGAGCTGGGGGACAGCATGCCTGCCAGGTGGCAGATTCGTTAGGCATAACTAGTGTATTTCTTCATCCATATGCTGGGGTACTTTCTGCATACGGAATGGGTCTAGCTGAAATAAGATCTATAAAAGAAAGTCATTTTGAAAGTGATATAGAAAATATAAATGAAGCTAAAAATTTAATTAAAAATTTATCTGTTAATGCATCAAATAGTGTTATTAACCAGGGTATAAAAAAATCATCTATTTTACTTATTAAAAAAGCTTTTTTGCACTATCAAGGATCTCATCAAAATTTAGAAATCACGTTTGATGATGTGGAAATTATGCGCAATTCATTTGAAATTGAACATAAAAAAAGATTTGGTTTTTATGTTAAAGATCGTAAAATTTTAATTGAAATGCTTACTGTAGAAGCAGTAGGCACATCATCTGAAAACTATGATTTTTCTAATATAGAAAATCCTAGTACTGATGCTATTGCCATAGATAATAAAGAAATGATTGTAAATGGATTAAAAACTAGTATTCCAATCTATGAACGTTCAAATCTAAAAGTTGAACAAATTATATCTGGTCCAGCAATTATATCTGAACCTACTGGCACTAATATCATTGATGAAGGATGGTCAGCAAACTTAGATAAATTTTATAATTTAATTTTAAATCGAACTGAAAAAAAATTAAATAATAAGAGCATTGGAACATCTGTAGATATGGTAATGCTAGAAGTATTTAATAACCTTTTTATGAATATAGCAGAGCAAATGGGAGCAACTCTAGCCAATACCGCATACTCAGTTAATATAAAAGAAAGATATGATTTTTCTTGTGCTTTATTTAATGCATCAGGAGCGTTAGTTGCGAATGCTCCTCATGTCCCCGTTCACCTAGGTTCAATGTCAGAAGCTATCAGAACAGTAATAAAATTGAATAAAAATAATATCTTTGCTGGTGATGTGTTTGTATTAAACGCTCCTTTTAATGGTGGAACTCATCTTCCAGATGTTACAGTTATTACACCTGTTTTTGACAAATTAGAAAAAGAAATATTATTTTTTGTTGCTTCACGTGGTCATCATGCTGATATTGGGGGTAAAACCCCAGGTTCCGCTCCACCAGACTCAAAACATATCGATGAAGAAGGTGTGTTGATTGATAACTTTAAGTTATTTGAAAAAGGTGTGTTTCGTGAAAGTGAAATGAAAAAAATACTAGCTTCTGGTAAATACCCTTGTAGAAATATTGAACATAATATGGCTGACCTTGCCGCACAAGTTGCAGCTAATGAAACTGGCATACGTGAAATTAATTCAATGATTAATCAATTCGGAATCCAAACTGTTCATGCTTACATGGATCATGTCCAAGATAATGCTGAAGAATGTATTCGCAACGCAATTACTAATTTAAAAGAAGGAAAGTATGAATATGAACTTGATAACAAAGAATTTATCAAAGTAGATATTAAAATTGATAAAGCTAAACGTGAAGCAACTATTGATTTTACAGGAACTGCAGAAAAAAACCCTTTTAACTATAATGCCCCTATAGCTGTATGTCATGCAGTAATTCTCTATGTTTTCAGAACATTAGTTGGAACTAACATACCTTTAAATGAAGGCTGTTTCAAACCATTGAATATTATTATTCCAAATAATTCTATGATAAACGCGCAATACCCTTCAGCAGTTATTGCTGGAAACACTGAAGTTAGCCAACTAACCTGTAACGCATTATTTGGAGCTTTAGGAGTTATAGCTGGAAGCCAAGCCACAATGAATAACTTTGTTTGGGGAAACGATAAAATTCAAAATTACGAGACTATATGTGGAGGGACAGGAGCCGGTCCAGATTTTCATGGGGCTTCAGCAATTCAAACACATATGACAAATACAAGAAGTACAGATCCAGAAGTATTGGAATTTCGTTTTCCTGTTCGTTTAGAAGAATTTTCAATAAGAAAAAACTCAGGTGGAAAAGGAAAATATAATGGAGGTGATGGTGCAACTAGAAAACTTAGGTTTCTTGAAAAAATGATCGTTACAACTCTTTGTTCTCATAGGAAAGTTCCTCCATTTGGTGTCAAAGGAGGAAAGCCAGGCGAATGCGGTAAAGAATGGCTTGAACGCAAAGACGGAAGTATTGAAAAATTAGAAGGTAATGATAGCTGTAACGTAGAAAATGGTGATCTATTTGTAATGCAAACACCAGGTGGAGGTGGATATGGTGTTAAATAAGAACTTTGATTAATATTTTTTATAAATAACTTATCTATCAAAAATTTTTCATAGCATGGTCTATACCGTTTTGTATATGTTCTTCTAAAATTTTTTGCGCTTTAATAAAGTCTTTATTCAAAGCTGAATCTAGAATATCTTTATGCTCTTTGATAGAACCCTCACCTCTAAAAGTTAAAACCAATAATTGATATCTTAAATATTTATCAAAGATTAATTGATGTAATTTCATCAAATTAGTTGAATTACAGTTTATAATTAATGTCTTATGGAATTCACTATCATATTTTTTCCAATTTTCACGCTCGTATGATTTATTATTTATCATTTTATTTTCATGATAATTTAAATTATGATGAGCTGCAATTAAAGTCCCTTCCCACTCTATATCACTATTTTCTATAGATTGTTTAAGAGCATAGCTTTCAATTAAAATTCTTAAATTAGCTATTTCTATTAAATCAGTTTTAGAAACAGGACTCACAATAAACCCTTTTTGTTCCTGGGCTATAACAAAACCATCACCACTTAATCTGCTTAAAATTTCTCTCAGCATTGATATACTAGTATTATAGTTATCCTTAAGCTCTATTAACTTTAATTTTTTTAAAGGTGGAAGAACACCAAAAATAATGTCTGTTTTAATAGCCTGATAGGTACTTAAACCAACTGTATTGAAGTTTTTAATCATAAATGAATAATAGTTTTTTTAAAAAAAAATAAAAGGATCAATTATTAAAACATTGCATATTTATAATAATATCATATATTATTATAAATATCATATATTATTGGATTATTGAATGATAAATAAAGAAGTAAGAATAGCCGTAGCTGGAATTGGTTTGATTGGATTAAAACATATAGAAGCAATTCAAAAAGCAAAAAATGTAAAGTTAGTATTATTAATAGAAAAAGATAAAGAAAGAAGAGAAAATCTAAAGAAGTATAACTTACCATTATATGAAAATATAATAACTGCAACAAATCATGAAAAAATTGATGGAATTATAATTTCAACACCTAATACAGAACATTTAAAAAACAGCATTGATGCAATCAACAGCGGTTGCAATGTATTAATTGAAAAACCTATATCTACTCATTCGACAGATGTAAAAAAATTAATTAAACATAAAACGTTAAATAATGTGGAAATTCTAGTTGGACATCACAGAAGACATAATCCAATAATCAAAAAAGCAAAGGAAATTATTGATAATGGTGAATTAGGAGAATTAAAAACTGTACATATAAATTGCTTAATGCACAAACCTGATCAGTATTTCAAATCTTCAAAATGGAGAACTAAAAAAGGAAGTGGTCCTATATTAGTCAACTTAATTCATGATATTGATCTAATAAACTTTCTATGTGGAGATATTATTAGCGTTCAATCACAATTAAAACCTTCAAGTAAAGGTTTCGAAAATGAAGAAGTAGCAGGAGCCATCTTAAGGTTTAAAAACGGTATGATTGGGTCTGTTTTAGTGTCTGATACTGTAGCTTCACCATGGAGTTGGGAATTAACTGCAAGAGAAAATGAAATATATCCAAGCACTCCAGAGAGTTGTTATCAAATCGGAGGATCTGTTGGATCAATGTCATTACCAAATCTCACAATATGGAAACATCAAGGTCAACCAGATTGGTATAATCCAATAACTGCTACTAAAATCCCTTATGAATTTTCTGATCCATTAGTCAATCAGATAAATCATTTTGCAGAGATAATAAGAAATAAAACTAATCCAATTATATCTGCTGAAACAGCCATGAAGACATTAATGGTTATAGAAGCTATCCACAATTCATCTAAAACAAATCAAATTGTTGAGTTATAAAATGAAAACTTCAATAGCAACAGTATCAATAAATGGAACATTAAGAGAAAAGATTACAGCAATAGCAAAGGCAGGATTTGATGGAGTTGAAATATTTGAAAATGATTTTTTAACTAATAATTTATCTCCTATTGAAGTTAAAAAAATAGTAAAAGATCATGGATTAGAAATAACATTATTTCAACCATTTCGAGATTTTGAAGGGATGCCAGATCAACATCGAATTAGAGCTTTTGATAGAGCTAAAAAAAAGTTTGATATTATGGAAGAACTTGAAACAGATTTAATATTGATTTGTTCAAACACCTCAAACATAGCCTTAGGTGGATTAGATAGAGCAGCAAATGATTTTTTTGAATTAGGTGAAATTGCTAAAACAAGATCTATTAAAATTGGTTATGAAGCTCTAGCTTGGGGGAAATATATTAATGATCATAGAGATGCATGGGAAATTGTAAGAAGAGTAAATCATAAAAATGTAGGAATTATATTAGACTCATTTCATACCCTTTCCAGAAAAATTGATTTGAAATCAATATTTTCAATCCCACATGAGAAAATTTTTATAGTACAATTAGCTGATGCCCCTTTCCATAAAATGGACCTACTTTACTGGAGTAGACATTATAGGAACATGCCAGGTCAAGGTGAACTTCCAATTCTAGATTTTATGAAGGCTGTAAATACCACAGGGTATGATGGCTATTTATCTTTAGAGATATTTAATGATCAATATAGATCAGGCCCTAGAAATATAATAGCGCAAGATGGCAAAAGATCATTAATATCATTAATAGATAAGATTCAAACTAAAAATGAAAAAAAAGTATCAATCAAAAAAATTGAATTCATAGAGTTTTCTGTTGAAGAATATGAGTTAAAAAAACTACAAAAACTTTTTGAATTAATAGGTTTTGAAGAGATAGGTAAACATAAAACAAAATCTATAAAACTATTTATGTTTGATGAAGTTAAATTAGTAATAAATTATGAAAACTCAACCTTAGTTAAAGAAGGAAGAAAACAAGGAACTCACCCTTACGCTTATGGTATTAAAATAGAAGATATCAATACTTTGTATGAAAAAGCAAATTTACTCAATATAGATCTAATAAAAAAAGCTGATAGAAACAATAATCTATCTATGGATGCTATTAAAAGTATAGATAGCTTAATTTATATTATTGATGACAAGAAAGAAAATAAAGATTTATGGGAAAATGATTTTGGGTTAAATAAAAAACATTACTATAAATCTTTTAACCTAAAGATTGATCACATTGCCCAAACACTTCCTTATAATCAAATGTCATCATCTTTGCTGTCTTATGTAACATTATTCAATTGTAAAAAATCTTCCATTATAGATATCATTGATCCTTCTGGAATTACAAAAAGCCAAGTGATTGAAAATGAAACCCAATCATTTAGAATGACCATGAATGGAGCTGAAAATGACAAAACAATTGCAGGAAGATTTATTGAAAATAAAAAAGGTTCAGGTATACAGCATATAGCTTTTAGCACAGACAATTTAATTAAGTTAACAATAAAATTAAAAGAAAAAGGTTTAAAATTTTTAGAAATATCAAGCAACTACTATGATGATATTGAAGCACGCTATGGTTTAGATTTTACTTTTTGCAAACAACTAGAACAACTAAATATATTATATGATGAGGATGATAAAGGATCATTTTTGCAAATATATACTGAAGTGTTTCATGATACATTTTTCTTTGAATTTATAGAAAGAAGAGAAAACTATCAAGGATATGGAGCAAGCAACGCTTTATTTAGAATAGCTGCTCAAAAAAACCTTTATTAATAACTTAATTTTGATTAATTCAGTGACTTCATAAATTTTACTAACTCGTTTTGAACTGATTGATCAGGAATATGAAATCTATCTATAGAAGATTCCCAATCTAACTCATTGAATTTATCTTTTAACATTTTAAATTCATTGCTGGGCTTTAGGTCTTCATTTAGCTTTGACCTTGAGTATAAAATTAAAGCTAAAGATCTTTGATCAACAACTCTAAGTTGAAAAGAAAATTCAATCACTTTTTTGAAATCTTCTGCAAAAAAATAACCTAAAATCAAATCTTTAATTCTATTGTCAGAGTTTGATTGTCCTTGAGGAACTGGATCTAAATCAAAAGCTTTATGCAATAATTTTAACCCCTCTTCAGTTTTATCTACTCTAACTAACACCTCTCCATAACCTGAAAGAACTCTTGGGTCATTTGGCACCATCTGATAAGATTTACTTCCATGATCTTCAGCTAAACTATAATCATGACGACTTAGATATACAGCTGACAACATTCTATGACATTCAAAATCATTTTCATTATTTTCAAATGCCTTCTTTATATTAGCTTCAGCTATTTCCATTATTTTATCGGGATCTTCATCTATAAATCCACGCATCAATCCTTGACCAAGTGTACACACTTTCCAAGCATAAGCTTGCGCATTATTTTTATCAGCTAGTATTGCTTTATCAAAGAAATCTAATGCTGCTTTATTTGCATCTTTAGAAAATAAATGATGTTGTTCTTTTCCTCTTAATAAATATTCATATGAATTAATGTTTTCTGAAGGTTTTCGTTTAGACCTTTGGAGGGAACTAACTTCAATTTCCCCTAATAGAGCAATAGAAATTTTTCTAACTATTTCGTCTTGCACATCAAATATATCTTCCATTACTCTATCGTATTTATTACTCCATAAAATACTTTCATCCTTTGCATCGCTTAATTCAATATTTATCCTTATTCTTTTTCCTGAAGCTCTGATACTTCCTGAAATAATAAAATCTAAGCAAAACTTATTTACAAATGTTTTAAGAACTTGACCTACTTCTTTATAATTCATAGAAGCTTGTCTAGAAATAATTTCAAATTCCCTCATCATTGAAAACTCAGTAATTAAATCCTCTACAATACCATCTACTAAAAAACCACTGTCCTCATCGTTATTAGAATTCAAAAATGGTAAAATTGCTAATTTAGGCTTAATATTTATTGAATTAACTTGCTCGTTGTTGATTTCAATATCTGAGGTTTCAATGCTTTCATTACTTAATAATGAAAATGTCTCAAATTTATCTGAAATGTTTTTTAGACTTTTAAAACCTGCTTTGTTTATTTGAATATCTATTCTTTTTTTAACTTGTTGTTCTACAATTTTAGAAATCAATATTTCCCCAGGTCTACATTCACTTTCTAATCTTGCAGCTATATTAACACCACTTCCGTATACATTCTCACCTTCTATTATAATGTCATCTAAATGTATTCCTACTCTCCATAAAAGTTTTGGATCAACTTCATCAGAATTATTTCTCTGTTCTATAGCTTGCTGAAATTCTATTGCTGCATTAGTACATTCAACTGGACTTTGAAATTCAGCTATAACAGAATCTCCTGCAGTATGAAAAATTCGACCTGAGTATTTAGATATTATTGGATCTATTATATCGCGACAACTTTTTAAGCTATTTAGTGTTTTTTCTTCTTTTTCTTCCATATGTTTACTAAAACCAACACAATCTATAGCAAGAACAGTAGTTAATTTTCTTTTAATATTTGTCATGTATTTCTCTTAATTTATCATCATACTATAAGTAATAATTTCAAAATGGTATAAATAGACTTTATTTAGTTTATAATAGGAATGCAAAATATCATTTTTCACGAAATGAGAAACATAAAAAAATACTATTTAGCATCAATTAAACCAAACTTTTATTACAGTTTATATTAACTAAAAAAATGCTTGAATACCCGTTTGTGCTCTTCCTAAAATC
>Ga0209403_10001215_pt1 | contig 33985 bp, 26 predicted proteins | sample ArcticOcean_MG_C_8_FD_187440 | JGI IMG/M metagenome (GOLD analysis project Ga0209403, IMG submission 187440) | Marine microbial communities from western Arctic Ocean - ArcticOcean_MG_CB11_86 (SPAdes) (version 2) | ecosystem: Environmental > Aquatic > Marine > Oceanic | place: Arctic Ocean...
AAGGCAGCCTACAAAAAGGCTCAGGAAGAGGGCGTTCACTACCTCATTCTCGACACAGCGGGCCGCCTCGCTATTGATGACGATCTGATGAGCGAACTCGAAGATATTCGCGACGCCACTTCACCAGTAGAGACGCTACTTGTTCTCGACGCTATGACAGGTCAAGATGCCGTACGTTCTGGTGGCGAGTTCAATGATCGTATCGGTGTCACTGGAATGGTGCTCACCAAGATGGATGGTGATGCCCGCGGTGGTGCCGCTCTTTCCATGCGATCGGCAACTGGCGTGCCTATCAAGTACATCGGTGTCGGTGAACGACCTGATCAGTTCGAGGTGTATCACCCGGATCGTATTGCTTCACGGATTCTGGGCATGGGCGATGTCGAGTCGCTTATCGAGAAGGCAGAAGTTCAGTTTGATACTGAAGAAGTTGCCGCTCTCGAAGCGAAGATCAAGAAGAATCAATTTGATCTGAACGACATGTTGCAGCAGTTCCAAACCATCAAGAAAATGGGATCGATGACCGATATTCTCGGCATGATTCCTGGCATGGGCTCACTTCGAGGCAAGATTAATCCGAAAGACATCGATGAGAGCCAAATGGCACGAACCGAAGCGATTATTCACTCAATGACGATGACCGAACGAGAGAACCCTACGATTATCAACGGCTCACGTCGTAAGCGAATTGCCGATGGCTCTGGAACCACGACTACGCAGGTCAACCAGCTTCTAAATCAGTTCAAGCAGATGCAGAAGATGATGAAAAAGATCTCGGGTCCGGGCGGCAAGCGCGCATTAATGGGTATGCTAAAGGGCTAGCTCAGTGTTTGGCATTTAACCAGCGGTCTGTTCGTTACCATATCCGGCGTATCGTCGATAGAATCAGTTACTTGAATTTCACTGACACGAATGTCCATTTTTGGCTCACGGAGTTTTACGAACGATGACAGTTGCCCACTTGCGTACGTACACCATTAACAAAGGAATGCTCGACAGCTGGCTCGAGGCCTTCCCAAAGCTCATCCCTGTAATGGCTGAAGCCGGTATCAAGGTTGAAAGCAGTTGGGTTAACGAAGAGCGCACTCAGTTCATCTGGATTCGATCGTACGGCGACGATGTTGCAAACATCGCAACTGCCGAAGCCAAGTTCTACGGAAGCGAATACTGGCTGGCTAACGTCGACCACGTCCGAAGCCACCTCTCGCACCGCGAAATCGTTCAGATCGAAACTGCGTAAAACGCTAAGTCCCTAGCGTTGCGCCGTCGAAGTCGGGTTGACCCATGAGGAAGTCGGTGGCCGCAATGGCTTGACGACCTTCGAGTTGAACTTTCTTTAGCTCGATCGACGCTGACCCGGTGCCGACATTTACTCGACCTTGGTCAATCACAACTACGCCAGCACCTGCTGCTGCCACAGATGCCGATGCGGAACTAATCTGAGCATCAAGCACCTTTAAGCCCTTACCGTTCCATTTAGTGAACGTTCCCGGCCAAGGATCGTAAGCACGAATCATTCGATCTATGCGTTCTGCAGGCGACGCCCAATCTATCTCACCGTCTGATCTGTCGATAAGCCTGGTGACGCTCGCCTTGGTATCGTCTTGTGGCTCTGCGGCAAGCGTCCCGTCTTGAAGCCCTTCAAGAACATTAGGGAGCATAGATGCCCCTTCCTTAAACAGCGCATCTTGCAATACTGCGCCTTTTTCGGTTCCCGATAGCCGCATAGGTGTCGATTGAGCGAGAATGGGCCCAGTGTCCATTCCTTTGTCCAGCAGCATTATTGTGACGCCAACGGTGTCATCGCCTTCTAGGATTGCCGTTACGACCGGGCTTGGTCCTCTGTACTTCGGCAATAGCGATGGGTGGATGTTAACTACTCCCATTTGCGGCACTTTAAGAATTTCCGCTGGAAGGATTCTTCCATAAGCCACTACTACGAACACATCAGCCTTTAGCGCAATGAGCCGTTCTAGCTCTTCAACGTTGTTTCTAAGATCTTTTGGAGTGATGACGGGTAGATCGCTTTGTATAGCAAACGATTTAACGGGTGTGGCTGTCTTTTTTCTACCCCGACCGGACTTTCGGTCGGGCTGGCTGTAGACCGCGGCAATGTCGTGACCCGCTGCCATCAACGACTCAAGAGATTCAGCAGCTTCAGCGGGCGATCCAAAAAATACTATTCGCATGTGATCACTTTATAAGCATTGCGCCGGGCGCGGCGCGCTGAAATCGCTTGTCCGGTCGACACTTGCATTGTCGGAGAAATGTTAATTTTAGTGGTCGTTCAAACTTGAGCGTGATTGTTGTCACAATATTGTTGGGAAATTGGTCATAAATTCGAGTCGATTGACCCATTACAGGGGTTGCATACACCAGCCTACCGCATGGTACGGTTGCCCTCAGGTCAGCACTACCTCTGGCAACATCCATCTGCCGAAAACACTGACCACAACATCCACATAAACGGTCGATATTTTACAAGCCATGATTACTGGCTCAGGGACACTTGTGTCCAAAATTAGTGAGGGTTTGGAGACGGAAAACGCACGGCAAATCTGGTCAGCAGTTCTGGGGCAGCTCCAACTTGAAATACCCAGGCCCAACTACGAAACGTGGTTAAAACCTACTTTAGCGTTAAGATTATCTGATGATATCCTCACGATTTCCACGCCGTCACCTTTCGCGGCAGAGATGCTCGAGAAGCGTCTTTCAGGAACAATCCTCAGAACCGTTTCACGAGTAGCTGGACGAAAACTTGAAGTACAGTTCAAGGTCCAAGGTTCGAACCATGAAGTGCATTCAGAAACTCTGGTTTCAGACCGCTCTGAAACGTCGAAATCTGAGCCACATGAGACCGCTGGGAAAATCGACTACGCGAAGTCCTATGCGCTCAAGCCATCTTTCAATTTCGAGACATTCGTTACAGGCCCATCAAACCGTCTTGCGCAGGCTGCCGCAGCCAAAGTCTCGGAGTCGCCAGGAAGTGTTTACAACCCTCTATATATATATTCAGAAGTAGGGCTAGGTAAGACGCACCTGTTGAACGCGATTGGTCACACGCTCGTTTTGCGTGGTCTTAAGGTTATGTATGTAAGCAGTGAGCGATTCACTAACGAGTACATCAGCGCTATTCGCGAGGGAACGGCAAATAAGTTCCGCGAGCGTTACAGAAATCCCGACGTGCTATTGGTCGACGATATTCAATTCATCGCTTCGAAACCGCAAACTCAAGAAGGTTTCTTCCATACGTTCAACGAGTTGCATATGACTGGCAAGCAGATCGTCATCACTGGCGATGAACCAGCAAGCAAAAGTTTGCTACAAGAACGTATCCAGTCGCGTCTTGCAGGCGGACTCGAAGTAGACATACAGCCACCTGACTACGAGTCTCGATACGCGATATTGCAAAGTAAGGCTCGAAATCTTGAGCCAGCGGTTCTGGATCAGATAGCTCAACGTGCTCACCAGAACGTTCGCGAACTAGAAGGTGCACTGAACCGAATTATCGCCTATTCGCAGCTGATCGGAAGTCCGGTTACGACTGAACTCGCCGATCAAGCACTCAAGAGTCTGCTGGCTGAAACTCCAAAAGACGTTGCGTCAGTTGATGAAATATTAAAAGGAATTTCAGAATTCAGCGGTGTAACTGTCGATCTCATTACTGGTAAACGACGAGACAAAGCTACGGCCGAGGCACGTCGTATGGCAATGTACATGCTGAGGGAAGACGCTCATCTGACTTCAACGAGAGTTGGAGAGGCACTCGGCGGTAAGGATCACTCGACCGTTCTATATGCTCAGAAGCGCTTTGAGAAATTGTTGGAAACGGATAGCTCGGTAAGACAGAACCTCTCCACAGTTAGAGACATCGTAATTCGAGCTCGCAGGGTGCAACTCACAACAAAGTAGATGTTCGTTTTCACTACTGAGCACCATAGCGAAGTAGCGATTATGGAAATCCTATAGTTCATATCCATTTTACGTTGTGAACAACTAATAATTCGTCGAACAAATTCATATGTTTAGTGTGAACATAATCTTACGATTACCTGAATAAATATTTATATCTTTTGTTTCCCAATAATTTATTCGACAGCAAATTAGTTACTAACAACGAATTTACATATTTAACAGTTCGTTACCAACCGTTTCTTAACAGTATCTTTATACTCGAACTAAGAGTGTTATTCACATATCAACAATGATTACTGATATGACTATTAATTAAAAGGAATAATTAGATAATCCGGTTATTCACATGTTAGATTCTGCAGTAATAGAAGTCCGCGCCGGAAACGGTGGACACGGGCTTGTCGCTTTCATTCGAGAAGCGCTTCTTCCGCGTGGTGGACCAGGTGGTGGTGACGGTGGTCACGGCGGAGATGTAGTTCTAGTAGCAGATAAATCTATCAACACTCTTACGAAGTTTCACTGGCAACCTCATTTTATTGCGAAAAATGGGACCAAGGGCGATGGCCATGTTCGTAATGGTGCCAAAGGTGAAGCTGTTGAAGTATCTGTTCCGGTAGGGACTGAGGTTTGGGTCTGGGAAGATGCCAAAGATAAAGAACTCATCGGTGATCTGAGCCAGCATGGGCAGCGGATGATCGTCGCTGAAGGTGGTCGTGGTGGATGGGGAAACGCTCACTTCGTAACAGCTACTCATCAGGAACCACTTCTGGCTGAAGCCGGGGGCGATGGTGAGATCCGTCGAGTTCGCCTAAATCTTAAGCTTATTGCTGACGTGGGTCTCATAGGTATGCCGAACGCCGGTAAGTCGAGCATATTGACGGCTATTAGCGCAGCTCGGCCTAAAGTAGCCGATTACCCGTTTACTACACTTGAACCAGTTCTAGGCGTGGTTGAAGCGGGTACGAAGGCATTTGTTGCGGTCGACATTCCCGGATTGATCGAAGGTGCTCACACAGGCATTGGGTTAGGCGACGAATTTTTGAAGCATGTTCAGCGAACGCGTGTTCTTGTTCACGTTGTTGACGGTAGTGAAGATGATGTTACGGGAAGGATCAAAGCGATCAATGAAGAGATCACTCAATACGATCCTGAACTTGCAAAGAAGCCTCAGATTTTGGCCGTAAATAAACTCGATCTCGATGAAGTGTCGGTTTTGAAAGAAGAGATTGAAGAAGCTCTCAAGGATTCTGGTGGACTTCATTCCGAAACGTTCTTCGTTTCTGCTGCAACATACGATGGTCTGGATGACCTAAAACAGGCGATGTTTCACCTTTTGAGCTCGTCGTACGAGAACGAACCGCCGGTTGCAGAAGTACCTGAAGAAGAAATCCCTGTGCTTCGACCGGTTGTAAGAAAATCTACAGAAGTCGTAGTTCGAGAACCTGGTGGCCAACTTCGGATTGTTCACGCGAAAGCGGTCCGTCTTGCTAAGGGTAGTAACTTGGATTCGCATGAAGCTCGATTGCAGTTTCACCGACGTTTGGACCAGTTAAAAGTTACCAAAGCGCTTAAAACTGCCGGTTTGGAATCGGGTGACACGGTGTTGATCGGCAACTGGGAGTTTGACTGGGACTAATGTTTACTTCACGCATCACCAAGAGAGTGGGCGTCTTTGGCGGCACGTTTGATCCGGTTCACAACGGACACTTAGCGGTAGCGTTCGCTGTTCAAGAAGATCTTGAACTGGATCAGGTGCTGTTTGTAGTTACTTCCGATCAATGGCTGCGTGAAAATCCGTCTGTTGCATCTGCAAGTGATCGTTTGCGTATGGTTGAACTAGCTGTATCGGGCGTGCCAGATTTTTTGGTATCTGATATCGATATCAAACGAGAGGGATCGACCTATACAGTCGATACTCTCAACGACTTGCGAGATGAACTTGGTGACTCAGCTGAACTATTCCTGATCGTTGGTGCAGACTCCGCGCTCTCGATGGATCGTTGGAAAGACGGTAATCGGATTCCTGGGCTGGCTAATATCGTTGCCGTGGCCCGGCCGGGCCAGGATTTTCAGATCGACGGCCTCTGTGATTCACACCCTGCGATCGGGGCAGAGTATCTTGAGGGTCCAATGATCGACATTTCGTCCACCCGCGTGCGGGATTTTATTTCGGATAAGCGATCAGTCGGTGACTTGGTTCCGAGCTCGGTCGCTGAGTTCATAGAAAATCAAAGTTTATATAACTAATCAGGAGCATTTTTGCGCATGGACAACGGATCTGACATCAAAAGCATTGCGACTCGCTTGTACGATCGTGCAATGGAGCTTGATTCGCTCCGTTTTGGTGATTTTACTTTGTCATCAGGTGCGAAAAGCACCTACTACTTCGACGGGCGCATGCTTTCGACTGATCCTGAAGGTGCAGATCTGATTTCTCGGGCGTTCAGTATTGCGATGGATGATGCCGTAATAGAGGCGTTCGGTGGTCCTACAGTTGCCGCCGTTCCTATTGTTGGTGCACTGGCTTTACGTTCGCATCTGGATGGCAAGAAGCGCACAGGGTTCTTTGTTCGACCCGAGCAGAAAGAACACGGCGCCGGTAAGCAGATCGAAGGTAATCTTCATCGGGGCATGAAAGTCGCTGCCTTTGACGACACAATTTCAACCGGTGGTTCGTTGTTCCCGGCAATCGACGCGGTTGAGGCGAGTGGATGCAAGGTTGTGCTAGCTATGGCGATTCTCGACCGGCATCAAGGCGGCGATACCGAGCTTGCGCGTAGAGGTATTCCGTTCTTCAAGCTGTGGGAATCGACGCCAGATGGGAAAGTAACGATCGCGGTTTGACTCTGTGACTTTCTGAGTGATGATGCTTAAGTCCGATTAAAATTCGCTCAATTAGCGATATGTCGTTTTGCGTCGTTTAGATGCCGAAGCGATTCCATTGTTACTGGGCTCTTTCAATTCTTCTCAAATATTAGTTCGAGCTTCGCATACTATCCTGATGATTTAGGAGCGATTAGATCAGAGAAAATACTATCTTCATAATCGCTTTTTCATAATCTGTAGCTGGAATATTACGGGGAGCGTCGTACGGAGTTAATTTGGGATGGGGCCTCATCGCCATTCTTCCGCTTATGTTCGCTATGGCAGTTGGTGGTTCACTTGCTCTTTCTCATATGAATAAGCGGAACGAATACGGCGTTCACGCACAAACTTTTTAGATAATTTTTATGACGGGTTTGATTTAGTATTCAATGTTCGGAGTAGGTCAGCGAAGCGCGTGAGTGTCGCAGCGCTCGTAGTCTCGTTAGCTCCGGGCGTCACTGGCAAGACTCGGTAGCGCTTCGCAGCCTCTAACTCCCTCCCAGACTGGGAGGGGGAACCTGCTAGCTACACGTCGAGGTTTTTGACTTCTAGTGCGTTTGCTCGTATGAAGTTACGGCGTGGCTCTACGTCGTCGCCCATAAGGGTTCGGAACATATCGTCGGCTGCCATAGCGTCATCTGCGGTAACTCGAAGCATTACTCTTTCGGAAGGGTCCATCGTGGTCTCCCAGAGTTGATCAGGGTTCATCTCACCAAGACCCTTGTAGCGCTGAATATTCACGCCCGATCGGTCGGAGCTGTTGTCGAGCGTTGCTGGCAAATCGTGCCAAGCCACTCCCGTGGCAACGATGCTGTCGGCCTTTTCGATCGTTAGTGTGCCGGCTTCGAGTACTTCCTTGATGATTGGGTAGATCGTACGCAGGCGGGTTACGGCAGGGTTCTGGAAGATGTTCTTGGTCAATGTGTAACCATCGATCTCATATGTTCGATCCGGAAGTATTTCCGGATCGACATCATCATCATCGATCACATCTTCGACAACCGAGTCATCAGATGATTCGGAAGCCGAATCATCGCCAGATCCACCAAATAGTGAAGCTTGAGCAACCTCGACAGGAGCTTCTGGTTCTTCAGGTCGAAAATCAAGCTTCACATATTCAGGATCTTTGATCAGCTTGTCGATTACGCCTTCTGGAATGTTCAAAACACGGGCAACTTCGAGCGAGTCGATGTATTCGCGCAGCGGGGTGAGAACTTTGCCTATTTTTACGCTATTTAGTTCGAGTTTGCTGTCATTCTCGGCAGTAATTCGCATTGTTCCGTAAAGGCGGTTTGCTGTCCATTCGTCCAGCTCAGCATCGGAATATAACCATCTTGCCGACCTTCCTCTTGAGGCTCGGTACAGTGGTGGCTGAGCGATGTAGAGGTGGCCGTTTCCGATGATCTGCGGCATGTTGCGGAAGAAGAACGTCAGTAGCAGTGTACGAATGTGTGCTCCGTCGACGTCGGCGTCCGTCATGATGATCACTCGGTGGTAGCGAAGTTTTTCTTCGTCATAGTCTTCACCTAAACCGGCACCGAGGGCGGTGATGAGGGCTGCGATTTCTTCGTGAGCCAACATTCGCTCAGGTCGAGCCTTCTCGACGTTCAGAATCTTTCCGCGTAGCGGAAGAATTGCCTGGAACTGTCGATCTCGTCCTTGCTTAGCAGACCCGCCAGCGGATTCACCCTCAACGATATAAATCTCAGACCCTGCAGGGTCTTTTTCGGTGCAGTCGGCGAGCTTACCAGGAAGTGATCCGCCGTCCATTGCGTTCTTGCGAATGACTAGGTCACGGGCCTTCTTTGCGGCAGCCCGTGCCCGTGCTGCGGTGGTCGATTTGTTGATAATCAGTGCACCATCACCGGGGTTGTCTTCGAGGAATTCAACTAGCTTGCGGCCTACGATCTGTTCGACTGCACCCTTTACTTCAGGGTTGCCGAGTCGACCCTTCGTCTGGCCTTCGAATTGAGGATCTTTTACCTTGACGCTGATAACGCACATCAGACCTTCACGAGTGTCTTCACCTGAAAGGTTCTTGATGTCGTCCTTGCCGGTTCCGAGAAGATTGTTTTTCTTTGCGAAATCGTTCAGCACACGTGTGAGTGCCGAGCGGAAACCGGTTACGTGCGATCCACCGTCTCCAGTGCGGATAACGTTTGCAAAAGAGAGAGTGTTTTCAATGAAGGATTCGTTGTACTGCATCGCAACTTCAACAACTACATCATCGATAGTTTCCTGTGCATACATAACGTTCGGGTGAATTGAGCCACGTCGACGGTTGAGTGAACGAACGAAACTACGTACTCCGCCATCAAACATATAAGTCACATCGTTGAATGGCCAAGCATCGTCGTGCCATTCGGATCGTAGGTGAATCGTTAGGCCCTGGTTCAGGTAAGCCATCTCTTTGAATCTACCGGAAATGATGTCCCAGTCGTATCCAATTTCCGGGAAGATTTCGGCATCTGGCATCCAGTGCACCGACGTTCCTGTACCGGAATCATCGGTTTCTTCAGGCTGGCGGACTTCCATCTCGCCAATGGACTTGCCGCGTGCGTATCTCTGTGTACTTACTTTGCCGTCACGACGTACTTCGACAGTAGTCCATTCAGACAGAGCGTTCACCACGGATGCACCAACACCATGAAGCCCACCTGAAACCTGATATCCCTTGCCACCGAATTTTCCTCCGGCGTGAAGGGTGGTCATGACCGTTTCGAGGGCTGAAATGCCTGTTTTCTTATGATTGTCCACAGGAATTCCACGTCCGTCGTCGCTAACGGTCACAGAGCCATCTTTATGGATAGTGGTATCGATTCTGGTAGCGAAGCCTGCCATCGCTTCGTCGACACTGTTGTCGACGATCTCACGAACCAGGTGAAAAACACCTTCGAGCCCAGTTGTACCGATGTACATACCTGGTCGTTTTCGGACGGCTTCCATGCCCTCCATGACGGTGATGTCATCGGCGCTATAATCAGCCGAGCCGCCAGTGATATCGGAGCCTGCGCTTTTTCGCTTTGCCATTCGTGATCCTTGCCATATGGTGCGATACGCTTTTCGATCCTAGTTTAATCCGAGAAATACAGTTGAGCCAAGCACAGCTTGAGCTTTTGTTGTGCGTGGGCCTGAAGCAGGAGATCGGACATTGAATCAGGATTGATTCGCGCGGGTTTACATAACCTGTAAACGAGACTCTAATTCTACCATTTTTAGGCGGTGTTAGCCCAGTTTGAGTCAAGTATGGCGCCAACATAAAATCGAGCCATATTTCGGTTGCTCGCGCTCGGGCTTTATTTCGTATTGGATGAACAGTGGATATTTCGACCCAACAATTCGTACTTTTTATTGCTGCCGCGCTGTTCATCGTTAACGTCGGATCGGTTACCGCTATCTGGTGGGATAAACGGCGGGCGAAGAAGGATCAACAGCGAATAAAAGAATCGACTATTCTAGTTTGGGCTCTAGTTGGAGGGTGGCCTAGTGGTATTTGGGCTATGCGCAGGTTTCGGCATAAGACTTCAAAACAATCGTTCATAGTTAAATACGTGTTAGTCGTTTTGCTCAGTTTGACGGTGGTGGCAGCTGTTGTGTTTGCTGCGATTGGATGATCAAAATAGGTACACTTGACTACCAAGCGGGTCTATAATCTCGCAATTCGAGTGAAGCGCGCAGTTCCCCTGAACCTGTTGTTTCCCCGGATTTTGTATTGATATATGTACGAAGTGGCAACTTGAATAATCGAAAACAAGCCGTCTGCTTCGCTTAAGAAACCCGAGGGTTAACCGTGGAAATCGACCGCGATATTTTATTGCTGATGCTTCGCCGCATGTGGATGATTCGAAACTTCGAATTGAAAGTGATGGAAGTTCATAGTGCGGGTGAATTCAGTGGTGCCGCTCACCCTTACATCGGTGAAGAAGCTGTTGCTGTTGGTGCCTGCGCCGCTTTGGAAGATACCGACTACATTACGGGTAACCACCGTTCACACGGCCACCCAATCGCTAAGGGCGGTCGGGTCGACAAGGCAATGGCCGAACTTTACGGCCGAGTTGATGGATACTGTAAAGGCAAGGGCGGATCGATGCACCTTGCCGACTATTCAATTGGCATTCTTGGTGAATCGGGAATTCTAGGTTCGTCAGTTCCTGTCGCCGTTGGAGCGGCTCTTGCTGCGCACATTCGAGGCGATAAATTTGTTTCGATGGCATTTTTTGGTGATGGAGCTTCTAACCAGGGCGCTCTGCACGAATCGATGAACCTCGCTTCAATCTGGAAACTTCCAGTTATTTTTCTTTGTGAGAACAACCAGTACGCCGTGACAACTTCCTATGCTGAAACGGTGGCTGTAGATCACGTTTCCGACCGAGCTTCGGCATACAACATGCCGGGAATGCTCGTTGATGGGCAAGACGCTATTGCGATGTACGAAGCGACCGCTGCCGCTGTTGCAAGGGCTAGGGCTGGCGAAGGCCCGACTTTGATCGAGGGTCTTACTTACCGATTTGAAGAGCACTCTTTGGGTCTTGGCCGAGTGGCTCGTGGTGCGTACCGAGACGAGGCAGAAATTGCCGAGTGGCGTAAACGCGACCCTCTAGACATTCTCGAAAAGACCCTGACTTCACAGGGAATCGCCACTCGTGAGGAGTGCGATGCGATAAACGCTGAGACGGCTGAAGAAGTCGAAAGAGCTACTGACTTCGCTCGAAACAGTCCGTTCCCAGAGCCAGAAGCTCTGTTTGATGACATGTGGGCTAATCCAATTCCACAACCGTAGACCAACTTTTTATTAATTTTTAAAAAAGTATTTCTCAGTTCATAGGTAATAGATCAAAATGGCGCAGACCGTATTTTTAGAAGCAATCAATCAGGCAATCCAGGAAGAGATGAGACGTGACGAAAGCGTTTTCATTCTGGGTGAGGACATTCGTAGAGCGATTTACGGTGCAACAGCCGATCTCCTAACCGAGTTCGGCGAAAAGCGAGTTCTCGATACTCCTCTTTCGGAAAACGGTTTTTTTGGTGCTGCAATTGGTGCATCGCTTGTAGGGATGCGACCGGTTGTGGAGACCCTAACCAGCTTCATGTGGGTCGCAATGGACCAGCTCATCAGCCAGGCCGCAAAGATGCGGTATATGTTCGGTGGGCAGGCGACGCTTCCAGTCGTATTCAGGGCATCGATGTTTTACGGCGCTGGATCAGCGGCTCATCACTCTGATCGTTCGTACCCGATGTTCATGAACATGCCTGGTATCAAGATCATAGTTCCGTCGAACCCGGCCGACATGAAAGGGTTGCTCAAGACGGCGATTCGTGATGACGACCCTACTATTGTGTTCGAGGATGGCACGTTGTTCGGCATGAGGGGCGAAGTCCCAGACAATTCCGAGCTTCCGGGCGAAGAGTTGTTGGTTCCGTTTGGTGAGGCTCGAATTTCGCGTGAAGGAACTGATTGCACGATCGTCGCAATTGGTGGTGCGGTGAACCATTCGATTGCAGCTGCCGATCAGTTGGCTGCAGAAGGTATTTCGGTTGAGGTGGTCGATCCAAGAACGCTTGTTCCTCTCGATAAGAAGTCAATTCTCGAATCTGTCGAAAAGACTGGTCGACTCGTGATTGCCGATCCTGCTCACAAGGTTTGCAGTGCGGCTTCGGAGATTGCTTCGATCGTTTCTGAGGAAGGCTTCTGGTCTCTTCAGGCTCCGATCCAGAAAGTGGCTTCGGAACAGGTTCACATTCCTTACACACCTGCCCTTGAGAAGCTTGTTTACCCGGATGCTCCTAAAATCATTGCAGCAGTAAAGCGCACTCTAGAGAGTTAAGTGCCATTGCCAAGATTTCTCAGAAATCAGTAGTGATAAATGCCCCGGGTTTAGGCCCGGGGCATTTATTGTTGGTTTCGGAGAGAGGGTCGCGTGCCAAACCTCTTCTCGACCCTAGCAAATCGGAGTAGAAAGATCCTAAAATAAACTCATAAGACAAGTCGATTCAGCCTGGATTATGCGAATCGATTAACTCCCGTTTTTGAAGTCGGTTACAACTTTTGATCTGTTGCTCGGGTTCGAGAGCCACACATATATCGTTGGTGGTATCGAACCAAACCAGCTCGGTTAGCCCGTGAAATTTCATAACTTCGAGCTAGTTCAGTATCTATGTTCGATTAGTCGCCGAACCAAGTCGTTCGTCTTGCAGACATAGAGGATTTAACGGAATATGTGGTGGATCTCATTCGCTAAGCATTGCTGGTTTTGACATCAGCTCAAAATTGGATGTCGGGTTAAGTGATTTTCTATTGAGAATTTGGTGGGCTGAGTCGAAGATAGCGTTGCTGGGGTAGCTGATTGCCGCGGCAATGACAAGTCGTTCGTTCTCGCGGTGGCATGTGAGGGGGTAGGCTATATGCGTTCGTCGAAGTACAACGCGAGAGAGAAACCCCCGGAGCATTCTGTTGAATCCTGTTTTTGAGAACTGCAAGGCAGTTACGTTCGATCTGTTCGGAACTGTTCTCGATCTTGGCGGCTCGCTAACCCCTCACCTCAAAATATTCTTGGATGGCCGGGGTGCGGATGTCGACCCTGCGGCGATGTGGCAGCAGCTACGGTATCGACAGCGAATCGAGCAGTATCAGGACACGCTTGTTGAACTGGGTCACTCGGGATACCTCGAAACCGTTCAGAAGGCATTCGACTACGTTGCCCGAGCGAACAAGCTCGACCCGACACCAGAGCAAACCGACACGTTCATGACGGGCTGGCAGGAACTTTCACCTTTTCCAGAATGTGTTTCCGGTCTTGATCGCCTCGGTGAACGGTACAAACTGATTGCGCTCTCGAACGGTAACCCGTGGTTTCTCGATCACCTTGTAAAAAACCGTATTAAATACGACTTCGATGATGTGATGTCGGTCGAACAGGTTGGCTACTTCAAGCCGAAGCCTGGTGTTTACCGTCGTGCGGCTCGTAATTTGAATATGGAGCCGGGCGAGCTAATTATGGTTTCGGCGAATTCGTTTGATGTGATGGGTGCGAGAACCTGTGGGCTACGTGGTGTGTATGTAAATCGATATGACTTACCGTTCGAGGATACCTGCGATATGTACAAGCCCGATTCCACTGTGCTCAATTTTATCGAACTAGCCGATGACCTCCTCTAACCGGATTAGCTGGGTTTTCTTTAAAACGATTAGGCCCGGTTTAACTTTTGGGTTGGCGCTAGTTTTACTGTTGGCGGTTGATTGTTCTTACGGGTGAGATTCGGAAACCGTTTCAACCCCGACTCCGACGATTAGTCCGGCTCAGGAACGGATTACTACTCCATTAGTTGATCCAGTAGAACTTACGGGTGAAGGCCTTCTATCTGAGATCGAACAAGGCATCGAATAGCGATCGGAATTGGATCGTCCATAGATATGGCAAAACATCTTCAACTAACCGGTGTTCATGAATTTTGGGACACCAATGAGATCACGATCCTCGACTAACTCAGTCGACAAAACCTTCCGAACTACTCTTCAACTGCGCTAAACTAGCCGCCGGCGCGGTATTCTTGATTCCAATTTCAGAGTTTCGGCTGTACTTGTATCAATACGAGTAAGGCGACGCACAGCTAGCTGACGTTGCGCCCGTCAGTTGGTAAATAAAGAACGGTAAACGTTAAATATGTCTGCACCTATCACCCTGCCACAGTGGGGCATGGGGATGAACGACGGCGAAGTCATCAAATGGCTCAAAGCTGTCGGCGACCCGATCGCAAAAGGCGATCAACTTGTCGAGATAGAATCTTCTAAAGTAAACGCTGAGGTCGAAGCGACTGCCGATGGCACCCTCGGCAGAATCGATGTTGAAGAAGGCCGTATCGTCGACGTCGGAACTGTTCTCGGGCATGTTCTAGAATCTGGCGAATCGGACGCTGATCTGCCAGACGTAATTCCAGCTCGTGGACCTGCCGGTGCTCCCGTTCCAGTGGCTGTAAAACCTGCCGTTGCTTCTGCCGCTGTTGGCGTCGCTCCAAAGGGCGGCAAACAGATCGTCACGCCGCGGGCACGCCGGCTCGCCAAAGAGATGAGCGTTGATCTTGCAGGAATTCTCGGAACCGGACCTAGCGGTCGAGTTACCGAGGATGATGTGAAAACTGCCGCTGCTGCTCCTGCGGGAGGCACGACTGCCGCCGCTGCTCCGCTGCCAGAATCGGTTGTTCCGGTAAAAGAAACGATCAAGCTTTCGGGTCTTCGAGGAACTATCGCACGCCGTATGACCGAAAGTACCACCATTCCATCGGTGACTCTTTCGACCACTGCAGACGTCACCGATGCTATCGCATTCCAACGTGAACTCGTTGGTGAATGGAGACAGCACAAGCTGCGACCCCAATATCAGGATCTTGTAATTGCAGCTGTTGCACGTGCGCTCAAGGATTCTCCGATTGCCAACTCTCATCTAGTCGGCGACGAAGTCCGAGTGCTCGACCAAGTGAACGTCGGAATCGCAATGGCCATCCCTGAAGGCCTGTTGGTTCCGGTTATAAAAAACGCCGATCAAAAATCTCTATTGGAAATCGCACAGGAAGTTCGTGAACTCGCTAAGAAGGCAAAAGCAAATAGCCTTTCGATCGACGAAATGACGAACAGCACGTTCTCGATCACCAACCTGAGTTCGTACAACATCGATACTTTCGATCCACTATTGAACCAGCCTGAAATCGGAATTTTGGGAGTTGGAACGGTTGAAGAACGACCTGTGGTGGTTGATGGCGAAGTGGCTATCCGATCGATCGCGAACTTGAACCTTGCGTTCGACCACCGAGCGTGGGACGGTGCACCGGCTGCCGAGTTCGTGCGGTCAATCGCTAAATTGCTCAGCGATCCAAGCTGGATGAAGGCGTAAGCGTCGGCATATGGCAGTAGCGACTAGTTTGGGACTTTTTAATTGAGCACGGTCGGAATAATCGCAAATCCTGCGGCAGGTAAAGACATTCGTCGTTTGGTAGCCCACGGTCGAGTGGTCTCTAATCAAGAGAAGGCAAATATTCTTCGCAGGGTGTTCGCTGGTGTTGTTTCGACTGGTGCTGATCGAATTTTAGTAATGCCAGATCATTCAGGGTTGGCACGTCCGGCTGCCCATGACGTTGAAGGTCAGATCAAAATCGATTACGTAGAAATGCCGGTAGCCGATCATCAAGTTGCTTCGACAAATGCTGCCCGTGCAATGGCAGAACAGGGCGCAGATAGCATTGTGACTCTCGGTGGAGATGGCACGAACCGTGTCGTTGCCAAGGGCGCTGGTACAGTGCCATTGATTCCTATTTCAACGGGAACGAACAACGTATTTCCCGCGAACACTGAAGGCACCCTTGCTGGAATCGCCGCCGGATCAATGGCGACAGGTGTGTTGACCATTGAAGAGACTTGCCGGCGTTCTAAGCGGATAGACATTTACGTGAACGGTGAGCGTCGAGACGATGCGCTAGTCGACGCTGCGGTCTCGAATCAGATGTTTGTTGGTGCTAGAGCTGTTTGGGACACCAAGACGCTGCAATCGATGTTTCTGACCCGGGCTGAACCGGCAAGCATTGGTCTTTCGTCGATTGGTTCAAGGATCATGCCTATTTCGATCGATGAAGAGTACGGGCTTTACCTTCGACTTACTGGCGAACCGGGCGAAAACGCTACGACGGTGCGAGCGCCGATTGCTCCCGGCACGATTGCTGATGTCGAAATTATGGAGTGGCACAAGTTTCATCCGGGCGACAAGATCGCAATCGATACTCAACCCGGAACCATCGCTCTTGATGGCGAACGAGAAGTAGAGTTGCTCCCAGATCAGGACGTATATGCGACCTTGGCGACAGACGGTCCTTGGGTGGTCGATGTACAACAGGCAATGATGTTATTGGCTGCAACGTAGGCAGGCCAGTAGTTTTTCAATAAACAAAAAAGAGATCCTACGGTGGATCTATTTTCCTCGTTCATGTAGGTCGAAGTGGTTGGCATGAGGGGATAATGCATGGCGTCTCGCTGTGGTACAAGACCATCTCGGCTTTTATAGATTGGACGTAGCTCGGGTTGATTTTAGTTCTCAGGCGATTTCGCTCTAATTTCGCAGAGTTGCTCGCGCTCGCCATCACCGCTCTGCTAGCAATATCGATCCTCGCCGGCGCTCCCATGTATCTCAAGACGATCGAGTCGCTAGGGCTCAGATCGGTTTTGGATACGCTCTCGCCAGCAAATAGGAACCTACTGATTTCTGTCGACAATTTTCCTCTGACGCAAAGTTCAATAGCAGCGGGATCAGAGAGAGTCGAAATAACACTTGGTGCGCTTGGTGACCTACCGATAAGCGTTTCGCAGGAATCGCACACCAGGGCTCACTACTGGGCGTTCGAGCCTGACGCTATCATTCCGGGCCCCTCTTCAGATAGTGCGATTCTGAATCGATTCGTAGGGTTTCCTGATCACGTTGAGTTCGTCGACGGTCGGGCGCCTGATGCGACCGTCACATCTGAATCTGGTGTTCTAGTTGCTGAAGCGGCCATTCCGTTCGTTCGTGCTGAAGCGCTTGGGGTGAATGTTGGCGACTACATCTGGCTTGCGTCATCGCCGGTCGACCTTCCATATCTGAAACTTGAAGTCGTAGGAAGATTTACTCCAGACGATCTTCAAGAAGAGTTCTGGTTTGATCTAGGATTTGAAGCGGTTGAGCCGCCGAGTCCGTCATTTATTGCAAGGCAACCCCTTCCTTTGTTCATAGCCGGAGATGGATTATTTGATCTCGTCACCGGCGGACCTGCTTCAATTGGAACGAGTCGTTGGTTGGTTCAATTAGACATCGAGGAAATCACCTATCAAGGTCCAGCTGCTGTCGAGCGACAGATTGATGCCGCTGCCGGTCGGTTACGGTTGGAATTTCCGGATGCGAAACTCGTTTCGGCGTTGGAAAATCGATTCAAGGCACTTCGAGAAGAGATAGTATTCGCGCGAATACCAGTGCTGATGATGGGCGGAGTCGTACTTGCTGTTTCCGTGTTTCTATCGATCACATCTGCGGGATCTTTAGTATCTCGAACACGTGTCGATACCGGCAGGCTTCGTGCCCGAGGATTCAGTAGACACCGTATCGCTCTAAGTCATTTTTACGAATCGGCGCTATTCGTGCTTGTTCCAGTTTTGATTGCACCATTTATTGCGTTTGGGGTTATTTCCTCGTTCGATCTGCTTCCTGAATACGAACTTGCAACACTTGGCGGAGGGGTACCCGCTCGATTGTCGTGGCAGGCGTTTGCAATGTCTTTTGCTGGTGGGCTCATGTTGCTCACATATATGCAGCTGATCGCTTTCTCCGCGAATGCACGCGAGATAGATTCTGAGAGATTAACTTTGGAGCGAGTCGAAGGGAGGCCATTTTTCCAGCGTCGCTATCTCGATTTGATATTTCTGATATTTGGAAGCGTTGTGTTGTGGGATTTGACCACTGAAGAATCAGTCGTAGCCGAGCGAACTGGGCAGATTGGTGACGTCGGCCAGCTATTGGTGTTCGCTCCAGCGATATTCTTGGGAGTGGTGATCGTATTTTCACTACGAATCATGCCTGAAGTCGCACGACTTGCCTCGCGGGTCATAAGTAAGCGAGGTCCCGCGTGGCTGCATATTTTTATTGCCATGTTCGCAAGGTTGCCGAACACGTACGCCTGGCCAATAGCGATCATCGGTATGGCGACTGGCTCGATAGTCCTCTCGGCGACCGTTTCTGCTTCACTAGAGCGAAGTGCATCTGATCAGGCGGGCTACGAAGCGGGTGCGGATCTGCGGGCGCTACCGGTCGATTTTAATAGTGGTCCGAGAACCGAAGTGTTGGATCAGGTTCGCAATATTGAGGGCGTAACGGGCGCATCTATCGGACTACGAGCGATTGGTGGACTTCGTGATGGAGGTCGAGGTGCTCCGTTTGAGTTTCTGGCCATCGAGCCGGAAGAATTTTCCAAGGTCGCTATCTTCCGAGACGACTACGCCGACGAGCCGATAGATCAGGTTTTGTCGGCGATGAACACTTCGGGCGGGCCGGGTTCGACGTTCACTTCGACGCAGCTTATCGATAATCCCGATCAGGTCGGAATTAGGTTTAAGGTGAGTTCTGCTGAGGAGTTCGTTCGTGTCAGTCTGCGATTAATGGATGCAGTTGGTCGTTCTTGGTCTGTTGACTTGGGCCCTATGACCGCTACCGATTGGGAATTCCGAACTGGTGCTGTTCCCGAATCCGCGGCGAGGCCTGTCGAAATAGCCGGCGTCGTATTCTTCGAGCAGGCAAACGACGAGCTTGGAAACCCGATGACGGTTCTGATTGACGAATTGGTGGCGATAAAAACAAGCGTTAGTGAAGAAGCGACGGATCCGACGATCGTAACGGTAATCGATTTTGGCGATATTGATGATTGGCATCCGCTCGCTTCGAGCAAGGGCATAGATACGGTAATTACCTCAGTTGAACATGACCACTCCGGGCAGAGTGATAGTGCGATTCGAATTGAACTTGGCGTGGGAACGAATCGAGGTGTTAGAGGGATAGTCAGATCGGCGACGGAATTGGTTCCGGTGCTGTTCAGCGCTGAAGCGCTAGAAGAGAACGGTCTTTCGGTTGGCAATCGCACTGTGATCCATGTATTCGAGCAGTCGGTTCCGGTACGAATTGTTGGCGAAGTAGATTACTTCCCGACGATGAATCTAACTCAGTCGGGCTATGTTATTTCCGATTCAGCTTCGCTCTGGACTTATCTTTCGATGAGTAGTTTCAACTCGGCAGGTTTCTTGGAAGAAATGTTCATTGGGCTTGATGATCCTGACGATCAAGAAGTGATTTCAAATATTTCTGATGCGATTGGCGGCATTCACACTCTGGTCGTTCGGGATGAACTAGAGAAGGGTTCATTGGTCACCCCGTTAGCAATCGCCGGTTGGCGTGGGGCCGCAATAGTCTCTTCATTGCTGGCTGCAGTTCTTGGCGTGCTTGGATTCTTGGCCTTCGCTCCGGCTAGGCCATCGGGCGATCATCACAAACTGGCAGTATTAGGGGCTCTGGGAATCAGAAAATGGGTACTGCTCACAATTGCCATCGGTGAGTCGGTGACGCTTTTGGTGATTGGCGTTGGGATTGGTCTAGCTGCAGGAATTTTTATGGCGAGATTGGCTGTAGATACAACTACTCAGACTGTTTCTATCGGGGCTATTGTGCCGCCCGTTCAATTTTCAACCGAGTGGGCGTTTGTCGGAGTGCTGGCTGGCAGCCTTGTCCTTGCCACAGTCGCAGTTGCTGCACGCGATTACATCGCTCTAAAGCGGATAAATTTTGCAGCGGCAATAAAGAAATAGAGAACGTTGCGAAGCTCAAAACAGCCTAGCTAGTGATTTCGAAGATTTCGGTGTTGTGGGTTTCGGCAAGTAGCGGGTATATCTGGTCGAATATCGTGGTGATGCTCGGAGTTTTACGAACCGCGCTTCGTGACGTTTCGTAGTCGGCGGTCGAATCCCAGAGCTGCTCGGTTTGTAGCATTCCGTGCGATCCATGCCAGCCTTTGTAAACGGTCGGTTTCTTGTACCCAGCAGCTTCCATTGCGGAACTTGCCTCGTGCACGAGAGCGGCCAGTTTGCCTCCGGTGCCGGGTTTTGGAAGGTAGGTGCGTCGAACAGCAATCATAGGTAATTCTTTCTTTTTGCAAGTGTCGAAATTAAACGACAAAACTGTGATCGTGAGCTTAGATCTTGAAGCTGCGCCAGTCTCGCTCGAATCGATCTTTGCTCTTCATGCCCGAAACGGTCGGTTCACTAAGAATAGTCTGCGGCCCGCCCTCAGCTAAAAACTCGCCGCCAACGGTGGCTGAACGCCCTCCCGAGTACGACATGTAGCAGAATCCAACGCCGTCATATGGTTCCGGTGCGTCGGTTTCGTTTATTCGGCTAGCGATTACCTCGCCGACCTTCGTGCCTTGGCCCGCGGCGAACACGCCAGCTTTTGGAATGGCGAAATCTCCCGATGGCACAACGTTCACGTCGCCGATTGCAAATACGTTCGCAGTGGATGTTTCTAAATTCGCTTTGTTCACAGGAACCCACGATTTGCCGGCAGAAACGCCGCTTGCTGCAACAATTGTGGGAATTTTGTGAACTGGAACAGTTGCGATGATATCGGCGGTTGTCGTCGAGCCATCGGCGAACGATGCTTCCCTGCCGTTTGCTGAAACTTCGGTTACTCCAGCACCTGTGACAAGTTCGATTCCGCGTTGATATAGCGCGCTGCGAACTCGCATCGATGCTTCTTTACCGGCTACTCCGAGCGGTCCTGGCTCGGGAATGTAAACGGAAATTTCTAGGTCTTTTCGGATACCTTTGTTCTTAGCCCACCAGTTGAGGATCATGGCAGTCTCGAACGGTGCTGGCGGACATTTGTATGGCGGCTTCGCAGCTGCGAGCACGACCTTGCCTCGCTTCAGTCGACTGAGTCGGCGGCGCAAATGACGGGCGTATTCGAAATCGTAGAACGAGTAGGCGTCTCTTGCACCGGGAACGGCGTCCCAATCATATGCGGCGCCAAGTGCGATAACCAGATAGTCGTAATCGAGCGTGCCAGCCGATGTTTCGACCTTTTGGCCTGTCGTGTCGATAGCGTCGATATTCGATTCGACGAACTTGATGCCACGGTTGGCGAGTCGCCCCAGCGATCTACCGGTTTTATCGGTATCTCGTTCACCAACTATCAATAACGGGTTCATTCCGCATAGATGCGTCACCCTATTTCGATCGACAATAGTTACTTCGTGTGAAGCGTCGAGAGATGCACGTGCGCTTATCGCAGCTTGTACTCCTCCGAAACCACCCCCCAGAACCAGAACTTTCCTACCGGCCATACTTTTCTGCCCCGACATTCCTATGCAAGCTTACCCAAAAACGACTGTGGCGGCAGCTTATCGGTTTTGTAGGAGCGATGGTGCGGAAAGTCGCTACTCGGGGATACTATTTGAAACTCGTGTGAGCCGATCTTTGGCATCGCATGCTGTGTCGGCTATCGTGGAATTTTGAGTTTCACGTCGAATCACTTCGGGTTACATGAATGCAACCTGAGTTACGCCGTCGAATTCCTGAATCACAACGTTGCGGAGTAAAAGGAGTCCCTCTCACGGTTCAGCTTTTAGAACGTTGTTAGCAATATTCGGGTTGTAGGTGCAGAGAATGAGGTACTTCGGACGACCTATATCCAACTTGTTCTTTAGTGTCGATTGCCCTTAGATCTCAGTGATAAACTCTAATCCCTCTTTGGCCAACGCCGCAGCGACCGCTTCGATTTCTTAATTGAATCCAAGACTTGCAGTGCGCAGTATTCCGTAATTTATAGTTGCCAAGATCATATAAATATTCCAAAAGGTTACTTACTAGTCGACTGCCACTACTGAACCCGACATGATCCAATATAGATTGCCGCGTATGTGGATTATCTAAATGATCGTGAAGGGGACGTGTAATATTCCGCTGAATACAGAATTCGATTATTTCGGTGTTGCCGAAGTAAGTTGACGAATAAAAAACTCGATCCGAAAGAACAATCTGAAAATGCGACCGACCAAACCGTCTTACTCCATAGATTGGGGCGAGTCGTGTGACACGATGGTTGCGTTGGGCGGATCAACCAAGAGCGGGAATACCGTTTTCGCTAAAAACAGCGATAGGCCACACGACGAACCCCAGCCGTTGATTCAGATTGAAGCGGCTGATTACTCGAGCGAATTTTCTGGGACCCAGTTCGTCGATGTGCCGCAAGCTGCACACACGTACAGGCACGTTGGTTCGAAGCCGTATTGGTGCGCAGGGTACGAGCATGGATATAACGAGCATCAGGTTGTAATTGGTAATGAGGCACTTCCTTCGCTGTTACTTGAAGCGAGTGAGCCGAAATTAGTAGGCATGGAAGTGCTGAGACTCGGACTCGAACGGTCGAAGTCGGGTGAAGAAGCGGTCGACGTCATCACAGGGCTAGTCTCAGAGTTTGGTCAGGGTAAATTTTCGAACTCTGCAGGAGTACGCACATACGATAATATTTTCCTGATCGCCGATCCAACGTCGGCTTATGTGGTTGAGTGCGTGGGCCATGATTGGGCCGTGAAGCAGGTCGAAAACGTCACTTCGATATCCAATATTGCTCAGATTGGCGAAGATGCTGATCGTATGTCACCGGGTGTAAAATCTCAGGCGACTAAATTGGGTCTTTTTGACATGGGATTTGGCGATAAATTTGCTTTTAGCAGCGTATTCGCCGACTCTGCAAATTCTTTAAGCGGACTCGCAAGGCAGTGTAGATCTGATGCGATGCTGAGACGGGATGCCGGTCAATTGGACGTGCGCTCGATGATCGAAGTATTGACCGATCATTCTGACGGCGAAAACCCGGATGAAGATCGTGTAGTCGATGTAGCAGGTAATTTGTCGATCTGCCTGCACCGCACCGTTGGTGAATCAACGGGTGCTTCTACTGCGAGTTTGGTCGCCGATCTATGCGCCACCGACGAACGATTGCCGATTTACTGGACCGGGCTCTATTCGCCGTGCATGACCGTTTTCTTGCCTAATTTTATTGAGAGCGAGCTGCCGGGCGTACTCGGAATTGGTAGTGAACTCGAGAGTGCTGACAGCCCGTGGTGGGATTTCTACCGACTTACTCAGCACGGCGTGAAGTCTGGAGCTGAGGTTAGGGCTGAGATTAGATATGAACTGGCGAATCTTCAGAACGATCTGTTCGAGTCGGCTTACGAAGTCGCTAAAAACGGACGAGAACTGATTGGAAACGGTGCGGGAGATGCCGCAGCGGAGATGTTGATGAAATACATGGCTGAGAACGCTCAGCGGGTTATTTCGAAAGTAAAATCAATGGTTCCTGCCACTGCATCAGTCAGCTAGTTATTCGTAAATATGAGATGTATCCGTTGAAGAACAGCAAAGAAAATAAAAAACTCGATCTACAGCAGATTATGAAAGCTGCCGATAACGCCGCCGCTGTCGCGAGAGAAGTGCTACTCGAAAGATTTCGACCCAACTCAGCCGAAGCACTTGATTCGTTCTACAAATCGCCAAATGCTCTCGTGACCGATGCCGATTTGGCTGCTGATAAGGCGATTACCGAAGCGCTCAAAGCGTCAAACGCCCCCGGTCGAATACTTTCTGAAGAGAGCACGACACAGCTTTCAAGCGACGACGATTCGCTTACATGGCTTGTCGATCCTCTTTGCGGAACGGTTCCATTCAGCACCGGAATGGATCATTGGGGAGTGAATATCGCCTTGCGACAAGGTGGCGAGTTGATTGCCGCATCGCTTACACTGCCGTCGCTCGGTGAACTACTTTCTGCTACCAAAGGCAACGGAGTAATTCGAAACGGGGAACCATTTACCGCCTCTTCGCCAAGGCAAAGGCTATCTGAATCTACAATCGGTTTAGAAGTAGATGGACCCGAAGAATGGCGAGCGAGACTGACTGGCGATCTTGATTGGATTCCGTCCGTTAGTCAGATAAATACGTTCGCTTCTGCCGCCTACCCAATTGCACTAGTTTGCCTTGGTCGACTGACTGCGGGAGTGTTCTATGGCATAGAGCCAATGCACTTCGCTGCGGGTGCCATGATTGCCAGTGAACTTGGTATACGCGTGACCGACGAACTAGGCGCGCCAATCGACTGGTCGAAAGACGATGAGCTCTCAGTAGTAGTCATAGGCTGGCCCGTGATTCACGAACAGCTACTAGCAGCGATGGCGAAGTAGTGGGCGAATAAAGGCTCAAACGTGCTTGGCGTAAATCTTTAGCTGAGATGCATTGAATCCGGATGATTCAAGAAACTTCGAATTGCGATAGCCTTCTGCTAGTAAAATCGAATAAATCTGTTTGATGTCCTCTGACCGCTCCTGACGTACAGATCCCAGAATGTAAAACTGCCAATGCATAGTGGCTTTGTTCAGTCGATTGCCGTTTGACTGAGATGCTCTTTGAACGTAGCTTGGGCAGGCGATTTTCCGCAAGCTGGTCGATTAGCGACTGGCTTTCATGTATATCCAGATCGAGAAAAAGTATGCCGTTCAACGTAAACCACATCCACCTGAAGTCCAGCGACCCTAAGAAAACGGCCGATTGGTTCGTAGAGGCTTTCAAGGTTGATATCACCTCCGACAACGTTCGACCTGTTGGCGACAGATTCATCACAACCATGACCGAAGGCGGACTGGCTATCAACATTTCGTCGGAACGAACTGACGAGAAGCTCGGCCCTGCAGATGCGAATCCGCACTATGGTCTTGAGCACTTTGGTTTCGATACTGATGATATGGATGCTGATATTGCCCGATTGGTTGAGCTCGGAGCTGAACTCAAAGAGGGTCCGATTAACAACGTCGGCGGCGTGAGTATTGCGTTCGTAGCTGCTCCAGGCGACATCCGAATCGAACTCATCCACCGGGCGTAGGACCTAGCGGCACGTTTTTAAGTGCCGCTAGCACATTTCATAGCGATCGCAAAGTAATTACAGGAACTCGCCAGAATGACCATAAAACTAGCCGTGGCTGGCGGAAACCGAGGAGCGAGATTCGATCAGGTTTTGAGTGGTCTCGAAGACCAGATCGAACTGGTTGCAATCTGTGATCCCGCAGACGAAGTTCTATCGAGGTGGACGGACGGTCGACCCGACTTAAAGGCGTATTCGCAGTTCGAAGATATGGTCGAAGATCCTGGTATCGACGCGGTATTTATCGCAACTCCGATGCTGCTTCACGCCGGGCAGGCATTAACGGCCCTGAACGCCGGCAAGCACGTTCTATCTGAGGTGACTGCCGCTGCAACCCTCGACGAATGCCATGCGCTGGTCGAGACGGTAGAGAAGACTGGTCTGACGTACATGATGGCCGAAAACTACTGCTATCGACGTGAAGCGATGATGATAAAAAATATGGCGGATCAGAACGTTTTTGGCGATATGACATATGCGGAAGGTGCGTACATTCACGATTGTCGCGATCTTATGTTCAATGCCGATTTAACTCGTACTTGGCGGGGCGGCGGGGCCGGTATTTCGCAATCTACTCGCGGGAACGGATACCCAACTCACTCGCTGGGTCCGATCGCCCAGTGGCTTGGGATCAATCGGGGTGATCGACTCGCCCGTACGACGACTTTTGTTACAAAATCGGCTGCTCGGCAAGAGTGGGCACGATCGGTGCTGCCAGAAGGACACGCGGATGCGCAGGACGAGGCGTGGACGGACTTCACTGACTCTGCAACGACATTGATCGAAACGGAGCAAGGACGGGTTATCTCACTTCGTAAAGACTCGGCTAGCCCAAGGCCGCACAACATGGCTCTCCATACGTTGCAGGGCACGCAAGGGGCATATATGTCGGGTCGGTTTGATGGCGAGCAGCCACTTGTGTGGCTCGATGGCGTTTCGACAGGTGTTAGCCCTGCGAACTTTGGATATGCGGATAAAGCTCGACGTATCGGCCAGACGGAGAGCGACGAAGTTCATCCTGAGTGGCAGCCATTGTGGGATTTGAGCGCCCAGTACGAGCACCCGTACTGGAAAGAGCTAGGAGAAGAGGCGATTCAGGCGGGTCATGGAGGTGGTGACTACTTCGTGATGTACGACTTCGCGAGGGCGGTTGCTGGCGAAATCGAACCTCCAATCGACGTCTACGACGCGGTTACTTGGAGCAGTATTTTTCCGATCTCAATCGAGAACGTAAAACATAATGGCGAACCGCTCGACATCCCCGATTTCAGGAATCGATAGGTTCTGATTCGGATTTCGCCACTCGTTCGTCTGATTCAAATCGCACTCCGAGTTCGAGTTAGTCTTGCTGGCAGATTTCTCCAGCTAAGATCCCAAATACCAAGGTCTACTTGAATACTGGGGGTAACCATCGGGGTGACGAATCAGTGATTCACCGAACTCGGCTAGGTTGAACACTCAACGATTCGGCCCAATTGGCTAGTGTTTCGAGATGAACCTTCGAATCCTTACGGAATAGCGTGCCCTGCCATGACGCCGGTTACTGCCTCGTTTTCGACCACTAGCTTGCCGTTCACGATTACATGCGGGACGCCTTCTGGGTGAACCATCGGATCTTCAAACGACGAACGGTCGTTGACGTTCTTTTCATCGAAGATCACGAGATCGGCGAACTTGCCTTCCGCTAAAACTCCTCGATCCGTCAGGCCAAAACGTTCGGCAGGATTTTGCGTCATTCGCTGAACGACCTGTTCCAGCGGGTAGTTGTAGCGGCGGCGTAATCGACCCACCATTCGAACGAAGCAGCCATAGGCACGTGGGTGCGGCATGCCCCCAACTGGAATCGAGTCGGAGCCAACCATGTAGTCGGGTCGGGCCATCAACTGCATCACGTCTTCTTCGACCTGACGCCACTGTCGAACGTTTCCCGGAGGTGCGACTCGCATTCCGCACGCCAGTGACGTTTCGACCATCATTCGGCACATCATCTCTTCGATACTAACGCCCCACTCTTCGGCAACATCTTCGAATAGCCAGCCCTCAAATCTCTGGTCGCCACCTTGTCCGATGTGCGTCCAAACGTTTCCTTCTGGAGCTGTGTAGTCAATTTCGCTCATTCGGTCGATAATCTCGGCACGCTTGTCTTCATCGTTAAGGATGCTGAGAATGGCTTCCGGCCCACCCTCATGGAAGTAGCCAGGGAAGAAAGCTTGTGGGAACGAAGATCCGACCGGATATGGATACGTTTCGAGCGTGATATCGACACCTTCCGCCTTCGCTTTGTCGATTGGCGCCATTAGCGCATCGATTTCACCGGCTGAGGTGGTGAAAGTTCGGTAGTGCTCGAAGTGGAGTTTCGTTCCCGTTCGGCGTGCAACTTCGATGGCTTCCGCAACGCCTCCGCCGCCAAACGCACGATCGACATTGTGGTTTCGAAGGTGGATCGACATCGGACGGCCGAACTCTCCGGTTACCTCCATAAGAGCGCAAAGTTCTTCGGTGTCTGACCAGCTATTTGGGTAGTACGAAAGCCCTGTAGCGAATCCGACTGCGCCTTGTTCCAACGACTCTCGCAGCAGGCTTTTCGCACGATCGAGTTTGTCACCAGTAAGCGGAACATCGATCATCCCGGCAGCTTCGAGTCTTATGGGTCCGTGACCCGCGAATGTCGCTACGTTGCAAGAGGTCTTCTGGTGATAGTTTTTTCGGGACGCTTCGATCGACGACATGTCGAGATTTTCAGGTGCGAATCCCAGAATCCCCGAGAGGTAATGGCGGTACATCCCGTAATTTTTCGCCGAGAGCGGGGCGAGAGTGAGTCCATCGGGAGAAATGATCTCAGTGGTCACTCCCTGGCGGATGCCGCTGGCATGCTGTCCATCTTTGAGTAGCGCGGCATCTGCGTGCGAGTGGACGTCAATGAAACCCGGCGAAATGTGAAGTCCGACGGCATCGATATTTTTGGCTGATTCGTTAGCCGACTGAGGAATATCGCCAACTGTCGTGATTCGATTACCGGTAATGCCGATATCGGCTTTTACGGGGGCCGCTCCCGTGCCATCGACCATTGTGCCGCCGCGAATAACTACATCGAATGCCAAGGTTGTGCTCCTGTGAGATAGGCAGTTGATCTGCCGAACGGTGGCAGGTTACGCCGTCCACAAGCGATGGTCGAGGGTTTTGTTGAAGATTCGGTCTTAGAATTTGGCACATAAGTAACTACAAATCTGGAACAATGACCTCGTTAGGTTCACATACCTTCAGACGAACTACAGAGGCGAATTTAATGGGCAGATTTGACGGTCGGAGCGCAATTGTTACTGGTGGAGCTCTTGGTATTGGCGGTGGGTGCGCTCGACGAATAGCGGCCGATGGCGGCAGCGTTTTGATCGTCGATGTGAACGAATCCGCTGGGGCTAACACCGTTAAGGAGATTTGTGCGGCCGGTGGCAAAGCCGAGTTTTTGGCCGGCGATGTTTCTAAGCAATCTACCGCCGAAGAAATGGTCAAAAATGCTGTTTCGTCGTTCGGTCGACTCGATCTACTCGTTCAAAACGCCTACGCCGGAGCAGCCAATTCAGGTAGTGCAGTTGAAGTAGAGCCTGAGAACTGGCACAGCGGCATGGATCTTCTCGTTGGTGCTCTGTATCTCGGTGCCAAGTACGCCGTTCCTGCAATGGAAGAATCGGGAATCGACCCTAATTTCGAACAGACCTCGTGGAGTGGTTCGGGTCGACGACATGGCAATCCGCCAGCGCAAAACGTAGGTCGAATCGTTAACATGGCGTCAGTACACGGGATTCACCAGGCACCACGTTCATTGATTTACAATGCTGGTAAAGCCGCAGTGATCGGACTCACTAAGCAGATGGCGATCGACTTTGGTCCGCTTGGAATTACGGTGAACGCAATCGCTCCAGGTCACATCGTTACTGAACGGGGTGATGAGCACTGGAGCGAGGTCGGAAACGACGCTGGATTCCGGTTGTTCGAACTCCACTACCCTGTTCGCCGAACGGGTGTGCCTGAAGACATCGCAAATGCAGTTGGTTTCCTGTGCTCAAACGAGGCATCGTTCATCACGGGTCACGTTCTGGCAGTGGATGGCGGGATGACGATTCAGCTTCAGGAAAACTTGGTTATGGATTCGAAGGACTACATCGTCGCCAACCCCGAGCTAAAGACGCATTTTGATTCGAAGCGCGCCGAGTCGCGCTTCTAGAGCAAGGAAAACGCCTGTCATGAAAGTGATCGACCTGTACCGACACCCTGTGAAGTCATTTACTCCCGAGCGGCTCGATCGTGTCGAGGTGAATGGCGGCAAAGTTCAAGGCGACCGAGTCTTGGGATTTAGATTCGCCGATCAAGGCACTCCCGACGACTGGGCGTGGCGACGAAAGATCAACTTCATCTCTCTTTCAAACACCCCGGCGATGGCTCTTCTCGATGTTAGTTACGACGATGATACTCGAACGCTCAGGCTGAACTACGAAGGCGAAATGTTCGCCGAAGGATCTATCGATTCCGAGGAAGATCGCCTTGACCTAAGCGAGGCTTTGGGCGAGTACGTAACATCGCTCGATATTAATCCTCTTGTAGATCACCCCGAGCGAGTTCCGCTGAACTTGATCGGAGACGGACGTCAGGGCCTATTTCACGATTCGGAAATTGGTGGAGTAACCATATTCAGTCGAGAGTCACTGGCTGCACTGGAAGCAAGCATGGGAGCTTCAGTCGATGGCAGAAGATTCAGATCGAATGTAGTTATTGATGGTGCTGAAGCATGGGAAGAAATTTCTTGGTCGGGGCGAGTAACCATTGGCGATCACGCCTACATGGTCGAAAAAACTATTCCTCGGTGTCTCGCAACACATGCGAATCCGGTCGATGGTGAGCGGGATCACGACATCATGAAGAGCTTGATAATGGCTAACGGATTCGCAATCCCGACTTTCGCGATTAGGCTGATACCGGTTGAATACCACACGGGAATCAATGTTGGCGACGCGGTTTCTGTTCGGTAGTCTGAACTGATATGAGTTCTAGTGTTCGAGACATCTTAATAACAGCATGGTCGATTATTTTTGTAATCACCGTCGGCGTCATCGCATTTCATCCATCGTTCAAATACGAAGGACTAACGATGACCCTCAGAATCAGTGGATTCGCGCTTATCGCAACTGTCGCGGGCGTCGCACTCGCTCGATTCACCGAGATATTGGGTCGTTCGAGCCAAAAGATGAAAACATCTGCGCTGGTAATTTTCGTCGTTTGCATGCTTCCACTAATCCCGGTTGGACTCTCTACGTTTTCGATGCCGTGGGCCGCATTAATCATCGGTACACTCGTCTACGTTCGTTGGAAATGGGCACTCGCTAACCCGGCTAAATAGCCTCGTATTCGCCGTTAGCTCTCAACCATTGGTAAAATTCGCCACTTGTGGCGTGTTTAGCGTGCACGAGTGCGAGCTAAATTGATTTGATCGCCGGATAACACACAGGGATCACGAGCAAGTACGGAAACCAATTTTGACTACAACGGGTAAGGGTCGATCAGGTTCAGAAGGCGGAGAATCGGGTAACGATTACGATCGGTACACGCCTGCCAATATTGAGAAAAAATGGCAATCGAAGTGGGAAGCCGACGGCATATATGATGCAGCCGATAGCGTTGAAGGCAAAGAAAACTACTTTGCGCTAACCATGTTTCCGTACCCATCTGGCGAGCTTCACATGGGCCACTGGTACGCCTATGCCCCTGCCGATACACACGCTCGTTTCAAACGAATGCAGGGGTACAACGTAATGCAACCGCAGGGCTTCGACTCGTTCGGACTTCCAGCTGAAAACGCGGCTATCGAACGAGGTGGAGATCCTCGTGAGTGGACCTACAAGAACATCGAGAACTCGCGTCGGCAGTTCAGAGAAATGGGTGCTGGATACGACTGGACACGTGAGCTAGCCACTTCCGATCCTGAGTACTACAAGTGGAACCAATATTGGTTCTTAAAATTCTATGAAAACGGACTCGCCTACCGAAAACACGGTCAAGCGAACTGGTGCCCGCAGGATCAAACAACTCTTGCTAACGAGCAAGTAAAAGATGGTGCATGCGAACGTTGCGGTACGCCTGTAATCAAGCGAGCTTTGCCACAGTGGTACTTCGCTATAACGAAATATGCAGATGAACTTCTTAATATGGACCAGATCGACTGGCCCGAGAAGATCAAGACGATGCAGCGGAACTGGATCGGTCGTTCAACTGGAACGACCATCGGATTCGATGTAAGTGAATTCGCACCGGGCGAGAAGATTGAAACTTTCACCACTCGCATTGACACCGTTTACGGCGTTACTTTCGTCGTTTTAGCTCCTGAGCACCCGATCGTCGAAAAGCTGACGCAACCTTCGCACAAGGCGAGTGTTGATGAATATGTAGAGCAGGCAGGTCGCCAAACTGAAATCGATCGAACGTCGACCGAGCGTGATAAAACGGGCGTCGAAACGGGTTCTTATTGCATCAATCCACTGAACGGAGAACGCGTTCCCGTTTTGGTGGGTGATTACGTACTGGCAACCTACGGAACCGGAGCCGTGATGGGCGTTCCGGCTCACGACTCACGTGACTTCGTATTTGCTAAGAAGTACGGTCTAGAAATCAGAGTAGTTGTCGCCCCGCCGAACTGGGATGGCGGCGAATTAGAAGAGGCGTGGATTCCTGTTGGAACCCAGGTTAATTCGGGCGAGTTTGATGGATTGTCGAGCGTGGATGGTAAGGAAGCAATCGCCGACAAGATTGAAACCGAAAAAGTTGGCACGCGGACTATCACATACCATCTTCGTGACTGGCTGATTTCGCGTCAGAGGTACTGGGGAACGCCCATTCCGATCATCTATTGCGATGATTGCGGAACTGTGCCAGTTCCAGAGAAAGATTTGCCCGTAATACTGCCACCAAGCGTGACATTTGAAGCCGATGGTAAGTCGCCGCTGGCGAAGCACCCCGACTTCATGCACGTTCCGTGTCCTGATTGCGGGAGGGATGCCAAACGTGAAACCGATACCCTCGACACGTTCGTGTGTTCATCATGGTACCAACTGCGATTTGCAAGCAAGAATCCGCCTGAAAAACCTATCGATGCCGAGAAGGTTAAGCAGTGGATGCCGGTAAGCCAGTATATGGGTGGGGCCGAGCACGCAGTGATGCACCTGCTCTACTCACGTTTCTTCAATAAGGCATTACGTGATCTTGGATACCTCGATTTCGATGAGCCATATACCAAGCTGATGAACCAGGGAATGCTCGTCAAAGATCACAAGAAGATTTCAAAGCGATCAAACCCTTTGACGCCCGATCCCGTAGTCGAAAGACACGGCGCCGACACGCTTCGCTGCTATCTCATGTTTTTGGGACCTTGGGATCAAGGCGGTGACTGGTCGGACTCCGGAATAAATGGCATCCGTCGTTGGCTGGGTCGAGTTTGGGATGTTGCACTGCGTGACGAATCTGGACTCAACGGATCAGGTGGTGAGAAAGATTTGGAACGAGCCTCGCACGCAACAACCAAGCGTGTTCTCGCCGACATGGAGACGTTCAAGTTCAATACTTCGATATCGGGTCTAATGGAGTTCACTACTGAGATCGCTCGTCGGTACGACGCCGGTGACGTTGCGGCTGCGACGTGGCGAGTGGCTGTGGATCGGTTGCTGTTGCATGTAGCACCATTGGCGCCGCATCTGGCAGAAGAGCTTTGGGAGCGAACGGGTCACACCGGTTCGATTCACCTTGAGTTGAATCCCAAATTCGATGAATCACTTATTACCAGCGACACATTCACTCTTGCTGTGCAAGTTCAGGGCAAACTGCGTGATCAGATCGAAGTTGCTGCCGATATCGACAAAGATGCTGCGATCGCCGTTGCTAAATCGGCAACAAACGTGGCTCGCCATATAGAAGGCATGGCGATCGTCAAAGAGATTTATGTTCCCGGCAGACTAGTGAACATCGTCGTCAGGCCAGCATGATCATTACGATTGTGTCGATTCATGAATCCTTGTGAAATAGACGTCTTAATGAAAGACAGGCTGCAGAATCCTTAGCGCACTACCTTTAGCCAGGGCTGTACAAGCAATATTCGAGGAACCGATGTATCGTCACTCGTTTTCAATTCCAATCTTCGCTTTGGTAGCTGTCGTATTCATCGCCTGTGGGAGTGTAGAAGCGGAAGCGACGGAAGTTCCGCCAACTGCTACGCCGATCCCAATTTCGACGCCTTCTATTCGGATTATCACCGAATCGCCTGAAACGGATTTTGAATCGTTTTTGAGCCAAATTCCTGAAGCAGATCTCAAGTGCTTCTCTACCAAACTCGGGGAAGATCGCATGAAGGCGCTCGCTCTGGGTGAGATAGATCTAAATGACGAAGAAAACACAGCTATACAGGACTGCTTTTCAAACGAGTTCGTCGTAGGTTTTCTCGCAGGGCAGATTCAGAGGGAATTGGGCATCTTTAGCGGTTCCTCTGCTGACTGTGCGGCTTCGCTGTTGGACGACATCCCACCGGGAGTGCTTACTAAGCTAATGGTAGGTAATGGCAATGACGCCAGTCACGAGTCGCAACTTGCGATTCAGGGCTTTACTGAGTGCCTTACTCGAGAGGAATTGGCTGTCTTAACCGCTTC
>Ga0209403_10001219_pt1 | contig 33935 bp, 33 predicted proteins | sample ArcticOcean_MG_C_8_FD_187440 | JGI IMG/M metagenome (GOLD analysis project Ga0209403, IMG submission 187440) | Marine microbial communities from western Arctic Ocean - ArcticOcean_MG_CB11_86 (SPAdes) (version 2) | ecosystem: Environmental > Aquatic > Marine > Oceanic | place: Arctic Ocean...
ATGCAACCGCGCACCCGTGTTCGCACACAACCGAATGATATTGCCGGTATTTTGCGGTATTTCGGGTGCGACTAACGCCACATTGAACGCCATGCGTTGTTTTTCTCCCTGTATCGACTCCATTGGTTGAGCTAAGTATTCAATAGCTTAAAACTTGAAGCCCGACTACCCGTTGGTCTTCTTCCACTCTTCGTACTCGGCCTTGCCTTCATCAGAGAACAGTTCACCTGGGTCGACCGTGAGCACGACCTGATCGTGGTGCAAAGCCCCGGAACATTTTACGGATCGTTGAGCCCTGCAACCGGGGTTGAAGCTGCTGAGCGGGTGCTGACCGCACTCGAATAACGTCGATCCGCTATTAAATCTTCGCGGTTTCGTCACCCGAAACGATTCGAGCATGAATAGAATCGGCAAATGATTCAGCAACAACCGATCGAATGTTTTCACTGTAAAACGCCTGTCGACGAAACGGATCTTGACTGCAATTACTGCGGTGGAGAGGTCGCACTGGAGCTGGCCGAGCGCAACGCCATGGCGTTTCTGCTGCGCTGCACATCGTTTGCGGTCGCGGGCGGAGGGGCATTAGCTGCCGTGCTGGTTGCGTTCTTCCTGCGCGGCTTTGTCGGTCACGAGAAGACGTTCTTACTGGCGTTCATACTCACAGCCGCCGTTGCCGGATTAATCTGGTTCGCTGTCGATTGGTTCATGCCCACAAAGTTCGAAGACTGATCGGCTCTTAAGAATCCCGGGATTAGCCCGGGGCTACATGCGCCCGATCTCCGTGTATTGTTCACGTTGTCACCAGACGTCCCTAATACCAATGGGACTCAGCGGCTTTCAGCGGGAGAACGTGCATGAAGATCAAGCAGATACGCGTCGTCAATCTGGATATTCCGCTGACGCCGCCGAAGTCGAAGCCGACCCGGCCCGCAGCCAACAAGGTTTCGGCGCGAAGAGCGCTCCCGATCAACTATTACCCGGAGTTTTCGACCGAGTTCGGGACGATGCCGGGTGCGAGCGCAGGTGATGTGTGGGTACAGGTGATCGCCGAGGACGGCACGTTCGGCCTCGGCGCTTGCGCCTATGGCGAGCCCGTGGCGGCGTTGATCGACTACCACTACGCGCCCCTGCTTGAAGGGCGAGACGCACTTGCTACGGAGTTCCTGAACGACCTGATGTGGCGTTCAGTGCAGAACTACGGGGCGAGCGGGCTGGCGACGGTCGCACGATCGGGCGTGGATATCGCCCTCTGGGATCTCAAGGGCAAGCTGCTCGACACCCCGGTCTACAGCCTTCTTGGAGGCCCGTGCAGGGACAAGATCCCGGTGTACGCGACCTCCGACGACTTGGACTGGTCGCAGGAGCTGGGATTCAAGGCATTCAAGATCAGTAACCCGGCGCACTACCGGATGGGGATTGAGGGCGTGAATATGGCCGAAGAACACATCGCAAACGCCCGAGAGCAGGTCGGCCCGGACGCGGAGCTAATGTACAACCCGGTCAGCTCATTCAACGTGGAGTTCGCCATAAGAGTCGCGGATCGAGTCCGACCTTACGGGCTTCGCTGGTTCGAGGAGCCGCTGATTTCAAGTGACCTCGAGGGCTACGTGGAGCTGAAGAAGGCGGTCAACTGGGTGCCGATCGCTACGGGCGAGCACCACCACGGTCGTCAGGCGTACCGGCAACTCGTGGAGCGGCGCGCCGTAGACATCCTGCAACCGGACATGAAGTGGTCTGGCGGACTTACCGAAGTGGTGAAGATCTACACGATCGCCGAGTCCGCCGGGCTAATCACGGTCCCACACACGTCAGCAGGAACGCCGTGGGGGCAGCATTTCGCCATTTCGATGCCGGAGTCGCCGATAGCCGAGTACTGGATGGGCAGCGATCCCGGGATTCCGCTGGACGAGGTCTGTCCGATCCCCGGAATGCCGATGCCGAAGGACGGCTACGTAGTCCCGTCAGACGCGCCGGGATTCGGCATGGAGATCAAGCCGGAATGGATCAACCCGTGGGACCACACGGCGGCGGCGAGGGCACGCGGCATCGCCTAGATGGGATGCCTAGCCCAATCTGAACGCCGCCAGAGCTTAGTCGGCTACGGCATCGAACACCGGTCGCCAGTCACCTTCGACGGACCACGTGAGATGGCTGGCTATGTTGTCGTGCGGCTTGAAATCGATTTTGACGTCTTCTATCCGTTCGCCAATGACCTCTATGTCGTCCAGCGTGAGTCTTCTTAGCTCCATCGCGTATCGAAGGTAGCCAACATGGTCCAGCCGGTAGCCCATGACCTGAAGGCCGATCACGTCCGCGGCGATGTTGTGGGCTGATGCAAGAGTGACACGGGAGTCGATAGCAAATCCATCGACAGGATCGTTGCCCTGCATGCCTTCCGTGCCGTCGAGGACCGTGAGGTCAGGACCGACGTGCTGCGCCATCTTGGCGAGCGTGAGGTTGATGGCCTTGCTGCCCTGGTGAATCTTGCGCTTCTCGTCCCGCCCGGCGAGTGTGCCGACGAGGATGTTCTTGAGGCCCAGCGTCACGACAACATCGTTGTGCGTCTTGGTCCGTGTAACCGACACGACGTACGACTCTGAAAGCTTGCATGACATGTTCAGAGGTACTGGGCGTTCAACTTGTCGTCGAACGCAGGAACCTTCACCGTCTCGTCGGTATTGAGGTCAAACCAGGTGATGTTGAACTCATCGGCTAGAGGCCGGTAGTTGTAGTTATCGAACCCCTCATACGCGGTTCCGATTGCAGGCCCGACGGCGATCGTGAAGTCGCTAACGCCTTTGTCCTTCAGGAAGGTCAGCGTTGAACGTACGGCATCCACCGGCGTGGCGCACAGAAGGTTGCGGGTCGAGACGAAGTTTGGCTTGATCAATACCGGATTGTCCGGGATCTGGACTTGATAAGCGATGAGGGCGAGAGCCTTCGAAACCGTCTCAGTCCTGTCCTGTCCGCTTACCAGGCTTACTTTTATCTTGCCGTCGGGCATATTCGACGCCGTCCCATTGCGCCGCTGTGTTGTAGGCCAGTTCTCCTAGCCGTTATTAGGGGTGATGTTGAGGCGTGCACGCCGGTTATGTTTGGCTCTAATCGAATCTCGCTCGTCTCTGGACTTTGCTCTGGCGCCCTTGCCCAAGGGACGATACGGACGAATAATGCGGGTCTGCTTAAGTTTATGAATCTGCATCAAATCATCGGAGGACCTCAATGACCCAGGGCGGCAAACGCATCCTCGTAACCGGGATGAGCGGAATGATTGGCGGCATGGTCGGCAGGTCGCTGGCGAAGGACAACTACGTCCGTGCGCTGAATCGACAGGCCGTCGAAGGCGTGGATAGCGCGCAAGCGGATATCGCTGACCTAGACGCTATACGTCCGGCATTTGAGGGAATCGATACCGTGGTCCACATGGCCGCCTACCTGGGGCCGGACTTCTCCGGACAGGTCTCGGGCAACCTGATCGGCGCGTACAACGTGTTTGAGGCTGCGCGGGAAGCTGGCGTAAAGCGGATCATCTTTGGCAGCTCAGGCGCAACCCAGATGCAGTACGAAGCGGACGAGCCGATCAAGGCGATGGTTGAGGGTCGCTGGGATGATGTTCCGTCGCCGCGCCCCATCCTGACACCGCAGGACGCTCCTCGCCCGAACGGTGTTTATGGCGCAGCGAAGCTATGGGGAGAGGCGCTCGGTCGGTACTACTCCGATGCGCACGACATGTCGGTCATCTGCGTTCGAATAGGCCGGGTGGTGCAAGAAGACTGGCCGTACGACGCCAGGCATGCTGCGGTGTACTGCAGCCACCGAGACGTGATCCAGATGGTTGAGAAGTGTGTCTACGCGCCGGAATCCGTCCGTTTTGATCTGTTCTACGCGGTGTCTGACAACCGCGGGCGGTACCGGGATATCGAACACGCAAAAGAGATGATCGGTTTCGTGCCGCAAGATGGCATTCCGGAATGGCCCATGGAGGAACCTACTTAGGAGGTTCCTGTGACGCTCGCTCGACCAGATGAAGAGGGCCGTCATCAGACGACGACGCCTGCATTCGGCCGAGCCCTCGCGCATACGCCCGCACGAAGTCGTGCCGCCGCACGACACTTAACAGCTTTGTATCGCCGCGCTACACCACAGGAATACGTCCCAGATCCTGCCCTGCCAGTCTTGTAAGCACATCATAAAGCGACTCATCCGGGTAGGCCACGATCACATCTCGTATGACGATATCTCGTCGAACGTCTCGATCAGCCACCTAAACGCTATCGCTGCAAAGGCAGTGAAGACACCAATAGCCACCGCAACTGCTGCGCCAAACGTCTGGTACGAGGGAGTGAACCGGAATCGACCAGGCAGCAACAGATGAAACAGGCGGGTTATCCAATCCGCGGAGACCAACCTGTGAAAGTCATTCGATCGCGTATGTCATTCCCAATACATTGATCACGCGAAACCACGCCGCTGTCCAATGCGGTTTCTGCTGGTGATCATCGTTACTAACGTAGTCCTCGACGAAACGGTTCGCAAGGAGGAAACGAAAACAACGATCACCCATAACGCGATGTACCGCCGGCCCCGAACCGGGACCGGCGGTACATCTACAAAGTTCCTGCGGGCTCCAGTTCCGGCTTCCTACCGATCAGCCGGAGCGAGCGGTGATTCCAGGTAGCGCCAGAGATCACTATCGACGTTCAAGATCAACGTCGAATCATGCTCCAACAACAGCCTGTAGGCTTCTAGAGAGCGAGTGAACGCGTAGAACTCAGGATCACGGCCAAGCTGCTCTGAGAGGATCGTAATCGCCTGTCCCTCAGCCTCACCACGAATCCTTGCGGAGTCACCCTGTGCGGCCTGCGTGATGAACTCAACCTCGCGATCCACCTCAGCACGCTTCTCCAGATCAATCTGGGCACCTTCTGCACGTTCAGCCGAAGCGATCCGTTCACGCTCGGCCCTCATCCTGTCGAACACCGAATTAGCGACACCCGCCGGGAAGTCAGCGCGCTTGATTCGCACGTCAACAATATCGATCCCGAACTGGTCCGTCAGCGGAACCCGGTATCGGAAGCTTTCACCTTCAAGATCGAAATCTAGCGGCGCAGAACTGTTGATGATCGACTCCAACTGGTCGGGCGTTGGTGATCGGTCACGGATGGGTTCTTCACCGTCGGCGACTGCTTTGGCGGCGATGACGATCGTGAGGCTGGGGTCTCTCAACCCACCGGGAAGTGCCTCGGCCTCTGACCGCTGAATGTCCAGGAGTTTTGACGACTCGGTAACCCGCTGCATGATCTCCTCACGGGTCTCGTCGATGATCTCGGACTGGAGGTCCTGTGCCACTTCTCGGCGAAGACTGGAGTTGATAATGTCGCCGACTCTGGCCTCTGCGTTCGCCTCTGTACGAAGGGCCTGGAAGAACTTCAACGGGTCGGTGATGCGATAGCGCGCATACGCATCAATCACCAACGTACGTTTGTCCAGTGTCAGCAGGGAAGCTGGCGGTGCATCAACACGAAGTAAACGCTTATCCAGCTTGGTTGTCGACTCTACGAAGGGAACCTTGATTGCTATTCCGGGAGTTGTTTTCGACTCCTGGAATTCACCAAGACGGGTAACGATAGCTACCTGCGTCTCGTCGACTATGTAGAAGGTCTGGGAGGCTATAACCCCCCCGACGATCAGGACGATTAGGAGAGGTATTGCAAACTTTCGCATACTACTTGCCCTCCCCTACACCCGCCGTGCCCGAATTCAGCGGCAGGAACGGCAATACGCCGTCAGCCACCTCTCCAGTTACGACAAACTTTTCTGTTCCAGGCAGGATCTCCTCCATCGCCTCAAGGTAGAGGCGTTGCCGGGTGATGTCCTTGGAGTTCAGGTAACCCTCAAGAAGGCTTCTGAAACCCTCAGCCTCACCAGTTGCCAGCGCAATACGACCCTGTTTGAAACCTTCCGCAGATTCGGTGATCCGCGCCGCTTCACCACGGGCCCTCGGTAGCTGGTCGGCTTCATAGGCGTCAGCCAGGTTCCTCAGGCGCTCTTTCTCTTCCTGTGCGACCACCACGTCTTCAAAGGCGTCTCGCACCTCTTCCGGCGGGTTAACGTTCTGCAGCAGCACTGAGATGACACTGAGTCCCGTTTCGTAATCATTGAGCAGAGACTGCATCTGGAGGCGTGTGTCCTCCTGGATCTGCTCACGACCCTCGGTCAGGGCATCGTCAATAGTTCGAGAGCCAACGACCTGGCGTAGCGCAGTCTCTGCGACGTCACGCAGAGTTCTACCGTCCGGGTTACCGCTCCCAATACCTCGATCAATATCGCCCGGGTCGTCTACCTTGAACAGATAGTTGCCGATGTCGGTGATCCGGTACTGGATTACCACGCCGACGTCCACGATGTTCTCGTCACCCGTGATCATCTGGGCCTCGACAGGCACATGAGTGACCGATGACACGCCATCGCTACCGCTACGGAATCCAAGTTCAAGTGTCCGGGTCTGGGTGACCTGGATCACGTCTCTCTGGCCCACGGGGGATGGCCACCACCAGTTCAAACCTGAACCGGCAGTGCTGTTGAACTTACCGAACAAACGTAGGGCCGCTTGCTCGTCAGGGTTTACGGTAAAAACACCGGACGCCAACCATATGACGGAAGCAACAATCATGCCGATCAGTACGATCAGGCTAATGCCGCCTCCGCCAAGGAAACCCAGCGGCGGGAGTCCGTTTTTAAAGCGTCCGATCAGGTCTTCAAGTGAGACCTGTTCGCGCCCGGCGTTTCCGCCGTTGTCTCCGCCACCATTTTCAGGCGGGCGGTACATTTCGTCCCGACCCATCCGAGGTATGGGATCGCTACCTGCGGTCATTTTTACTCCTGCTGGCGACACTCATGTGTTCGTCGCCCGGCGGTGACACAAAGTCCCACCTGATTTCAGATCGATGACACCGTTTTCGGAACGTGATTCGCTCCGGCTCAAGTATCAAGGTTTTGCCAGATCCAACGTGCGCGCGTAAGCGCGCAATAATCGGACCATCAGAAAGTATACCTGAGGCAGTCAATTCAGCCCCGTCCTGGATTCCTTTCCTTTTAGTTTCTCCTTTTTTCGATTCCCGGTTGATTGATTAAGAGGCTCCGGCCAGACGCTCCCGGTCGAGACGGTTAAGGAACGCTTCGTAACTAGAAGCCCCCTGTATTGCCTTCACGAGATCGCCAACGTTTTCGACGTATGTCCGGAATTCCTTTACCTGCGCTCCGATGGGGCTGACCGACGCAGGGTTACTTCCGTAAGAGCCCTTGAATGCGAAGTAAGCCTGATTGATCTTCCTGATGAAGATGCCGTGATCCTGGAGTTCAATGCGCCTCTCCTCCATGTACGTCTCGGCAGGCTCAATCTCACCGGCGGCAAGCATCTCATCTACCTTCAGGCGCGTCTCCCGCATGAACACTCGGAAGCTGAACTCGTCTGGATCTGGCTCCGACTCTGGAATGAACGGCTCTGGTGGTGGCAACGTTTCGCCGGTCAAACGTTCGTACGCCAGCCGTCCGACTTCTTCCCCAAACAGGTCCGCGCTGGTCTCATTCAGCGTGGTCAGATCGCTGCTGCCCCAGTACGCCCGTCCCAGAGGCTTGAAGATCAAGTAAGCGTGCAACCATTCATGGGCCGCCACGTCCAGAGTAGACAGGAGGCCGCGATCTTCCGGGATGACGGTTGGGAAGGTGGCCACCCCCCCTGTAGCGAGCACGATCGCCGATACATCAGGGTCTTCGTCGTAAACAGAGGTTTCGACTATCTCTCGCTCAGCCAGGGTTATGTCGGAATCTATCAGTACCGACTCTTGCCGGCCGATCCGGTCTCGTCGGGAGGTGATCAGCACCTTCGGGGTGGGGTCCAGCCTGAAATCGACCGGTGGCCATGTGAGCGGGCCTAATTCTCCGATGTTCAGGTCTCGGAGAACGCCATCAATGGTCGACTCCAGCAGTTCCTCGACGTCGTTACGTAGCCCTCGACGTTCAGACTCAAGCTCGTCAAGACTGTCCTGAAGTGACGCAAGTCGCCCAGGGACAGATTCAGCGGCGGATACCGCTTGATCAAGGTCCTTTTCGACCTCCCGGATTTCATCGTTGAGCCCCAGATACCGATTTAGTCGCTCACGTTTCTCTGCCTCTGACGAACCAACCCCGGGAATGAACTCTTTTACCTGATGGACCCACTTGTCCGGGAAGTTCGAGACCTCCCAGCCAACCAGACCGTACTCGTAGCCGCGTGCGGCCGACTGTGCAGGACTGAGGACTCGTGTGGATCGTGGCGGCAAGAGAATCAGTGCGGCCATAACAAAAATCAGGACCCCCTTCCACACCCGACGACTTCTCAGCGCACGGTATGTGGCGCGGAACGGCCAGCCCAAAATTGAGCGGAGCGTCCCAGTAAGGACATGTAAAGCTCTGAACATGATGTCCGGGGCTCGTCCGGGCCGATCACCGTATTTGGACGTTGCCAGGGTCTCCAGTGGAGAAGTCTCCAGTAATTCAACTGGGATGAGATCGGTTGCAGGCGATGTTTGCCCGAACTTACACGCCGCGGCTTGTCGTTCGGAAGTCGAGTGCTACAGGTATATACGAATATCGACCTCAATCTGGAGGCCTGATGATCCGACCTGTTAGTTTTCTCCGTATACCCTCATTGAGATGAGACCGTTCTATCTTGCGACCAGAGTAGTCGGGCTCGCCGTTATCGTAGCCATGCTCGGGGCGGCTTGCAGTTCGTCCGACTCGCAAATTACCCACCCGACGTCACCCGATGCCCCAAAATACTCCAAGTTTCCGTCGGGCTGCCGGACTGCTAATCGGTCGTCTCAGCGTGTCTGCCAATGGCCTCGTGTATAGCGTTGCTGCCGAACTCCAGCGCGTCTACCGGGATGCGCTCATTACCGGCGTGGAACATCGACGCAAAATCCATCTCTCCCGGCAGATTCATGGGCAGGAAACCGTAGGTCTGTATGCCGAGGCGCGAGAAAAATCGTGCATCGGTGGTTCCCGGTATGAGAGTCGGCAGAGCAACCGAGCCGGGGTCGGCCTCTTCGATCACCGAGGCCAAAATCTGGAACAGACCCATATCTGGTGCGCCCGGCCCAGGATCGTAGTATCGGGCCGTTATCTCCGGTCCATCGTCAGAATCACCAAGTACGGATCTGAGTTCGCTAACGAGATCTTCCGATGTGTAACCGGGCAAGATCCGGCCATCCAGTTGGAGCGTAACTTCGCCGGGAACGACGTTCGGCACGCTACCTCCCGATACGACGGTAGGGGCGACGGTGTTGTGGAGCATTGCGTCAAACATCGCACCGCGTTCGCCGATCTTGCCGAGTGCCCAATTAGTGAGTCGCGGCCGGAGAAGTAGCTTTATAAAGAGGTTATTCGGGAACGGCAGCGCATCGGCGAGAGCGGACAAAGACTGCCTTGTGGCGGGAGTGATGTGGACGGGTAGACGATTCGACTCGATCCGGCGCACCGCTTCCGCCATCTGCGCCATCGCTCCGCCCCGGCGGGCAAACGATCCATGCCCGGACGGTCCTCTGAAGGTAAGAGTTAAGAGGCATGACTGTTTCTCGCCGATCATGATTGGATACACACGAAGGCCTGAAACATCGGTTGCGAATCCACCTACTTCGCCTATCGCGTACCTCACGCCGTCAAACTCGTCCGGATGCTCCTCGACCAGGAACCGTGCCCCGACGTCGCCACCCAGTTCCTCATCAGATACGGCGGTAAAAATCAGGTCGCCTGGCGGAGTGTTGCCAGAGTCTTTGTAACGAATAAGGGCATCGGCCATCATCGCCAGTCCGCCCTTCATATCGATAGCGCCACGGCCCCATACAAAACCGTCTGCAATATCGCCAGAGAACGGCGGATGATCCCACTGCTGTCCGTGGGTCGGAACTACATCGACGTGGCCGTACAGGAGGAGTGGCTCCCTGCCGCCACCGGGAAGACGGGCGACAAGGTTGGGCCGCTCCGGGTCACTGGCGAGAATCTTTGTCTCAAATCCGTGACCAGCAAAAAGCTGTTCCAGGTACTCGACACAGGCGCGCTCGTTGCCAGGCGGGTTCGTGGTGTCGAACCTGATCAGGCTCTGGAGAATTGTGATGGGTGACTCAGACATAAAGCCGCCTCACCATATCTGATGCTCTCATAGACCGATCATTCCAGATCGTTCAAGGGCGTTCAAGACACCCGGCGCAGTTCTCCGGAGAACAGGTAAGCGCCGACCGGCGGTATGGCCGTGCCGATCCCACCCACGACGAGGGCAACTTCGTTGCTTGTCGCCTGTGCTATTACGCCGCCAAACAGGAAGCCCAGAGCAAAGAGTTGCATGGTGATACCGAACAAGCTCATCACCCGTCCACGCATCTCGTCCGGCGTGTGCGTCTGGACCAGGACGTTGATGGTTATCACGTACGCCATGCCAAACCCGCCCATAAGCCCCAGAAAAAACAACGACAGATAGTACTCGCGTGAGAACGCAAACAGAATCATGCACGCACCGAACACCCCCCCGGACACGACCATCAGCAGGCCTTTTCGGCTGCTATCGCCGCCTAAGACCAGAACAAGGGTCCCTAAGGTGCCGCCGACGCCGAATGCGGCCATCATCACACCAAAACCTCCGCCCCCCACGTCAAACACATCTGCGGCGTACACGGGAATCAGAGGGATGATGAACCCGGCAAACAGCGCTAGCAGGTTCAGGGTCATCAATATCCTGATAACGGGATGATTCCGGACGAAGTTCAATCCGTCTTTGATGTCCTGCCAGCCCGATTTGGATTCATCACCTCGATGGACGCTCCGGTTTTTCACCAGTAGAAGCATGCCGAGACCGACTATGCCGAGTACCCCAACCAGGTAATAGACCGAGGCCGCCCCGGATATGCCGATCAACACCCCGGCTACCGCAGGTCCAAGCACCATGCCGATCATACCGGTGGACTGCATCAGGGAGGTGGCGCTCATCAGTTTGCCCCGACCAACCAGCTCCACCACAAAGCTCTGGTTGGCTGGCATGCCGAACGCAACGACACTGCCCTGCGCCAGTGCCAGTCCCAGCAGTATCCATACCGTGATCAGGTCTACGGTGATGAGATAGCCGGTCAAGAACGACATCGCAACGATCGACGCCCTGACTACAAGAAGAATGTCTCGCTTCGGAAACCTGTCCGCGGCGAGGCCTCCTACCAGCGACAGTGCGATTACTGCGATGGCCGGGACGCCGTTGACCAGGCCAACCCAGGCCTGTGAGCCTGTCAGTTCGTACGAGAGCCAAGATTGGGCGGCCGCTCGCGCCTCGAACCCGAACACCATGAATACGCTGGCGAACGCCATCCACCTGAAGTCGGATATTCGAAGCACTTCCAGCGGCCCAACACGGCGCTCGGGAACTAATACCGGCGCGTCGAGTGAACCGGAGGCGTTGTCCTGAACCGAGCCTGTGCTATTTTGTTCGGTCTCTGAGGCGTCCATTTTCAGTGCCTGGCTAATGTTGTTCGTGGCCTGTCGTTGGTCGCCCAGCTGTGGAATCGATTGTCATCCGACATGACGTATCGTTTCGTAACCTGATTGGTGAGAGGCGTTGCAGTTCGCTCGACATTCACAATACTCCGACGATGCGACGCACGACTCGACGATCGACAACCGTTACTACACCCATTCCGGGAGTTTCTGTGTTCAGGTACTTTGGCCGAAACCGAATAATCGCCCTCGCAACCGGGGTCATGCTCCTCAGCGCTGCGTGTGGTGCCGGTAGTGGCGTCGCCCCGACCCGTGATCCGTCGTTGCCGCCGCATGTGGCCGATATCTCAAACGGCGAGCGATTGTTCAAGAGCGAGAGCTGTTCCGCGTGTCACTCGACCGGTGATCAGAGCGGGACCGGCCCGGGAATGGCGGGGATCGGCGTCACTGCTGCGGCGCGGGTTCAGGGGCTTGGTATCGACGAGTACATCGAGCAGTCGATTCGGGAGCCAGGGACGTTTGTGGTCGACGGGTTCAGTAACCTCATGCCGAAGACCTTCAGTCGACTGCCACAGCACGATGTCGACGACCTGATCGCTTATTTGAAGACGCTGAACTAGCTGGCCACCCGCTCTCGGGATTGGAAGCATGCGAAATGGATCTTCGCGTTTAACGTTATTGGAATAGGGGCGAAGGGCGGATGGTCAGCCGCCCCTACGGTGTTTGGGGACGGCAATCCTCCAGCCAGCATGACGTCACGGTTTTTAGTCGCGATCCGACCAGACCTACAACGTTGTCCCTCGCTGAATGCAGTGCACCCGTACCGAGGTAATCGAAGTACGGGTGAGTCCGAAAACGTGATGGCCCAAGCAACTTCTCCCTCACCCTTTCCCGGAAGGGCAGGCTCCTAACCTTCTCCCGTGGGAGAGGGGATCGCGGTCACATGGGTGGATGCCTAATCCTGCGGGTGCATGTTGTGGAAGTCGGTCGCCTGTTCAAAGGCGTGTCCCGCCTGAATCAATAGTTGTTCAGACAGGTGGTGGCCGACGAATTGGAGGCTGAGGGGCAGGTTTTTGCTGTTCAGACCGGACGGCAGCGAGAGAGTCGGCAACCCTGCGTAGTCGGTCGGCGCGGTGAAGCGTGACTGCCACGGGACCCTGCTTGGCGGGATCGGTCCGTATAGCTCTTCATGCGTAATCGGGTAGGGAGTGCGGTGCGTGGACGGACAAGCTAGCAGGTCGATACCGCGCATCGTAACCCGGAGATCGCCGACACATGCCGCCCTCAGGACATTGGCGGCGGCGTACTCGGCGGCGGTGTGCGCAGCGCCGTTTGAAAGCCACCCACGGAACCAGGGGCCATATTCGTTAGCACGTGACGGAAATGTCTCCGCATGGGCCGATGCAGCTTCAGCCGAACAGATCACGGGCCACGCTTCCAGGTACTCACGAAGGCGCGCCGGCATTTTGACCGGGACGATCTCTGCACCGAGCCCTTCCATGACCTTGACGCCCTCAAGCACGGAGGCCGCTATCTCAGGTTCTAGGTCTTCAGAGGCATAGGCTTCATCGAAACCGATTTTGACGCCTTTAACTCCGACTCCCAGCGTTCCGGTCATGTCCGGGACCGGCTGTGGAAGCGTTGTGGGGTCGTTGGGATCGAAACCTGCTATGACCTGCAGCATGATCCCGGCATCGGCAGATGAACGTGTCAGTGGGCCGACGTGGTCGAGCGACTCCGCAAGGTTCATCACGCCGTACCGGCTGACCCGACCCCATGTCGGTTTCAGTCCGACCGTCCCACATGCCGCCGCCGGGTATCGGATGGAGCCACCGGTGTCGCTGCCAAGCGTGCCGTACGCCAGCCCGGCGGCCGTCGCTGCACCGGAACCGCTGGACGACTGACCGGCCCAGTGGCCGTCCGCCCAAGGATTTTCGGGAATCTCCAGCTTCGGGTTGTAGCCACCCATCGCACCCTCGGTGAGGTTGAGCTTGCCGAGCATTACCGCTCCGGCGTCGTTCAGTCGTGCGACCACAGTGGAGTCATATTCTGGGATGTTGCCTGCAAAGACGGCGCTCCCGCCCATCGTGCGTACACCGGTGGTGAAGCAGAGGTCTTTGACAGCAATCGGAATTCCGTGAAGAGGGCCACGATAGTTCCCGGCTGCGATCTCTGCGTCTGCGCCACGGGCCTGTTCCCGGGCGCTGTCGGCCATCACTGTGGCGTACGACTTCAGGTGCCCGTCAAGCTGGTTAATACGCGCCAGTTGCGACTCGGTCAGTTCGACCGATGACACCTTGCCGTCTCTGACAAGAGGGCCAAGCTCGGCGATGGTCTTGTAGTGGCGTTCGTCGGTCACTTGCTGCTCCTGATTGTCGATTGCTCTGACGGAAACTGTCGGAAGGAGATCGCCGTTAAACAGGTGGATGCAGGTTGTGGAAGTCGGTTGCTCCCTCGAAGGCGTGTCCGGCCTGCACGAGAAGTTGCTCAGACAGGTGATGGCCAACGAACTGGAGGCTGAGCGGGAGCCCTTCGCCGTTCAGGCCACAGGGCAGCGAGATGGTCGGCAGCCCGGCGTAGTCGGATGGCACGGTGAAACGGGACGTCCACGGATCGCGATCCGGTGACGGCGGCCCGTACATCTCTTCGGGCGTTACCGGGTAGGCGGCACGAGCGGTTGATGGCCCAGCCAGAAGGTCGATTCCGCGCATGGTCAACCGAAATTCACCGACGCATGCAGCCCGAAGTAACTCCGCACGCGCCAACTCGGCCGCTGTGTACGAAGTACCGTCGGTGAGCCACTGGCGGAAGAATGGGCCGTACTCGTCTGATCGTGACGGGAACGTAGTGTCGTGGGCATGCGCAGCCTCTGCCGAGCATATGATCGGCCAGGCGCTCATGTATTCCCGAAGTCGTGCCGGCATCTTCACAGGCACGATCTCTGCGCCAAGACTCTTCATGACCTTCACCCCGGCCAATACGGCGGCGGCGAAATCCGGTTCCATGTCTTCGCTCGCGTAGTTCTCATCGAAGCCGATTTTCAGGCCCTTCACGCCGCTATTCAGGGTGGCGGTCAGGTCCGGGACCGATTGCGGCAGCGTTGTGGGATCGTTTGGATCAAGCCCGGCGATGGCCTGTAGTACATAACCGGCGTCTGCTGCGGATCGTGTGAGTGGGCCTAAGTGGTCAAGCGATTCAGCAAGGTTCATCACGCCGTAACGACTTACCCGCCCCCACGTCGGCTTGAGGCCGACCGTGCCGCAGACCGCGGCAGGATGCCGAATCGATCCGCCGGTATCGCTGCCAAGAGTTCCAAAGGCCAGCCCGGCCGCGGTCGCACAGCCCGACCCACTGGACGATGCGCCAGACCAGTAGCTTTCTTTCCACGGGTTCTCCGGGATGTCCAGCTTCGGGTTGTAACCGCCCATCGCGCCTTCAGTGAGATTGAGTTTGCCGAGCATCACCGCACCCGCGTCGTTGAATCGTGCGACAACCGTGGAGTCGAAATCAGGGACGTTGTCGGCAAAGACTGCACTTCCGCCCATCGTGCGCACGCCATCGGTAGCGCACAGGTCTTTGACAGCGACAGGGATGCCGTGGAGCGGTCCTCGGTAGTTCCCGGACGCGATCTCTGCGTCAGCGGTGCGTGCTTGTTCCCGAGCGCTGTCGGCCATTACGGTTGCGTACGACTTCAATCGGCCATCAAGCCGCTTGATACGCGCCAGTTGCGACTCGGTCAGCTCAACGGACGACAACTTGCCGTCACGAATGAGCGGGGCGAGTTCCGCAATAGTCTTGTAGTGGAGATCTTCGGTCACTTGTTGCTCCCTTATATTTGACACGCGACCGTGTCCTGAGCGCTCTCGCCAGCCCCCGCGGCTGCGACTAGGACCGGGTAGGAGGAAAAACTTCTCCCTTACCCTGGCCCTCTCCCGCTGGGAGAGGGGACTTTCCTTGCCCTTACTCAAACCCCGCCGGTTTCTTATCCGCCCACGGGCTTGCGTCCTCAAACGCTTTCGATGCCGCAAGCACCGTCTCCTCATCACCCCATCGACCCACAATGTGAAGTCCGATCGGCAGACCATCGCTTGAGAAGCCTGCGGGAGCCGTGCCGGCGGGATTTCCACACATGTTGAACGGGTAGGTGAAGGGCGTGAAGCCCCAGAGCTTGTCGGGCACCGACTGGCCGCCGATCACGTCCGGGTGCTCGCCGACTTTGAATGCCGGAGTAGCCAGGGTGGGCGTGAGCAGCAGGTCATAGTCCTTAAAGAACTCCTGAACGTAATGGCGGTAATACTCCAGGCGGGAGTAAGCGTCCCAGAGCTGTTCACCGGTGACCTTCTCGCCGCCCTCAAGGCCGTCACGGAGATAGTCGGTAAGAAGCTCACGTTGCTCTAAAAGCTGGCCATTAGTCGAGAATGTTTTGCAACGCCAGATGGTCATGAGCAAGTCGAACATCGCTTCGGGGGAGTCGATCTTGAAGCCGGGTTCTTCGACAGTAGCACCCATCGCTTCAAAAGACTGCGCTGCCTTCCCGACGACCTCACGGACCTCAGGGTCGACAGCCACTCCACCAAGGTCGGGCGAGTACGCAATGCGTAGTCCCTTCACGCCGCGGCCAAGCGCTGCGATGTAGTCCGGCGGGTCTTCCTGAATGGTCAGGTGCTCGGCATTCGGGTGCGGCCCGGCGAGCACCTGCAGGAGCGTCGCAGCATCAGTAACGTCTCGTGCGATCGGCCCGACGTTGGAGTAGTTGAACCAGTGCCAGCTATCGATGCCTGCCGAGTAGCGTGGCACCCTGCCCTGCGTCGCCTTGATGCCGTAGACGCCGCACAGCCCGGCGGGAATACGAATCGAGCCTGCGCCATCGCTCCCCTGCGCAATCGGCGTGATGCCGGCCGCCACAGACGAGCCTGCGCCACCGCTGGACGCGCCGCTTGTGCGTTCGGTATTCCACGGGTTCCGGCAGTCATCTCCAAGTCGGTTTTCGTTGGTACCGATGTGGCCGTACTCAGAGGTGTTCGTCTTGCCAAGGATCACACCGCCTGCATCCTTGATGCGCGTTACGGCAAGCGAGTCGTTGTCGGCGATTCGGTCCTTATAGATGAGCGATCCGGACGTAAATCTGACGCCCTCCATCGGCTCAAGGTCCTTGATGGAGGTCGGAACGCCGTGAAGCGGGCCAAGTTCATCGCCGTCCATCACCGCCTGTTCGGCAGCACGAGCGGTCTCAAGTGCCTCTTCCGGGATTACGGCCAGGTACGCATTTAACTGACCGTTGAACTTGTCGACGCGGTCCAGTGCGGCCTGCGTCACCTCGACCGGCGACACCTCACGTGCTGCAATCATCTCCCGCAGTTTGTACGCAGGCGTCCAGGCAAGGTCGGAGTTGGCGTCAGGCATGGCTCTCTCCCGAATGGTTAGCGCTTGTTGGCTGCGCCATTATGGCGCGCGAAAAGCCTCAGCGGAGAGCCTTGTCCAAAGTGGCCGGTATTTCGAGGACTACGCTCCGGCCGCAGCGGGCTGGGGAGCGTATGCGGTTCGGAGGTCGGCTTCCTGGAAAATCAGCGGCTTCTCGCCACGTGCGTAGTCGTACAGGGCAGCTTTGAAGATGCCCTCCATCGCCTGTACACCACCGATTCCGACGGCGAAGACAACGATACCGATCGGGATTCCGATTATCGGACTGATAGCGCTGAAGATCGCCGTGACAAGGCCGACCAAGAGCATCACACCGATGTAGATGAGCCCAAAACCGAAGTTTGAGGTGAGCTGCCGACCCCAAGTGGCCGTGAACAGGCTCGTAGATCGCTTCATCGCCGTGATGGGATTGACACCCTCGGTGACGAGGATCGGTATTACAAAGAACGTGATCATCGCCCAACCGGACGACAGCAAGCTGGTGCCGATCGATCCCATCATGTTTCCGCGTGATCGACTACGCAGGTACATCAGAATCAGCGCCACTACGGCTGCGATGATGGACCAGATGAATATCATATGGATGTGCTTCAACGCGTGCGACAACCCGGATCCAACGTTCGGGTCCCCTCCGCGCAGGCGTTCCTGCGCGGCCGAAACGAGCGCTGCGTTGAAGAAGATCACGATGAAATAAGCAGCAAAGAAGGCCGTTCCGGCCAGGATTATGTCCACCGGAACGATCGTGCTTTCTTCAAGGCCGGTGTTCGGGTTGAACCGGTTCGGCTCTTGAAGGTGATCCAGCGTACCCGTGACGCTGGCGATGGCCATGAAAACCCCGAGGAGGACCACGACTCCTACCCCGCCCATGATCGGGAAGAAAATCAACTCTTTGTCCTTCATCAGGACGCTCCAGCTGACTTTAATGAGGTCGAATGTGTGGCCAATTGTTCTGAACATCTGCGCAGTATACCGATCAAGGCTAGACCTGAGATTGGGTAATACATAGGATTTGGCAAGTCTGGAAGGGACGCCACCGGACTTGGACGCAGCCGAAGCGAAGGCGGTTCTGGCGTTTTGGCTGGCCGCAATTAAGAGCGAATCAGAACACAGCGAAGTAACTACCGCTGGTTTGTAAATCTGTTTTTTTATGATTCCGGGAGGTTTCAATGAGCAACGGGCGGGTAAAGGTCGGGTTCATCGGCGCGGGAACGATCTCAGCCTTGCATGAGCTTGGGTACCGAGACAACACGACGGGCGAGCTATACGCCATCGCAGACCCGGCAGATGGTGTCGCGGTGGCGCGCAAGGAACAGTGGGGGGCGCAGAAGGCATACACCGACTACAAAGAGATGCTGGCCGACCCGAACGTCAATGCAGTGGAGATTCTGCTGCCACATCACCTTCACCTGCCGATAACGCTTGAGGCGCTTGACGCAGGCAAACATGTCTCGCTACAGAAACCTATGGCGATTTCGATGGATGAGGGGCGTGCGATTGCCGCCGCAGCCGCAGCCAGCGACCGGGTATTCCGGGTGGTGGAGAACTATCGGACATACGTACCGTACATGCGGGCGAAGTCGATGATCGAGGCGGGCGAGATTGGGGATGTTGTGACGATCCGGGTGATGATGGTGAGGGGCAAGGGCAAGGGCGGGATAGACACTCCCCCAGCTGCTCAAGCCTGGCGGGATGACCTTGCGCTTGGCGGTCCAGCGCAGTCGATATTGGACTACGGCTATCACGTGACGTCGATCGTTACCTATTTCCTGGGTGAGATAGACAAGGTCCACGCCATGGCTGATCTGGATGGCCCCGGCGGGTTCACAGGCATCCCGTCGGTGATTTCGTGGCGACACACAAGCGGACAATATGGCAACTGGAACATGGTCACGGCGCCGGACATGATGGTGCGAACGAAGTACTACCCCCTGGATGAATGGATCGAGATCACGGGCACTCGCGGGATCATCTGGATCAATCGCTGCACGGGCGACATGCTCGGCAAGCCGCCGATAGAGATGTACAGAGACGGCGAGATTCGAGCCTACAGCGATATGGAGACGGACTGGGGCGACAGCTTCCGCCTGGCCGCACACGCCTTCACAGGTGCGATAGTGAACGGCACGCAGCCAGAGATGGACGGAGAAGAGGCCGTACACGCACTGGCGTTCGCCCTGGGCGCAATCAAGAGCGCATCAGAGGGCGCAGAGGTCAAGCTGACAGAAATTTAGAGGGGAGTGAGGCTATACAAGGCAACTTATCTTTCCGGGAACGGCCCTCTGGTAAGAATCCTGCGTGAAGCATTGGCACGCGATCAACATGGACGTGGCGGAACGACTCTTTCCGAAGCTCGAAGGCGCTCAAGCACATTCGTTACCAACGTTCACCGTTGGCTCGACGAGTACATAGACAGAGCACCCGATCAGGCCCCACTAGAACGATTAGCCGTATTTGATGAAGCACAAAGAGCTTGGAGTCGAGGGCACTCGAAACTTAAATTTGACCGAGACGTTTCTGAACCAGAGATGATACCCACAGCCATCGACCGTCATCCGGACTGGGCAGTGGTAGTAGCTCTGGTTGGTGGCGGCCAAGAAATCAACACCGGGGAGGCGGGCCTTTCCGGGTGGGGTCGAGCATTAGAGACAAAATTCCGCCATTGGCGTGTGGCTGTCTCCCAAGATTTGTTGGCAGGACAAGAAACCGCTGTCGGCTCGATGTTGCTCGAAACTACCCCACAGTATTTAGGTCCTCAACTAACGAAGGGTCCTGACCTTCATTTATCAGTCTCCCAACGCTCGTACCGAACCACTCATCTCAACGAATGGGTAGAAGCGTTGCTCGCGAATAAACCTACCGAGGCCGCTTCCATTGCCGCAGGGCTTGAAAACTACCACTTAGGAGTCACGAGAGATCTGGATGCAGCCCGAAATTGGCTTCGATCACATGCTCGAGGGTTCCGGCGAGCCGGTTTGGTTGCTAGCTCAGGGGCTAGGCGGCTACGGCCGCATGGAATCAACTTTAAAGATAGATTCGAAGAAGCTGGTTGGTTCCTCCGAGACGCGTCAGACGTCCGATCGTCCGATTTCCTCGAATTGGCCGCTCCTGAGTTTGCTATCCAAGGCCTTGAACTCAACTGGATCGGCGTGTGTTGGGGCGGGGGCTTCCGACGTTCAGACAAAAACTGGATGTTCAAACGTTTCGTCGTCTCCAAATGGCAGAAGGTAAACAACCACAATGTTCGGAACTTCGTCCTCAATCGTTATCACGTATTACTGACGAGTGCGAGAGAAGGTCTGATCGTATGGGGACCTCAGGGTTCATCTGACGATCCGACTCGGGACCCGGAGATATATGACGAAGCGTTTGAATATCTCAAAGACGCCGGAATGAAAGAAGTCACGGGTGCACGACAAGAGACGTCGTGAACTTGCGTTGGCGTAACGCCCACCCGTCCCTAAAACACGTCCTTGTTGGTTACTAACGCCTCTACCTCTGCCTCTGAGTAGCCCGCCTCGCGCAGGATTTCGTCCCTGTGCTCGCCGAAGGCTGGTGCCCCCCTGGTGATCTCTAGTGGGGACTCGCTCATGTTTGATAGCGGGCCGGGGCCTCGTGTGTTTCCGGCGGTTGCGTGCGGCGTTTCTACGACCATTCCGTTGGCCAGCGCCTGTTCGTCGTAGACCATCTCCTCGATGAAGCGCATGGGCCCGCATGGCACTCCCGCCGCCGTGAGGATCGACGTCCATTCATCGGTGGTCTTTTCGGCGAACAGCTTTCTGTAGGTCAGGATCAAGTTCTCGGCGAACACCGTAGACTCCGGGGCTTCCCGGTCGTATCCGGGATCGAACCTGATGTCATGAACGCCGAGTGCGTTCGCCATTTTCTCGCGCAGCGGATTGCTGAGACAGCCGATCGAGATCACCCAGTCGCTGGTCTCGTAAGGCTGGTAGTAAGCCGCAAACTCCGGGTTATACCGCTGGTCGCGGTACGTAGCGTAGATCTGGCTAAATTCCACACCTGCTTCTTTCAAAACGGGCAGGTCTTCGTCTCGCCACACCTGGCGAGGCGTTGGAAAGTCGTCCAGTTGCGTCAGGCTGCTCTGCTGCATTCGCAGCGAGTTCTGGAGGAGCGAGTTCTCGATCTTCTGGCCCTTGCCGGTCTTCTCCCGATAGTAGAGCGCTGCTGAGACCGACATCATGATTGCGTATCCGGCGGCCATGTCTGACACGGGAGACACGTTGACCGCCCGCGGCAACCCGTCCACGTCGTGGCCCTCTGACGTCATCATCCCGGTGACCGCCTGCACGATCACGTCGTAGCCGGGAAGTTCCTTGTTCGGTCCCAGTCGACCGTACGCCGTGACCTCGCAGTAGATGATCCTCGGATTGATGGTCGACAGCGTTTCGTAGTCGATCCCAAGCTTGGCCGGCACGTCTGGCCGATGGTTGAGCACGATCACGTCAGCGTCCTCCACCATCTTGTAGACGACACTCCTACCGCCCGGTTTGGTGAGGTCCACCCGGATACTGCGTTTGCCGCGGTTCACCGCTATGAAGCCTCGGCTTTCGTTCGGTCCTCCGGCCAGTCCGGGCGATGTCGAACGCCAGGGATCGCCCCACGGCGGCTCGACCTTGATCACGTCCGCTCCAAAGTCGGCCAGTAGCATCCCGCCGACGGGGCCCGCGATGATCTCCGTGAACTCAATGACGCGCACGCCCTCCAGGGGACCGGGCATCTACTGCTCCTTTTGTTGGACAGCCAAGATTATTCAGGCGTTAGGGCTAACGAGTCCCGACACAGCGCCGGACTCTATCAGGGATTTGATTTCGCTATCGCTATATCCAAGCCCGGACAGCACTTCAAGACTGTGCTCGCCCAACATAGGTGAGCGCTGTTCTGCGGTGTTAGGTGAATCACTCATCTTGAGTATGGGTCCGGCTGTGAGCACGGTTCCGGCAATCGGGTGTTGATGTTCCACGATCAATCCGTTCGCAAGAACTTGCTCGTCGAACACCATTTCCTCAACGAACTTGAGAGGCGAAACAGGCACACCGACGCTCTCAAACAAGTCGATCCAGTGCGCCATCGGCTGTTGGAGAAAGATCTGCTCAGCTTCCAGCGCAAGATTACGCGCTGATTCCAGACCTTCATCGCTCAATTCGTCATATCCAGGTTTAAAACGAGGATCATCCAGACCTATCGCGTCCGCCATCTTCTTTCGCAAAGGTTCGCTCAGACATCCGACCGCTATCACCCAGTCCTTTGTCTGATAAGAGCGGTAGTAGGGACGATAGGCCGGAGCGCGCTCGTTCTGCTGATAAAGCGCGTTGACGTCAGGATATGGAAGACCGGCCGCCTTAATTGCCGGGAGGTCATCAACAACCATGCGGTGCTGAGCAGATGGCGCATCCGGGACGTACGTAACCGTAAGCGCCTGTAAAGCGAGCGCATTGGCGAGTAACGAAGTCTCGATCTTTTGCCCTCGCCCGGTTTGCTCACGATGAAATAGCGCCGCCAGCACACCTTGTACTACCGCGTATGCCGTCGCAAAATCTGTAGGCGGGCTGCCACGAATAACACGTGGGACGCCGTCGTCGATCATTCCATTCGTCGCCATAAGACCGGTTCGCGCCTGCATGATCAAGTCGTAACCCGGTTTCGCACTTTCAGGTCCGAAACGTCCAAACGCTGTTAATTCGCAGTAGATCAGATCTGGCTTGATGGCCGAGAGGGTTTCGTAATCGATCCCGAGTTTGGCGGGCACGTCGGGCCGATGGTTGGTGACCACCACATCAGACTCGGCCACGAGTCGATGCACGACCTTCACGGCGTCGGGGTTCGTGAGATCGAGCCTGATACTGCGTTTGCCACGATTAACGGCTATGAAGCCACGGGTTTCCTTCACTTCGGGAGGGCCGACACGCGTCGGAGAACTACGCCACGGGTCGCCCCAGGGCGGTTCGACCTTTGTGACGTGCGCGCCCAGGTCCGAGAGCATCACACCACTCACCGGACCGGCAATAATTTCAGAGAATTCGACGACCTTTATGCCGTCGAGCGGACCTGGCATCTATCACCTGCCTTCGTGCCTGTTAAATACGGTACGGAGCGCAGTGTACGCCGTGAGAGCTATCCGGTTTTCGCAGACCCTGCTTCGTGGAACGCCTCTATCTCGGTGTCCGTGTACCCGGCTTCAGAAAGGACTTCGCGTGTGTGTTCCCCTCTTGCCGGAGATATGCGCACCACCTCGGGCTTGGTCTCGGACCATTTCGAGAGGGGGCCAGCGAACCGCACTCGGCCGCCAACGGGGTGCTGTTGCTCCATGATCATCCCGGTCGCCTTGGACTGCGGGTGGTCGATCATCTCTTCGACGTAGAGCAGCGGCGCCGCCGGAACACCGGCTGCGGTGAAGATTTCAAGCCACTCAGCGGCGGGCTTCTCCTTGATCATCGACTCGATCTTGCGAGCAAGGTCGATTGCGAAGTCGACCGACTCTTCAGCGGACGGATCGTAGCCCTCATCGAACCTGATGTCGTGAATCCCCAGGCAGTCGGCCGCCTTCTTCCTGAGCGGCTCGCTGAGGCATCCCAGCGTGATCACTTGGTCTGCCGTCTGGTACGAGCGGTAGTAGATAAATGCGGCGAACGGAATCGGACGACGTTCGCGGTAAATGGCGTCGATCTCCTGGTAGGTCAGACCGGCCTCCCGGAGTAGAGGAAGTTCGTTCTCAACAAAGTCGAACGATGGCGACGGTGCGTTCTCGACCTGCGTGAGCGAAAGACCCTGGATGGTGAGGGCGTTTGCGAACAGCGATGTCTCGATCTTCTGGCCCTGCCCCGTCCGTTCACGATGGAACAGCGCGGCGCAAACCGACTGGACCACCGAATATCCGGTTGCGTAATCGACCATCGGCATGACGCTCAGGTAGCGCGGCACGCCTTCGTTCAGACTGCGACCGCCCGATCGATAGCCGTCCATAATGCCCTCGGCCGCCATCACGCCTGTTAGACCCTGCATCAGGAGGTCGTATCCGGGGTTCCCGGCGTACGGACCCTCCCGGCCAAAGGCCGTAATTTCGCTATAAATGAGATCTGGCTTGATCTTCCGCAGAGTGTCGTAGTCGATCTTCAGCGCATCCAGCACGTCTGCACGGTTATTGACCGTGACTACGTCAGCCTGCGAAACAAGCTTGTGGACGATCGACTGGCCTTCTTCGGAGCCAAGGTCCAGGCACACGGATCGCTTGCCGCGGTTGACGGCGATAAAGCCTTTGCTCTCAGTCGCATTGATCGGAGATGAGCCGCCCCGCCAGGGATCACCCCACGGCGGTTCTATCTTGATGATGTCCGCACCTAGGTCGGAGAGAAGTACGCCGCTTATAGGCCCGGCGATGATCTGTGAGAACTCGACTACACGAATACCCTGTAGCGGACCAGTCATCCATACACCTGCTTGATTCCGTAATGCGAGGCAACATTGCTTGCCAAGATGGCGCAGCTTATCCCAGAGCGGCCCCAGATTCGAGCAGCGCGGCGATTTCGGCAGCTGAATATCCAGCTTCGGCAAGTATTTCCGAGGTGTGCTGACCGAGAGCGGGCGATGGCAATGTTGCTTCAGGGGAGGTTTCTGACCAGTTGGACAGCGGCCCAACCAGCTTCATTTTTCCACCGGCATGATGCTCCTGCTCGATAACAAGGCCGTTTGCGATGGCCTGCTCGTTGTCGAGCAAACCCTCGACGTACTGCACCGGCATTGCCGGAACACCGGCCTCATGGAAAATGCTTAGCCACTCCTCAGAAGTCTTCTCCGCTATCATCCCCTCCACATTCTCCAGTAACGAGTCAGCGAACTCGACCGATTCTGGCGCTTCCAGGTCGTAGCCCGGTTGAAAACGCCGGTCTTCGAAACCGACACTCTCAGACATTCGCTTCCGAAGCGGCTCGCTCAGGCAAGCCACGGCAATCAGGCCGTCTGAGGTCTGGTAGGGCCGATAGTAGATGAGCATCGCCGACGGGAACCAGCGAGTGTCGTTATAAAGATCGTTGATTTGACCCGACGGCAAGCCTGCAGACTGGAGCATCGGCAGGTCTTCGTCGTGCCACCCCTGCGATTTGGTTGGATTGCCCGGTACTCGGGCCAGTTGACCCGACTGGAACATCATGGCGTTAGCCAAGAGCGAGGTCACGATCTTCTGGCCGCGCCCGGTCTTCTCACGGGAGTAGAGCGCAGCACATACCAACTGGACGATGGCGTAGCCGGTCGCAAAGTCCACGAACGGCGTCGTCCGAATCATCCTCGGCACGCCGCGCCACATGATGCCTTCGGAAAAGATGATCCCGCTGAATGCCTGCGCCAGTACGTCGTACCCGGGCCCACCGGCGTACGGGCCTTTTAGTCCGTACGCGGACGCCGCTGCGTAGATAATCCGGGGGTTAATGGCGGACAGCGTGTCGTAGTCGATGCCGAGCTTGGCCGGCACGTCTGGCCGATGGTTGGTTACGACGATGTCGGCGTTTTGGACGAGGCGATGCGCCGCCGCACGGCCATCGTCATTTGTGAGGTCCAGCTGTATGGAGCGCTTGCCGCGGTTGACTGCAATGAACGCACGGGACTCGTGCGGGGCGAACGGGCCACCGCCGTCACGCCACGGATCCCCCCAGGGCGGCTCGACCTTGATCACATCTGCCCCGAGATCGGACAGCATCACGCCGCTCACCGGTCCGGCGATGATCTCCGAGAACTCGACTACGCGTACGCCATCCAAGGGACCCGTCATGCAGCTTATCTTCCTCCCAAGTTCCCGTGTTATTGGCCGTAATACGCCGTTATCGCCATGCGCCCTCTTGGAGCGCCTCAGGGAGCGATCCTGAGGCTAAAGCAAGATATATCCGCCTGATAGGTGTTTGAGTCGCGTCCCTCAAAACACCCTGGGGAACACCCGATAGGGTTTAGCGTTTCGGCGGTGTGATCTGTGCTCCGCGGACGCCGACGTCCAAGCGCTCGATACTGTGACTTCCCGCAACGGTCACATAGACCGAGTCTTCCCACCAGCACATGTTCGTCACTCGGTCGCCCCGCATCGGGTAGCTCCGAGCCAGTTCACCGGCTTCGACATCTAGAACGTCGATAGTGCCGTTCAGCCACCGTGCGACCCATAATCGGCCGTGTTCGTCGAACTGGCAGCCATCGACGGTCGCGTTCGCAAACTGATACACCAATTGCTCGTTAGAAACCGCTCCGGCATCGTCGATGTCGTACGAGACCACCGAGTTTGTCCGGGACATGCATACGAATAATCGCTTCTGGTCCGGATGCACAGCAAGCCCGTTCGGGTACTCAAGTCCGGAGGCGATCTGTCGCACTTCTCCGGCCTTCTCTGGGGTCGGCATATCTATGCGATAGATCGCTCCCGGAACAGGCTCGGTGTCCATGCCGGGGTCCGTGAAGTAAACGTTGCCTTTTAGATCCATGCACACATCGTTTGGCCCGTTGTAGTCGCTGCCCTCGAACTCGTCGGTCAGGACCTCGATCAACTTGCGGTCCATGTCTATCCGGGTGACACGCTTCGCCCCGTGGTCGGCGCAGATCAGGCCGCGGTTGCCGTCGTACTTCAGTCCGTTTACGACGCCTCCCGTGTCGATCCAGGATTCGACCAGCCCGCGCGGCGCAAGCCTGCCAAGCTTTCCGCGCTGACCGTAGTTCACAAAGTAGAGATAGCCGTCGTCATCAAAAATCGGACCCTCTGCAAACTCTATGTTCGCAACAACCGGGTACGGCGTAAGGGTCTTCGGCAGTTCAGGCGCTTGCGCCACGTGATGCTCCTAGTGTGTTGTGCATATCCGCCGGGCTTCATCCAATCCTGAAATAGAACGCTAAACGCCGGGCGGTTCAAGCCAAACGAGAGGCCAAACCTAGCATTAGTTTCCGTGCCGTACAACTTCCGGGGGCACGGCTCCCTCATTGTTCCAAGAAGAAGGCCAAAGAATCCCGAACGCGAAACCGGGGACGCCTGTTAAGCGCCCCCGGAGTATTAGCTTCTAATCGATCTCTATTCGTCGCCGGGCGGCAAGACAAGCACCGGAGTTCCGACAGAGCGGATCACCTTGTCGACGACGCTACCCAGGAAGAAATGCTTGAACCCGGAGCGGCCGTGAGTCAGCTTCCCCTGCGCTCTTTACGAAGGGCTGCAAGTACAGCAAGGCATCCTGCCGAATCTCGGTCATACCTTAGTTGGTCGGCATGTAATCCACCCCGGCCTCTGAAGAGCCAAAGTAAGGCGTCGCAGAAGATCGAATGAAGGATCTTCGCGCCGATAGTCTGCGCAACCGAATGGGCCACCGGAACGGCCATCTCGCTGAGCTCTTAGCCGTCGAGCGGCACGACCAGCGTTCCCGGTGCTCCGGAGTTGCCAGAGAACGCTGAAACGTCTTCCGGGTGCAATGCAAGAAGTGGGAGGCTGGTCATGTCGATCACACTACCAAGCACCCCTCGTGCCAACGAAGACTCTCGACGCGTGGCCATCGCCACAAGTTGATCGGCGTTGGCGGTGATTACTCCCGGAACACCCGACTTCTGGAACGGGCTCGCCGCCGGAGTGTTACCCCGACCTTCCTCCCAGGATGGCTTCCCCGCAGAGTTATCTAGTTCCAAGAGAGGGCTCCTTTCCGCCACGCATATGTCAGCCCAAACATCAGAATGCCAAGGAATACGATCATTTCGTAGAAGACTGCTGCGGTGGCTTTCAGGAAGATGACCGTCCAGGGGAATAGGAAGACGGCTTCTACGTCAAATATGAGAAAGGCGAGTCCGAACACGTAGTACCGGATATTGGTGCGGGACCAGGAGAACGGCGTGACTTCGATTCCGCTCTCATAGGGAAGACGACCGCGTTCGCTATGCCGTCGCGGGGCCAAGACGTACGACGCAAGAAACATGCCGCCAATTACCAGCAATCCCACAGCGCCGCCGATGGCGATGACCGTTCAGTTATCAGCGAACCCTTCAACCAAGAAGCGAACCTCTAAATGCAGTATCCATTGCTATATACCTGGTCGCACCAGAGAAAAGCGGAACTCGGCGCGGAACGGCGCGACGAATTTCGACGCGCTGCGAGATTGACATTAGCACCCGATCGTGTCCTAAACAACGATGAGTTGGGAAGGTCCGGGGATAGTTTGGCTGTGGGTAACACGTGGCCGCCCGGCCGCTTTCTCTATGTGCCTTGATCCAGGGCGGCTATGACGGTGTCCAGGTCCTTGTCTCCGCGCCCGGAAAGTAGGAGTAAAACTATGTCATCGGGGCTGAGCGTCGGCGCAAAATCAGACAGGTATGCAAGTGCGTGCGACGGCTCGAGCGCGGGGATTATTCCCTCAGTCCGGCTCAATAACTGGAAGCCCTCAAGGGCCTGTGCATCCGTGATGGCGACGTACTGCGCCCGTTCCGTGTCCTTCAGATAGCTGTGCTCCGGGCCAACTCCCGGGTAGTCCAGTCCCGCCGAGATGCTGTGCGCTTCCTTCACCTGCCCGTGTTCGTCCTGTAGCAAGTAGGACATCGCACCGTGGAGCACGCCGGGGCGGCCTTTGGTCATGGTCGCTGCGTGTTCGTCGGTATCGACGCCCGCGCCCGCTGCCTCGACGCCGATCAATCGGACCTCGTCGTCATCGATGAATCCGCTGAATAGTCCAATGGCGTTACTACCGCCGCCTACACATGCAATTGCGTAGTCAGGAAGTCGCCCTGCGGATTTGAGGATCTGTTCCCGTGACTCCCGGCCGATTACGGACTGGAAGTCGCGAACGATCATCGGGTACGGATGCGGTCCAACGGCACTACCGATGATGTAGTGGCTGGTCTCGATATTCGTTACCCAGTCACGGATCGTCTCGTTGATTGCATCTTTCAACGTCCGACTGCCGGACGTCACGGTCTCAACCCTTGCGCCAAGAAGCTCCATACGTCGCACGTTTGGCGCCTGGCGGGCAATGTCCTCTTCACCCATGTATACGACGCACTCCATGCCAAACATGGCGCACACGGTCGCAGTGGCTACGCCGTGCTGGCCTGCCCCGGTCTCGGCGATGATCCGCTTTTTGCCGAGGCGACGTGCGAGAAGCGCCTGGCCGACGGCGTTATTGATCTTGTGCGCGCCGGTATGGATCAGGTCTTCACGCTTGATGTAGATCTTCGCCCCGCCAAGTTCACGAGTGAGGTTGGAAGCGAAGTAGAGAGCTGAGGGCCGGCCAACATAGTTGTTAAGAAGGTCGTCCAGCTCTGCGTTGAACGCCGGTTCAGAGCGTGCCGCCCTGTACTCACGCTCTAGTTCTTCAAGCGCGGCCATCAGGCTCTCAGGAACAAAACGGCCGCCGTAGTCGCCAAAACGGCCGCGAGCGTCGGGAAGAGTGGGGCGAGATGTTGTGCCAGTCAATTAGATTTCCTGAGCCTCATACGTGCCTGGAGCTTGTAGCTTCCGATCACGTATAGGGCGACATCCGGGCTGACGGTAGAAATAATGAAGCTAGAATAGCAGCCTGTAAGGTCTGTCGCCTGACTTAATCTGGACTTTATCGGGACACGCATCATGACTTCCGAAACCCCACACAGCCGACCCGACCGTGACCAGTACTACATGGGCATAGCCCTCGCTGTACGGGCGCGGGCAAACTGCCGTGGCAGCAAGGTGGGCGCGGTAATCGTTCGTGAAGACCGAATTGTGTCGACCGGATACAACGGCACGGCACAGGATCTCCCCAACTGCGAAGACGGCGGCTGCCAACGCTGCGAAAACAGGGGCAGCAAGTACTCATCGGGCGAGGCTTACGACCTCTGCATCTGTGTTCACGCCGAGCAGAATGCCATCCTGTCGTCGGCACGTTTCGGAACCCCGATCGAGGGGACGGACGTTTATACGACGCTAAGGCCCTGCTTCAACTGCACCAAGGAACTTGTGCAGGCGCGTGTTCGCTCAGTGCGCTACATGTACGACTGGGTGCACCCCAGGGAAGACGTCCGGGACGAGTACAAACGTCTACAGAGTTTCATCAAGCTGGTGGCGCAGGTAGAGGTGGACGACCCGGACGCCGCATGGGCCGCGCCGGGACTACACGGCCCGCTCCAGATAGACCCACCGGGTCCGGGCGCACAAAGCGGATAGCCCCGATGAGCCGGTTATTCACTTAGCGAGCGCCCTCGTGCCAGATGTAGGGGTGCTTGAGCAGTTCTTCTTCGATCAGATCGGAGCCCAGGCCGGGCCTGTCTGAGAGTTTCAGGATGCCGTTCTCGATCTCCAACGGGTGGGTCATAATGTCGTCACGCCACGGGGCGTCGTCGACGTCGAGCTCCAGGATCTTAAAGTTGGGGACCGTTGCTGCGACGTTGGCGCTAACGAGCCTGTTGATGGGGCTGTGGCAGTTGTGGGGTGCTATCAGCGTGTCGTATGCGTGGGCCAGATCGCAAACCTTCTTGCCCATCGTGATCCCGTTCCACGCAAAGTCCGGCATCATGACGTCCATAGCGTGCCGCTCAAGAAATGGTCGATAGCCGTACGTGCCGAACAAGCTCTCTCCGGTGCAGATGGGTGTGGTGGTGGAGTCACGAATCACCCGCAACACGTCAGCATCGTAGGTTTCTGTCTCAAGCCACATCATGTCGAACGGTTCAAGGGTGCTGGCGATTTTTATGGCGGCGCCTATTTTGAAGTTGAGTGCGATGTCGATGGCGATACCGACGTCCGGGCCTAACGACTCTCTGAACGTACCGATAACGGTCTCGATGTTGCGGAGCGTTGATGACGATACATCGCCGTTGGACATCTTCTCAGGGATGGCATCGGGGCGATCTGAGAGCGGGATCAGTTGGTCTTGATCGCCGTGTAGCCACGCTCAAGCACTTCTTCGGACAGTTTTTTCAGATCGTCCATGGTTGAGACTTTCGGCACCCCAAGTTTCTCTGAGTGCTGTGCCCGAGAGCCACCGCAATGAGTCCAGTAGAGCGGGAACTCGTCCCGAATCTTGCCTCCCAGCAGTTGCCACACGGGGACACCAAGCGCCTTTCCCTTTATGTCCCACAGCGCTGAGTCGATCCCGGACATCGCCTTGAACGCTATACCGCCGTAGTGACGGATGTTGCGGTCATACAGGTCCCACCAGATCGATTCAACTTCGTGTGGGTCACGTCCGATCACGAACTGGCCGTAAAGCTCTACCGCCGCAGCAACAGTTGGGGCAGCGCCCCAGTCCGTGCAGTCGCCCCAGTCGATCAAGCCTTCATCGGTTTCAATCTTCACGAAGGTCCACGAACATCAAGACCTCCATCACAGATGAAGGTCTTGATGTTCGTTACTTTCACTGCCGGCTACCCTCTGGAGACTTGCTGTACGTAGGAATCGAAACGAAATTAGGACTCGCGGCTGATCTCCACGCCTACCGAATCAGCGCCACGTAGGGCGCCCGGCTTCTGGACACTGACATCGGCCCGGACGACAGCCTCAGGTTCAAGGCAGATCGTGGCAATGTTGCGCGCCATCGCCTCGATCAGGCCGTAGGAGGACGCCTCGACATGTGCCTGGATCGCTTTGCTGATGTCCCGATAGTTGACCGTGTCGTCGATATCGTCCGATTCGCCGGGCTTGCTGAGATCGGCGTGCAGGGTGATATCGATGACCACGTCCTGCTTCGTGACCCGCTCCCAGTCGTTTATGCCGATGATGCAGTTGACCTTCAGGCCGGTTATGTGGATGAGATCGGTCGTCATGTACGAGAAAGCCTCTGGCCGCCATCAACGTAGATGGTCTCGCCGGTGATGTAGTCGTTTTCGATGAGCATCATCACCACCTGAGCCACCTCTTCAGGGGAGCCGAGGCGGCCGAGCGGTGTGCGGGAGGACAGCTTCTCAGAAAGTGCCTCGTCCTCTTCCGGGGCTGCCGTGACGGGCAGCAGAATGGCCCCGAGTGCGACTTCGTTAACCTGAATCGATGGGGCCAGCGCCGCCGCCAGCGAACGCGTAAGCCCCCCCAGCGCAGCTTTGCTCACGCCGTATGCGAATCGCTTGGGGCGCGTCGTCTTCCAGTCGGTAAGACTAATGATCTTGCCGGGTTCGTCACCAAGGCTCTTTGCGATCGCGCGGGACAGCACAAAGGGAGCGGTCAGGTTCACGGCCAGGTTTTCGTCCCAGTCGGCGTCGTCCGTCTCTTCAAGCCAACGATCCCGAAATACAGACGCACTGTTGATCAGAATATCCAGCGAGCCAAACCTCTCAACCACCGCTGGAACAAGTGCTTCAACCTGTGCGCGGTCGGAAAGCTCCGCCTGAAACGTGTCCGCCTGACCGCCGCTCGCAACGATCTCGTCCGCAAACTCGCGTGCCTCTACCTCTGAGTTCCGGTAGTGGATCGCGATACTTGCGCCTGACTCTGCCAGACGATGAGCGATGACATTACCGACTCGCACGCCTGCTCCGGTCACGAGAGCGACTTTGTTCTGGGTGTTCATCGGTAGCTGGGTACCGCCCTACAAAATCGGGTTGGAGCCCGGGCGGATGTGCATCATGAACTCACCACGGGTAGATGCGTTATCCCTGAAAGCCCCCAGCATTGCGCTGGTCACCATGGTGGTCCGCTGCTTTTTTACTCCACGCATCGCAGCGCACAAGTGAGTTGACTCCACCACGACGGCGACGCCGCGCGGCTGGATGAGCTCCTCAAGGAAACTGGCGATCTGCTGCGTCATCCGCTCCTGAACCTGAAGTCGTCGAGCGAACATCTCCACTATCCGGGGGATTTTAGACAGGCCAATGACCTTGTCCGTAGGCAGGTATCCGACCGACGCGTTGCCGTAGAACGGGAGCATGTGGTGCTCACACATGCTGTAGAAATCAATGTCCTTCACGACGACCATCTCGTCGTATTCGACATCAAACAGGGCGTTGTTCAGTAACTCAACCGGATCCGTCGTATATCCGGACAGTAGCTCGTCGTACATACGTGCGACTCGGGACGGAGTGTCAGTAATCCCGTCTCGTGACGGGTCTTCACCGACGGCCTCCAGAATCGTCTTGATCGCGCCGGCAACAACGCCTTTGCAGTCAGCGCTCAGGACGGGGCCGTCCTCAAACACGATTTTTTCTGGCCGAGACTCAAGCCCGTCTAAGGCCTTGCCAAGTTTTTCTTCTTTCATGACCAAATCCTCTATCAATCCCATCACCGTCACCACTATCGATGCGTGCAATCGGCAGTACCCATGTCACGAATGCCCAGTCTACCGGCTATTAACCGCCAGCTATCGCCGGAAGGAAATGGACCTCAATTTCAGGATCATCGATCTTGTGGATCAATCCCTGCCTTGTGGCCTGTTCTCCGACGATAGCCGCCAACCCGGGCCTCAGTCTTCCATCAACCAGCAGATAAGCGGCGGCACCCGGAAATTCTTTTTCCAGATTCTCAATCACTTCCCTGAGATTTTTGCCCGGGATTTGCGCTTCGATCTGGCCGTTGGTCAATTTTCGGAGTGGTTGAGGTATGAATACTCGGGCCATCCGGGGTTTCCTTAATCTTGTACCGGCACGCCTGGACGGCCTGAACTGACTGACTGTGCGCCCCTGTTGGGTACCTTTAGATCATAGTTCAGTGGAAACACGCGTAACGACTAAAATAGAAAGAGACGGCCCGTATTGACGAGCCGCCTCTCATGTCTTCGTTATCGGTACTTATACCTGAACGCTGACTTTATTTCTTCGCCGCAAGAGCAGTGAGAATGCTTCCTGCATTCATCGGGGTCGTCCGTAGTCGAACGCCCAGTGCGTCGTGGATCGCGTTAGCGATCGTTGCCACCGGCGGGACGATCGGCACTTCGCCGACACCACGGACACCAAACGGGTGGCCCGGGTTCGGAACCTCGACGATGATCGTCTCGATTTCCGGCAGGTCAAGCGAGGTCGGCATCCTGTAGTCCAGGAAGCTGGAGTTGACCATCGCGCCGGCGTCGTTGAGGAAGTACTCCTCGTTCAAC
>Ga0209403_10001220_pt1 | contig 33933 bp, 28 predicted proteins | sample ArcticOcean_MG_C_8_FD_187440 | JGI IMG/M metagenome (GOLD analysis project Ga0209403, IMG submission 187440) | Marine microbial communities from western Arctic Ocean - ArcticOcean_MG_CB11_86 (SPAdes) (version 2) | ecosystem: Environmental > Aquatic > Marine > Oceanic | place: Arctic Ocean...
TCTCGCTGCCACCCAGCTCCCTGCGTGACCCCCCGGAAAATTCGATCCACGTGCGGCCGGTTTTTGCAGGAATTCCGCCGTTCAAGCCATGGGGAGCAATGCGCCGCCGCCCGGCTAAAATTGCCGCCGTCATGGGCTGCAAAAACCGCAATCGTCTGACGACCCCGTCACCACCTGGGAACGTCCCGTGGCCTCCCGATCCCCGGCGAATCCCGAACGCTTCCACCACGACCGGGAACCGCGATTCCAGAACTTCTGGATCGGTCAGCCGGGAATTGGTCATGTGCGTGTGAACGGCGGAGGCGCCTCTGATGCCGGGCCCGGCACCCGCGCCGCCGCACAGGGTTTCATAATATTGCAGGCGATCATCGCCAAACGAGAGGTTGTTCATGGTGCCCTGGGATCCGGCCAAAAGGCCCAGTGCGCCAAACAAGGCGTCGCAGATAATTTGTGATGTTTCCACGTTGCCAGCTGCCACCGCCGCATCGTGGTTGGGGTTAACCATGGTCCCTTTGGGCAGTAAAATTTTCAGGGGTCTCAGGCACCCGGAATTCAAGGGGATGTCGTCGTCCACCAAGGTACGGAAAACGTACAACACAGCCGCCCGGGCGATGGCCGGTGGGGCGTTGAAATTGTCGCTGCGCTGGCGCGCCGTACCGGCGAAATCAATGGTGGCGGATCGCGTGTCGTGGTCCACGGTTATGGTGACCGTCACCGGGTCGTCATTGTCCAAGAGGCAGGTAAAGGTGCTGTTTGAAACATCGGCCAAGGCGTTGCGCACACAGGCCTCACCGTTGTCCTGCACATGGGCCATATAGGCGGCCACAACATTGAGCCCGTGGTCAGCGGCCAAGCGGCGCATTTTGCTTGCCCCCATTTTGCAGGCCGCCACTTGGGCCTTCAGGTCGGCGATGTTCTGGTCCGGGTTGCGGGCGGGGTAGGGCCCGCCTGTCAATCGGCGGCGCAGGTCGGCTTCCAAGAATTTTTCCTCCTCCACTAACCGGGCGATGGGCAACACGACGCCTTCTTCGTCGATGGTCCTTGAATTTGGCGGCATGGACCCGGGCGTGATGCCACCGATGTCGGCGTGGTGGCCCCGGGCACCGACGAAACAGGCTGCGGTATCGTCTATGAAAACCGGGGCAATGACTGTGATGTCGGGCAAATGGGTGCCGCCCTGGTCGGGGGCATTCATCACGAACACATCTCCGGGTTTAATGCGCCTACCCTGATCGGCGATTACGGCGGCCACGCTTTCGGCCATGGAACCCAAATGCACGGGGATGTGGGGGGCGTTGGCCACCAGCCCGCCGTCTGCGTCGAACAGGGCGCAACTGAAGTCCAGTCGCTCTTTGATGTTCACGGACGACGCGGTGTTCTCCAATACCTGGCCCATTTGTTCCGCTACCGACATGAATAGGTTGTTGAAAATTTCCAGGCGCACCGGATCTAGATCAATGGAGGATTTTTGGGATGCCTTTGGCGCGGATCGGGTGATCAGCAAATCGCCATCTCCCGATTTTTTAGCCACCCATCCCGGAGCGATCCAATTGGTGCCGTGGGCTTCGATAATCAGGGTGGGGCCCGGCACCGGGGCATCCATGTGATCGCGGTGGATCGTCGGTATCGCAATCGATGTGCCGTCCACGAATACGTCGGCATCAACGATTGGCTCAGCTGAGAGGGTTGCAGCCTCAACCCCGGCCAGTTCGTCGTCGCCCGTTTCGCTCGTGGCCTCCGTTACCAGTGTTGCCAAGATGGGCGGGGAGTCATCGGGATCGAAGCCGAAGCGGTTCCTGTGTGCCGCGCGGAAACTTTCGATCATTGTCTCTTCCGGCCCGAAGGGAACCGCCAAAGCAGTGTCCGACCCTGGGGATCGCAAGTGGGCGGACAGGGCCACATGAATTTGCTCAGACGGAATACCCTGGGCCTGGACCGATGCGCTGGCCTTTGCCACCAATCCCTGCAACACCACGTCGATGGCTCCGGTGGCCGATTGGCCCAGTGCGGTTTCCATGGTCTGCTCGCGGATGGCGGTGATCTGGGCCATGCCGATGCCCAACGCGGACAGAACGCCCGCGTGGGCGGGCACCAAGATTTGGGTCATGCCCAAGGAATCAGCGACGTCACAGGCGTGCTGGCCCCCCGCGCCGCCAAAACAAACCAACACGTGATCGGCAACATCGTGGCCGCGCTGGATGGATATTTTCTTGATGGCGTTTGCCATGTTGTCCACGGCGATAGCCAGGAAGCCCTCGGCCAACGCTTCCGGGGATCGTACAGTTCCTGTGGCGGCCTGAATCTGGGCCGCAAGGACTACAAATTTTTTCGCCACAACATCGGCGTCCAAGGGCTTGGTGTTGACGGCGCCGAAGACCGCGGGGAACAGGGCGGGCTGAATTCGTCCCAGCAACACGTTGGCGTCGGTGATGGTCAGCGGCCCGCCCCGGCGATAGCAGGCGGGTCCGGGATTGGCCCCGGCGGACCTTGGGCCCACCCGCAGGCGCTGGCCGTCGAATTCAAGTACCGAACCACCACCCGCGGCCACCGTGTGAATCGCTATCATGGGCGCGCGCAATCGCACCCCGGCCAGTTCAGCCTCGTAGGTGCGCTCGTAGGCTCCGGTGTAATGGCACACGTCGGTGGAGGTGCCACCCATGTCAAATCCGATCATGCGGTCGAAGCCAGCCCGGCGACTGGCCAGGGCCGCCCCCACCACGCCCCCAGCGGGCCCTGACAAAACCGAATCTTTTCCCCGGAACGTTTGTGCCCCCGTTAAGCCGCCGTTGGACTGCATGAACCGCAATTGCGGCCCGTCGCCCAGTCCTTTGGACACCGCCGCCACATAGTCCCGCAGCAGCGGCGACAAATAGGCGTCCACCACCGAGGTATCTCCCCGGGGCACGAGCTTTTGCAGGGGGCTGACTTCCGACGACACAGAGACCTGATCGAAGCCCACGTCCCAGGCGATGTCACCCACCCGCACCTCGTGATCGGGATACCGGTAACTGTGCATGAACACGATGGCCACGGAACGGATGCCGTCTCGGTGGGCGGCCTCCAGGTCGCGCCTAATTGCCGCCTCATCCAGAGGTGTCAGGACTTCGCCCCCGGCAGACACCCGCTCCGAAACCTCTATGACCTGGCTGTACAGCATCTCCGGCAGCTTGATTTCTTGGGCGAACAAATCCGGCCGATGTTGTGTTCCGATGCGCAAGACATCACCCAAGCCCTTGGAGACCACCAGCGCGGTCGGTGCCCCTTGGCGTTCCAACAGCGCGTTGGTTCCCGCTGTCGTTCCCATGCGAACCTCGGCGATGGGGGCGTCCGCCATCGATGCCCCGGGAGGCAATCCCAAGGCCCGGGCGATGGCTTCCAGCGCCGCGTCTTGGGTGCCGCTGGGGTCTTCGGACAACAGCTTTGATGTATGGATCGCTCCGTCGGGGGTTAGCGCCACAACATCGGTAAACGTGCCCCCTCGATCGATCCAAAATCGCCAGTTTTTTTCTGCCGCCATGGCCCAACACCAAAAAATCGCACCGAAATTCGTGCGCCAGGGTTGCACAGGCGGGCAACCGCGCCAATTATGTATTAGCCCATCCCTCAGAAACCCCCGACCCCCATGAAATCAAGAACCATTCCAGCCCCGTCATGAGCATCTGGGGCAAGATCGTCGGTGGCACCGCTGGCTTTGCCTTGGGCGGCCCGTTGGGTGCGCTGTTGGGCGGGATCGCTGGTCACGCGGTGGATCGCCGCCGTGCAAACACCGGCGCGGCTGCCGAGCGCCGCGGCGAGGTGAGGGACGAAACCCGCCGCATTGGGTTCACCATCGCGGTGATCGCCTTGGGCGCAAAGATGGCTAAGGCCGATGGCACGGTCACTGCCGACGAGGTCGAGGCCTTCAAGGAAGTCTTCCAGATCCCCGCGGACCAAATGGCTAACGTCGCCCGGGTGTTTGATCTGGCCAAGCGCGATGCATTCGGCTTCGAGCCCTATGCCAAACAGGTCGCTACCATGTTTCGCGGCAACCCCGCAGTTTTGGAGGATTTGCTCGACGGGCTGTTTCACATCGCCAGCGCCGACAATGTCTATGACCCAAAAGAAAACGAATTCCTGGAACGGGTCGCACAAATTTTTGGTTTTTCCGACACCGACTTTGCCCGGATCCGTGAGGCCCACGTGGGCCCGGACAAATCTGATCCCTATACCATTTTGGGGGTCAGCCGGGACAGCACCGACGACGCCATTAAAGCCCAGTACCGCAAGCTGATCCGCGAACACCACCCGGACAAGCTGATGGCCCAGGGGTTGCCACCGGAATTCATTGATGTGGCGACGGGAAAGCTGGCCACCATCAACGACGCCTACGACCGCATCGAAAAGGAGCGTGGGCTCTAGGCAGCCACCCAAAAAACCAGTTTTGGTAATGTACAGTCGGTGATCCAGACCAGATGGAGGAGAGGTCAAGTGGCCGCTCAAATTCTAGAAGCGATTGTCCATTACGCCCACGATCTGTATTTTTGATCTGACGTTCAGATTCACGCGCCTTCGGCGCGATCTGCACTTAAACGTCAGATGGCCGATAAGCCGGGTTCTGTACCCCGCGAACGGGGTGATGGCCATTCATCTAGGACGTCCGTTACCGAACGCCTCGTGCGACCTACCCGAGCGACCGGCCCAACAGACAGGCCTGTCCGGCGAACCGAACGCGCGCTCCTATATGGTCTTGCTCCCGGTGGGGTTTACCCTGCCACCACCGTTACCGATGGCGCGGTGCGCTCTTACCGCACCCTTTCACCCTTACCCGCTAAAAGCAGGCGGTTTGCTTTCTGTGGCACTTTCCCTGGGGTCGCCCCCGCCGGGCGTTACCCGGCACCGTGTCTATGTGGAGCCCGGACTTTCCTCCCCGAAACCGGACAAGCCGATTGCAGAGCGGCCACCTAGCCATCTGACGCCGCTCTTTCGTATGCCCCAATGGGAATTACGTCAACGGCGGGTTTTTCCTCAAAAAGGGCAATCGTCATAGTAAGAACATACCAAGAACACAATTTTGCCGCAATTGAACCTTACCCCTGGGTAGCAACGGCGCTTGGTTGATTTGCGAATACATCGGGGGCCCAAGAAACGAATGTGACGACTTCTCCAAACCCCTTGATTTCCCATGCTTTTCCCATTGACGACCATTTAAGCCCATGATATCCCAAACCGTCCCATATTGGATTGTTTCAAAACAGAGGATCGCTTTGAAACTTTGTTGGGACCGCGGAAGGGGCGTTGCCCTTCGTTGGGCCGGGGCATGGGATGGCGTTATTCCTTTCCACATTCGTCAACAAGATCGACAAAAAGGGTCGAGTCTCCGTGCCGTCCGCATTTCGTGCGGCGCTCACATCCCAGGGCTTTCCCGGTGTCGTTCTGTTTCCGTCCTTCAGCCTCCCGGCGATCGAGGGCTGGGGCATGGACCGGATGGAGGCCTTGTCCGCGGGGATTGATGAAGATTTCGACCCGCTGGGGAATGACCTCGACGAATTCGCCAATACGATCTTTGCGAAGTCTGATCAGCTTGGCTTCGATTCTGAAGGCCGGGTCATGGTCTCGGAAAAACTTTTGACCCACGCTGGGATTTCAGTCCAGGCGGCTTTTGTCGGCCGTGGTGCTTCCTTCCAAATATGGGAGCCGGGCGCTTTCCAAGACCACCAAAAGGAAGCCCAAAAGAACGCCAAGGAAAATCTCCAGAAATTAAAACTGTCCCGCAAGGGGGCCGAGGAATAGATGACCGCCTCGTTCACAGGCGGCACCCACATCCCCGTCATGCTGACTGAAGTGCTTGCTGCATTGTCGCCAAAGGATGGCTGTGTGTTCGTGGACGGCACGTTCGGTGGCGGCGGATACACCTCCGGCATCCTCGCGGCTGCTGGATGCACAGTTTGGGCGATCGATCGCGACCCCGACGCCATCGCCCGCGGCCAGGCCATGGCTAACGAATTCCACGAACGCCTGGGCCTGATTGAAGGCACCTTCGGCGACATGGCTGAACTGGTCCAGGACCGTGCGCCTGATGGCGTGGAGGGCGCCGTGCTGGATCTGGGGGTGTCATCCCCTCAGATTGACAACGCCGAGCGCGGATTTTCGTTCTCGATGGACGGCCCTTTGGACATGCGCATGTCCCAATCGGGGCTCAGCGCCGTCGATGTAATCCGCGACCAGTCGGAAGCCGAACTGGCGAAGATATTCTTTGAGCTGGGTGAAGAACGCTACGCCCGGCGCGTCGCCAAGGCAGTTTGTGCAGCGCGGGTCAAAGCCCCCATCGAGCGCACCGGTCAATTGGCCGACATTGTGACGTCGGTGATGCCAAGCAAGGTGCCGGGTTCCGGCGCCAAATCAATTCATCCTGCCACCCGGACCTTTCAGGCGTTGCGCATTTTTGTCAATGACGAACTGGGTGAATTGCGCCGGGGCTTGGCCGGGGCCGAAAAGATCTTGGCCGAAGCGGGCCGCCTTTGCGTGGTGTCGTTCCATTCATTAGAAGATCGTGTGGTGAAGCGGTTCTTTTCCGCCCGCACCGGGCGCGATGCAAACCCCAGCCGCCATTTGCCCCCAGCCTCCAATGTGCGGCCCCCGTCATTCACGGATGCCTCGCGTTTAGTGCGGCCGTCGGCCAGCGAGGTTGCCACAAACCCCAGAAGCCGGTCGGCGCGTTTACGTTTCGCCACCCGCACCGGTGCCCCGGCGTGGAAAATGGAAGAAGCGGCATGAGCCGGGTGAGCGTCATCACCGCCGTTCCGGTCGCCGCCGCTGCCGTACTGGCAATTGCCCTGTACGCCATGAAGTACGAGGTGGCGCGCCTGGAAACCCGCGCGGGCCACCTGGAGCGTTCCTTGGCCGCGCAAATGGAGACCCATGGCGTTCTCCAATCCGAATGGAGTTATTTGAACCGCCCCGATCGTCTGCGGGAGCTGGCCTTGCGGCACCTGAACTTGGTGCCCGTGGCCGTTCATCAGATCGGTGCCTTAGACGAAATTCCTCTCCGTGCCGTGCCCGCGGTTGCGGAAAACCGGGATCCTCTCCCCCGGGTAAAGCCGACCGCTCTGCCATCCGCCCAGATGGCCCAGGTCGGTGAGAGAGAGGCTCCATGAGCGGAGTATTGCTCATAGGACGGCGTGGCGCGGACCCGGCTGGTACTCCTCCCACCCAGCGGGTCCGCGTCAACGCGCGTTTGGGATTCGGTGCCCTTGGAACCGGGCACGCGCGCCTTACCGTCGTCGCCACAATGTTTGCATTGGCCTTTCTAATTCTCGGGGGACGCCTTGTTAATTTGGTCGCGTTTAATGGCGACCGTAGCGCCAATGCATCGGCGAGCATTGCCACCGGACAATCGGTGCGCGGTGATATCGTCGATCGCAACGGCGTCGTTTTAGCGTCCAGTTTGGCCGTGGCCTCACTCTATGCCGAACCGCGGCGGATCGCCGACCCCGCCCAGGCGGCCAACGCACTGTTGGCGGTGCTGCCAACTTTGGATTTTGGCGACGTTTACGAAAAACTGTCGTCGGGCAAAAGTTTTGTTTGGCTGCACCGGCATCTAACGCCGACCCAGCAAATGGATGTGAACGCTCTGGGCGTTCCCGGACTTAGCTTCCGGGCCGAACAGCGCCGGGTCTATCCCCACGGGGCCCTAGCCGCCCACGTTGTGGGGTATGCCGGAATTGATAACCACGGCCTTGGCGGAATTGAACAATATTTTGATGCGGAATTGTTGGCCGATGGCAGGCAGGCCGGTGCCCTGGCTCTCAGCATCGACGTGCGCGCCCAATATGCCCTGCACGAAGAGCTGGCGGCGGCCATGGAAGAATTCCAGGCGATTGGCGCCGCCGGATTGGTTCTGGACGCCCACACCGGCGAAGTGATCGCCATGGTGTCCCTGCCGGATTTCGATCCCAATCAGATGGGTGGCTCGTTGGCTGACGGGCGATTTAACCGCGCTAGCCTTGGGGTCTATGAACTGGGCTCTACCCTGAAAATTTTGACCATCGCCATGGCTTTGGATTTTGGTGTCGCGCGCCTGGATACCGAATTTGATGCCACGGAGCCTTTGCGGGTTGGCCGGTTCGTCATCCGCGACAACCACCCCGAAGCACGCTGGCTTAGCGTTCCGGAAATTTTTATCCATTCGTCGAACATTGGCGCGGCGCGCATAGCCATTGAAGTGGGTGCCGATCGCCAACAGGAATTTTTGGCCCGCGTGGGGCTGATGTCCCGGGCCGATGTGCAATTGCCGGAAGTCGGCGCACCTATCATCCCCAGCCCATGGCGGGATACCAGCACGATGACTGTCGCTTTTGGCCACGGTATTGCGGTGAGCCCCCTGCAATTTGCAGGCGCGGTGGCAGCTACGATCAATGGCGGCTGGGCCGTGCCGCCGACTTTGATCAAATCCGACGGTCCGGTTGACCCTCACCGGGTGCTGTCTACGGATACCTCCGAAGCCATTCGCCGATTGATGCGGCTGAATGTTTTGGAGGGCACGGGGACGATGGCCGAGGCTCCCGGATTTTTAGTGGGCGGTAAAACCGGCACGGCGGAAAAAGCCAAGAACGGTCTCTATCAATCCGACGCCTTGGTGTCGTCGTTCGTCGGCGCCTTTCCCATGAACGATCCGAAATACGTTGTGCTTGCCCTGTTGGACGAACCCCAGGGCAACGAGCGCACAAATGGCTATGCCACCGGAGGGTGGACAGCGGCACCGGTGGTATCCCGGATAATTTCCCGCATTGGCCCCCTGTTGGGGGTGGTGCCGGTGAATACGATTCCGCGGACAGCGCAACAGGCGTTGTTCATTTCCTTGGATGGGAGGACAGCGGGTGCGGCTTTCTGAACTCTACGCCTTGCGAACGGCGACCAAAAACAACCCCGAAATTTCGGGGCTAGCGGCTGACAGCCGAACGGTAAATCCGGGAACATTGTTTGCGGCGCTAAAAGGTGTTGCCGCCGATGGCGCTGACTACATCCCTGAGGCAATTGCCCGGGGTGCCGACGCCATCCTTGTCGCACCGGGGGTGGCCTCGGCTGGCTTGAAGGTGGCGGTCATCGAGGACGAAAATCCCCGGCGGGCGCTGGCGAAGATTGCCGCAAAGTTCTTTGGCGCCCAACCCGAAACGGCGGTGGCGATTACCGGCACCAACGGTAAAACCTCGGTGGCGGGATTTACCCGACAGATTTGGAAGCGCCAAGGCCTGACGGCGGCGACCCTGGGTACCCTGGGGGTTCTGGGGCCGAACGAGCCCGGCGTGTTACATCACACGACACCTGAGCCCATCGAATTGCACCGAGTGTTGGCCGGCCTTGCCAAATCTGGCGTGACCCATGTGGCATTGGAAGCCTCCAGCCATGGGCTCAACCAATCGCGCTTGGCCGGCACCCAAGTTAAGGCGAGTGCATTCACAAATTTGTCTCGGGACCATTTGGATTATCACCCCACGGTCGAAGCCTATTTGGCTGCAAAGATGCGCTTGTTCACCGAGGTCATGGAGGCGGACGGCACCGCAGTCCTGAACGCCGATTCCCATGAATACCCGGAAATCGCGGCGGCCTGCCGCGCCCGTGGCCAGCAGGTGATCGGCTATGGCCGCCATGCCGCTGATCTGCGGGTCACCAGTTTGCGCCCCAACGGTTCCAGCCAATATCTTGATGTGCGCATGGATGGCCAGGATCACACCGTGTGCTTTCCCTTGCTTGGAGATTTCCAAGTTTGGAACGCCTTGTGCGCGGTCGGGTTAGTCGTCGCCGCTGGCGGTGATGCCGACACCGCTCTGGAATCACTGGAACATTTGCGCGGGGTTCCCGGACGCCTGCAATGGGTGGCGGAACACAACGGCGGGCGGGTGTTCGTGGATTATGCCCACACCCCTGATGCGCTGGATCATTGCCTGCGCGCCCTGCGTCCCCACGCCACCCACCATCTGACCGTGGTGTTTGGTTGCGGCGGCGAGCGCGACACCGGCAAGCGGGAGCAGATGGGTCAGATCGCCTGTGGCTTGGCGGACCGGGTCATCGTCACAGACGACAATCCGCGCAACGAAGACCCCGCCGCCATTCGCAAACAAGTCATGGGCGGCTGCGATCACGCCGTGGAAGTTCCCGGCCGAGCCAAAGCCATCCGCGACGCCATCGCCGGGCTGGATGAAGGCGACATTTTGGTGCTGGCGGGAAAAGGCGTTGAGTCCGGCCAGGATCTGGGTTCAGAAGTCGTGCCTTTTGACGATGCCACCCAGGCCCAAGCCGCTGCCCAAGAATTCCGGGGAGCCGCATAGACGTGACTCTATGGACCTCCGATGACGCCGAACGCGCGACCGGTGGTGCCGTGACGGGCACCCCGTGGATTGCCTCCGGTGTCTCCATCGACAGTCGTACGGTGGCGCCTGGGGATTTATTCGTGGCCCTGTCCGGGCCCAATTTCGATGGCCAAGACTTTGCGGCGGATGCACTGGATCGTGGCGCAGCGGCGGCCATGGTGGTGGAAAATTTCAAGACTGACCTGCCCATGATCGTGGTCGATGACACTTTGGAGGGGCTTGGCGCCCTGGCGCGGTTTGCCCGGGCCCGGTGCGGCGCACGGATCGCAGCGGTCACCGGCAGCGCTGGCAAGACCGGCACCAAAGAGGCGTTGAAACTTGCCCTGGCCAGTTCCGGCGTCACCCATGCGTCGGAGTCCAGTTACAACAATCACTGGGGTGTGCCCTTGAGCTTGGCGCGGATGCCTGCCGCGTCGGATTTTGGTGTGTTCGAAGTGGGTATGAACCATCCCGGAGAAATCGCGCCACTGGCGCGGATGATCGGGCCCCACGTGGCAATTGTCACCACGGTCGAAGCTGCGCATCTGGAGTTTTTCGCCGATACCGCAGCAATCGCCGACTCCAAGGCGGAGGTTTTCGAGGGCCTTGAGCCCGGTGGCTTCGCTATTCTGAACCGCGACAACGAATATTTTGATCGTTTGGCTGCCGCCGCCAAAGGACACGGCGCGGAAGTCACCGGATTTGGCGTGGACGATCAGGCCGACGCCCGGTTGATCGCCCACCATGCCGCCGAAGGCGGCACCCAGGTTTCTGCCGATATTCGTGGCTGCGCCATCGAATACACGGTCGGTGCGCCGGGGGTTCATTGGGTGCGCAACAGCTTGGCGGTGCTGGCGGCGGTGGACGCCATCGGCGCAAATCTAGAACTTGCCGGCCAAGCCATGGCCCACGTGGAACCCGGCCCGGGACGTGGCACCAAAATCACTGTGCACGCAGCCGCGGGATTCTTCGGCGTTATTGACGACAGCTATAACGCCAACCCCGCGTCGGTGCGCGCCGCCCTGGGGGTTCTTGCAGGGCATTCGGGCGGTCGTCGCATATTGGCCCTGGGCGACATGGGGGAGCTGGGTCGGAAATCCCAATCCCTCCACGCTGGCCTCGCCGACGCCATCTTGTCTGCCCATGTGGACATGGTGTTCACCGTGGGTACGCACACCCGGGCGCTAGACTCTATTTTGCCCGCCAATCTGCGGGGTGGTCACTTCGAAACGTCAGACGGTGCCGCGCCAATCATTGCCGAGGCTGCCCGCCCCGGTGACACCATTTTGGTCAAAGGCTCCAACGCCGTGGGCATGGGTGCGGTGGTCAACGCATTGGCGGCGCTAGACGCTTCCGGAGGGCGCAACTAATGCTGTTGCATGTCCTGTTCCCCCTGGCGGACAGCTTCCCGCCTTTCAATGTCATTCAGTATTTGACGTTCCGCACCGGCGGCGCCGTGCTGACCGCGTTGATCATGAGCTTTTTTATGGGGCCCATGATCATTCGCTGGCTGAAATCCAAACAGGTCAATGGCCAGCCAATCCGCGACGACGGCCCCGCCGAGCATTTGCTCACCAAACAGGGCACGCCGACCATGGGGGGCGTGTTGTTGTTGTTGTCCTTGGGCACTGGCACCTTGCTGTGGGCAGATCTCACCAACCGCTATGTGTGGGCCACATTACTGGTGACCCTTGGCTTCGGTCTGATCGGCTTCGTCGATGATTATTTGAAAGTCACCCGCGCCAGCCAACACGGCCTGCCCGGTGCCATCAAATTGGTGGCCGAAATCGTCGTGGCGGCCATTACCGCGTGGTGGATCACCGGCATCAGCCCCGCCGATCTCAGTACTGGTTTTGCTGTGCCCTTCGTCAAAGACTACCTGATCCCCCTGGGAATTTTCTTTGTGCCGGTGGCGGTGTTTGTGATGGTCGGCGCCTCCAACGCCGTCAACCTCACCGACGGCTTGGATGGCTTGGCGATTGTGCCGGTAATGATCGCGGCGTCTTCGTTTGCGCTGATCGCCTATTTGGCTGGCAACACGTTGTTCGCGGGCTATCTGCAGATCAATTTCGTTCCGGGCTCTGGCGAGCTCGCCGTGTTCTGCGGCGCAATCGTTGGTGCTGGTCTCGGGTTTCTGTGGTTCAACGCGCCACCCGCGATGTTGTTCATGGGCGACACCGGTAGTCTCTCCATGGGCGGGGCACTGGGATCCGTCGCGGTGGTCACCAAGCATGAATTGGTGTTGGCAATCATCGGTGGCCTTTTCGTTTTGGAAACCGTTTCGGTGATCGTCCAGGTGGTGTCGTTCCGCCTGACCGGCACCCGGGTTTTTCGCATGGCTCCGCTGCACCATCACTATGAACAAAAGGGCTGGCAGGAAGCCACCATCGTCATCCGCTTTTGGATCATCGCCGTCATTTTGGCCCTGATCGGTCTTTCAACTCTAAAGCTGCGATAGAGCGATGATCAAAATTTCAGAATTCAAGGGCAAACAAGTGGCCGTTCTGGGGTTGGGGCGCAGCGGCTTGTCTGCGGCAATTGCGCTGGCCGCTGGTGGCGCCGAATTGTGCGCGTGGGATGACAATCCAGCCCGTCGTGACGCTGCCGAAGCAGACGGTATTGCCATCGCCGATTTGTATGCAATGGATTGGACCGATGTTGCCGCTTTGGTGGTCAGTCCCGGCATTCCGGCAACGGCCTCTGATCCCCACCAGATCGTTCGCCAGGCCCGAGCCTTTCAATGCGAAATTTTGGGCGATGTGGAATTGTTCGCCCGCCGGGCGTTACCGGCCAACGTGGTAGCGATCACCGGCACAAACGGAAAATCCACCACCACGGCCTTGGCGGGCCATGTGCTGCGGGCATGCGGCAGGCGGGCAGTGGAAGGCGGAAACCTGGGCACTGCAGTTCTGGATCTCCCGGAACTGGGGCCTGACGACTCCTATGTGTTGGAGCTTTCCTCGTTCCAAATCGAACAAACCAAATTCTTGGCCCCCGACATTGCCGTGCTGCTGAATCTCAGTCCTGATCATTTGGATCGCCACGGCGACATGGTGGGCTATGTGGCGGCAAAAAAACGCCTGTTCGCGGGCCAAACCCCGGAGCAATTGGCGGTAGTCGGCGTCGATGATGGGGACTCCCGCGCGGTGTTCGACGAACTGGTGGCCCAAGACGGTCGCCGGGTTACACCGGTATCCGGCAATGGCCCGGTGGCCGACGGCGTGTTCGTGGTGGGTGGTTTTTTATATGACGCCACAGCCGCAGACGCCGGGGTGGCTGTCGCCGACCTTAATAGCGGACGGCTGGTGGGGCCGCACAATTGGCAAAACGCTGCCGCCGCTTTCGCCATCGCTACCGAACTCGGTTGCGACCCGGAACTGGTCGTCCAGGCATTGATGAATTTCCCCGGATTATCCCATCGGTTAGAGCTGGTGGGGGAGGCCTGCGGCGTTCGGTTCTTCAACGATTCTAAAGCTACAAACATGGATGCCGCTGGTCGGGCTCTGGCGTCTTTTCCCAATATCTATTGGATCGCCGGTGGTCGACCAAAGGACCAAGGCCTGGAAATCCTGGCGCCATTATTCGGCAACATTCGCCACGCTTTTTTGATCGGCGAGGCGACCGAGAGTTTCGCCACAACCCTGGATGGCTATGTACCGTTCTCGCGATCCGGCGATTTGTCCGCGGCCGTGGCAGATGCCCACACCAGGGCGGTGGGCGATGGCGAAGAGGATGCGGTGGTCTTGTTGTCACCGGCGTGTGCCTCGTTCGACCAGTTCACCGATTTCCAAGACCGAGGCGACGCCTTCCGAGCCGCGGCCACCGCAATCATCGGCAGGGATCAATCATGATCGGCCCGGCGCGCACAGATACATCGGTGGTGGGCCGTTGGTGGTGGACCGTGGATTGGTGGACCATCGCAGCACTCGCGGTCTTGATGGCCATCGGGATTGTTCTGGTCATGGCCGCCAGCCCCCCGGTTGCGACCCGCATCGGCTTGAACCCGTTCTATTTTGCCCAACGCCAAGCTCTGTTTCTGGCCCCGGCACTTGTGGTCATTGCCGGAGTCTCCATGTTGGGGCCAAAGGGCGTGCGCCGCCTGGCCATTGCCGGATTTGGCGTGGCAATCCTTTTGGCCATCGCCACGTTGGTGCTCGGCGACCCTGTGAACGGCGCCCGCCGGTGGATTCATGTGGGCGGCATTTTGGTGCAACCCTCGGAAATTCTAAAACCAACGTTCGCGGTGGTATCGGCGGTGATGCTGGCGGCGTACCAACGCACCGGTGACACCCAAATGAGATTAGCCTCCCTGGGTCTGCTGGCCGTGGTGCTGGTGCTGTTGGCGGCCCAACCCGATTATGGCATGGCTGCGGTTGTGGCGGCGGTGTGGTTCACACAGTTTTTCATCGCCGGAATGCCTCTGCGTTGGGTGGCGGCGATGGCAGCCGCGGGTGCCGGATTGTTGGGCGTTGCATATGCGTTTGTGCCCCACGTTGCTAGTCGCATCGACCGATTCTTGAACCCCGCATCCGGCGACAACTACCAGGTTGATACCGCCCTGAACGCCTTTACTGCAGGCGGAGCCCTGGGTCGCGGACCCGGGGAAGGCGTGGTCAAAAGCGTGTTGCCCGATGCCCACACGGATTTCATCTTCGCAGTGGCGGGGGAGGAATTCGGTATGGTAGTCGGGCTGTTAATCGTCGCGGCGTTCGCCTTTATCGTCCTGCGCGGCTTCACCAGGCTGCTGCACGAAGGCAATTACTTCATCGTTCTGGCTGCGGGCGGGCTGTTGGCCCAGTTCGGATTGCAAGCCTTCGTCAACATGGGCGTGAATTTGCGCTTGTTGCCCGCCAAGGGCATGACCCTGCCATTCATTTCCTACGGCGGGTCGTCGATTTTGGCCTTGGCCTTGGGCATGGGCATGGTTCTGGCTTTGACCCGGCGGCGCTCAACGATCGCCGAAACCCGTTGGATGCTGGACGGCACAGGCCCAAGCACACAGGTGCAGGCATGACCGGCCGCCCCATCCTGTTGGCAGCAGGCGGCACCGGGGGCCATGTGTTCCCGGCAGAAGCCTTGGCGGCGGAGTTGACCACCCGGGAGCGACCCTTGGTGCTGATGACCGACGACCGCGGCGACCGCTACGGCGGGGCGCTGTCCAAAGTCCCGGTTTACACTGTTACGGCTGGCACCATCACCGGCGGCTCACCGTTTGCCAAGTTGATGGGCCTGGTAAAGGCGGCGCGCGGGACGTTCCAGGCCCGTAAGATTTTAGCGCAGCTCAATCCCACCATTGCCATCGGATTTGGTGGCTACCCGTCATTGCCGACAATGCTGGCTGCCAGTTGGGCGCGCATCCCGACGCTGATCCATGAACAAAATGCTGTCCTAGGTCGCGTGAACCGATTGCTGGCTCCTCGGGTTTCCGCTATCGCCTTGTCCTTTGCCGCCACCGAAAAATTGGGCGGCTCCGACTACACCAAGACCCAGATCATCGGCAACCCGGTGCGTCCGGAATTCGCCAGCACCCCTGAGTACGTCGCTCCAACCGAGGATGGTCCGATCCGCTTGTTGGTGACCGGGGGGAGCCAAGGGGCGGGGGTGTTTTCCCGCATCGTCCCGAGCGCGGTAGCGGCGTTGCCGGAGGCCTTGCGTGACCGCCTGATCATTACCCAGCAATGCCGCCCCGAAGACCTGTCATCCGTGGGTGACTTCTACCGCGGCCTAGGCGTTCACGCGGACCTCAGCACGTTTTTCTCCACTCTTCCCGATCGCCTGGGCGAAGCCCATTTGGTGGTGGCCAGGGCGGGCGCGTCTACGGTCAGCGAGCTTACGGTAGCGGGCCGCCCGGCGGTGTTGGTGCCATACCCGTATGCGGTGGACGATCACCAAGGGGCTAACGCCAAAATTTTCCAGAACTTGGGAGCCGGTTGGATGATGCGCGAAGACGCCTTCACCCAAGAAACGCTGGCCAAAACGTTGGAGCGCCTGTTGACCTCACCGGATGTTTTGAGCGCCGCGGCCGCCAAGGCGAAGTCCAACAGCCAAGCAAACGCGGTCACCGCCCTGGCCGACATGGCGGATAGCCTGGCCATCAAAAACGGCGGGGCCAGTTCGGTGCCCGGGCGGATGGTGCCGGATGGGGAGCTCGCCGAGTGAGAACCATGCCTCTGGACATCGGACCCATTCATTTCGTCGGCATCGGCGGCATCGGCATGAGCGGTATCGCCGAAGTCATGCATACCTTGGGATACAACGTGCGCGGCTCCGACCAAACTGAAAGCGCCAATGTCAGACGCCTGACGGTCCTGGGAATCCCGGTGGCCATCGGCCACAGCGCCAGCAATGTTGCCGACGCCGAAGTGCTTGTTGTTTCCTCAGCAGTCGTCTCCTCGAACCCCGAAGTGGTCGCCGCCAGAGAACGCTTCATTCCCGTGGTGCGGCGAGCTGAAATGCTCGCCGAATTGATGCGCCTGAAATGGTGTGTTGCGGTGGGTGGCACCCACGGAAAGACCACCACAACGTCGCTGATCGCGTCGCTGCTGGATGCCGCCCAACACGACCCCACCGTTATCAACGGCGGCATCATTAACGCCTATGGCACCAACGCCCGGCTGGGGTCCGGCGATTGGATGGTGGTTGAGGCCGATGAAAGCGACGGCACGTTTGTGCGCTTGCCCGCCACCATCGCCGTCATCACAAATATCGACCCTGAGCACCTGGATTTTTACGGAGATTTCGAGACACTGCGGGCGGCGTTTCAGACCTTCGTCGAAAACATTCCGTTTTATGGCGCGGCGATCCTTTGCGTGGACCATGCCGAGGTCCAAGTCATGGTCGGTCAAATTTCCGACCGTAAAATTGTCACTTATGGTCTCAGCGCCCAAGCCGATGTGCGTGCCGTAAATCTGCGCCCCGCCAAACTAGCCACAGACTTTGATGTGGTCATCACCGATCGCGCCAGCGGATCGTCGGAGACCATCGACGGGGTGCATCTGCCAATGCCCGGCCAGCACAATGTCCAGAACGCCCTGGCGGCGGTGGCGGTGGCGCGGGAATTGGGAATTGACACCGTGGTCATGCGCCGGGCATTAGCCGATTTCGCAGGAGTCCGCCGACGCTTTACCAAGGTCGGCGAGGCATCGGGGGTCACCGTTGTGGACGATTACGCCCATCACCCCGTGGAAATCGCGGCGGTGCTGGAAGCCGCCGGGGCAGGGTACAGCGGTCGTGTGGTGGCGGTGGTCCAACCCCATCGGTATTCCCGGCTGCACAATTTATTTGACGATTTTTGCCGGTGCTTTAACGACGCCGACACGGTGATCGTTGCCGATGTTTTTGCCGCCGGAGAAGCCCCCATCGAAGGCATCAGCCGCGATGCCTTGGTGGAAGCCCTGCGCACCACCGGGCATCGCCACGCGATCGCGCTGTTGGCTCCCGATCAGCTTGCCGATCTGTTGGCGGAATTTGTTCAGTCTGGCGATCTGGTTCTGTGCTTGGGCGCTGGCAACATCACCGACTGGGCGCAAACGTTGCCGTTGGAATTGGCCCAAGCCATGGGCCGTATTCGACATAAGGAGGCGTGAGCGGAATGGCTGAGATCAAACGCCTGATGGAAAATCTGCCCGCTGTGCGGGGAAGAATGCGCAGTTGCGTGCCGTTGGGCCAAGTCACCTGGTTCCGGGTGGGCGGTCCTGCCGAGGTCATGTTCCGCCCGGAAGATGCGGACGATTTGGTGGACTTCATGGCCAACAAACCCGGACACATTCCAGTCATGCCTATGGGGGTGGGCTCGAACCTGTTGGTCCGCGACGGCGGCATCGACGGAGTGGTGGTGCGGCTTAGCCGCAGTCTTGCCGAGGTGAAAATTGATGGCACCACCGTGACGGTCGGAGCCGGTGCCCTTGATGCAAATGTCGCCCAGGCAACCATGGTAGCTGGCCTCACTGGGTTAGAATTTTTGAGCGGCATCCCCGGGACAATTGGCGGGGCCCTGCGCATGAACGCCGGAGCCTATGGCCGGGAAATCAAAGACACGGTCACGTCAGCCACCGCGGTCGATGGCGAAGGCGTTCTGCACAAATTGTCCCCCAACGATCTGGGGTTCGCCTATCGCACGTGCCGAGTGCCGGGGGACTGGATTTTCACATCGGCGACTTTTCAGACCGAGTTGGGTGACCCGCAAAACATTTCCGCCGCCATCACCGCGATCCAAGACGCCCGATCCAAAACCCAGCCCGTTCGTGCCCGCACCGGCGGCAGCACCTTTCGCAATCCCGAAACTGGGGCAAAGGCTTGGGAGTTCATCGACGAGGCCGGATACCGGGGCAAGGCCCGGGGCGGGGCGATGGTTTCTGATCAACACTGCAATTTCTTGATAAACACCGGCGACGCAACGGCTGAGGATTTAGAGACCCTGGGCGAAGAGGTCCGAGCGGCGGTAGCGGCAAATTCGGGCGTCACCCTGGATTGGGAAATCCGCCGGGCCGGTCAGACAGAAATGGACGGTCCATGTTTTGGTGCCGCCGCTGGTCTTTCCGGCCCACAGAGCTTAGCCCGTGCGGAGGCCTGACTCATGGCAAAAAGGATTGCAGTTCTGATGGGCGGCCGGTCAGCCGAGCGGGAAATTTCTCTGATCAGCGGTGCGGCTGTGGCCGAGGCGCTGATCAATGCGGGCCATGCGGTGACCACGATCGACGTGGGTCCTGGAGCCGCCGCCGACTTGGCAGACTTCGAACCCCATGTGGCGTTCAACGCCTTGCACGGGCGGTTTGGTGAAGACGGCTGTATCCAAGGCCTGCTGGAGACCCTGGAAATCCCCTACACCCATTCCGGCGTTTTGGCCTCGGCCTTGGCCATGGACAAACCAACGGCGCGGACCTTGTTTGCTGACGCAGGAATCCCCTGTCCCGAAGGACGGGTAGCCCCCTGGGATGACGTGCGCAAGGGCGGGGCGATGGAGCCCCCGTATGTGGTCAAACCCACCAACGAAGGGTCCAGCGTCGGCGTGGTTTTGGTTACCGACCCCCGCCTGCTTGATGACATCGGAGGCGATGACTTTCCGGATCAGGTGTTGGTGGAACGGTTTATTCCTGGCCGCGAACTCACGGTTGCGGTCATGGGTGGCGAGTCCATGGGTGTCATCGAAATTAAGCCCACCGTGGGGTTTTACGACTACCAAGCAAAGTACGCCGATGGCGGCTCAGTTCACGTGGTGCCAGCGGATCTTCCGGCCGTCGTTTTCGATACCTGCATGGATACCGCTGCCCTCGCCCACGACCAATTGGGGTGCCGGGGCGTGACCCGTGCGGATTTTCGTTATGACGACAGCCAAGACGGCGCGGATGGGGTCTATTTGCTGGAAATCAACACCCAGCCCGGCATGACACATACGTCGTTGGTGCCGGAAATTGCGACGGCAAAGGGCATGGATTTCGGTTCCCTGGTCGCATGGATGGTGGAGGACGCCGGATGTCAACGCTGACCGGCAGCGCCGAGCGCAAACGCAAAATCAGCAGCCGCAAGCGCACGGCGCTGATTTTCCGGCTGTTCGTGTTGGTGATTGTCGCGGCGACCGTGGGCTTCGGCATCTATGCTTGGCGGACAGATCTGCCCGCCAAAATGATGAACGCGGTGATTGCCACGGTTTGGGATGCCAATGATGCCGCCCATCTGACGGTGGCTGATGTGACTTTAACGGGCCGCAACAATGCTCCTTTGGAAGACTTGATCCTGGCCCTGGATATTTCCCGGGGCGATCCGATTTGGCGTGTTGATCCCACCGCTGCCCGAGCCCGGCTCGGAGCGTTGGGCTGGGTGGATACTGCGTCGGTGGCCCGGCGTATGCCCGGCCAAATCACCGTCCACATCACCGAACGCCGGCCTTTTGCCTTGTGGCAGGACGACGGCGCGATGTTCCTGATTGATCGGGCAGGGGTCGTCATCACCGACACCGGACTAGGCCTATTCTCGTTACCCCTGGTGGTCGGCGGTGATGCCGCGGTCCGCGCAGGCGATTTGATGGACATGCTGGCCAACCAGCCGGTGCTTTTTGCCCGGGTCCGCGCCGCCGTTCGTGTTGGCCGACGCCGTTGGGATGTGCATCTGGATAACGACGTCACTGTGCGCCTTCCAGAAAATGATGCGCCAGCCGCTTGGCGGCGCTTGGCGCGGATTAACGACACCTATGGGATCATTGATCGCGACCTGCTGAGCATTGATCTTCGTCTGCCGGATCGTTTGGCCGTGCGCCTGAACCCCGACGCGGCTCCCCTGACCGATATCCCGGCAGAGGAGGCCTAGAGCGAATGGCCTTGGCCCGCACGTCTTCCGTTGCCCAACTACCCCTTGGCTTGGCCAAGCGGCCGCCGGCGCCGACACCCTCGCCTGCACCGGTCACGACTTGGGGTCCGCCTGCGCCGGTTGGCCTGATCGCCGCCTTGGACGTGGGCACCACCAAAGTGTGTTGCTTGATCGCTCGCAGTGACGGCGAAGGTGGGTTGGGAGTCTTCGGCATTGGTCACCACCTGGCGCGCGGTCTACGGGCCGGAGCAGTGGTGGATATGGAGGGAGCTGAAAACTCTATATGCGCGGCGGTGGACGCCGCCGAGGCCATGGCTGGCGAAGCAATCCATTCCGCTTATGTCAACATTTCTGCGGGTCGTCAGCGATCCCAAACCATCGGGGTCGAGGTCTCGGTGGCGGGCAATCAAGTGTCCGACACCGACATCGCCAGGGCCGTGGATCAAGCCATGGTCCGGGCCGACACCGAAGGCCGAGACGTCATCCACGCAGTTTCAACCCGGTATTCCATCGATGGCGCCGTCGGCATCCATGACCCCCGGGGGATGTACGGGGTAAAACTTGGGGTCAATCTCCATGTGGTCACTGCGGATTCAAGCCCCGCCCGCAACTTGGCGGTTTGCGTGGAACGCGGGCACTTGGAAGCATTAGGGCCCGTGGCGTCTCCCTATGCCTCCGGCTTGGCCGTTCTGGTGGAAGACGAGATGGATTTAGGCGCCACTGTGATCGACATGGGCGGCGGGACTACCACGATTTCGGTGTTTTACGAAGGTGCTTTGGCCCTGGTGGAATCGATCCCTGTGGGTGGCCGTCACGTGACCAACGACATCGCCCGGGGCCTTTCCACCCCAACAGTTCAAGCCGAACGTATGAAGACGTTGTTTGGCTCGGCGGTGGCTGGCCCAAATGATGAGAAAGAATTGATCGATGTGCCGCCCTTGGGCGAGGCAAAACAGAGCGGCGCTAACCACGTGCCCCGGTCGGCGCTGACCGGAATCATCCGGCCCAGGCTGGAAGAAATTTTCGAAATGGCCCGGGGCCGCTTGGAAGCCTCGGGGTATCAAAACCTTGGCGGTCGGCGAGTGGTGCTGACCGGTGGTGCCAGCCAGTTGCAAGGGGCGGCAGAAACCGCCACGCGAATTTTTGAAAACCAGGTGCGCCTGGGGCGGCCAACCGGTGTCGATGGGCTGGCTGATGCCACCACCGGGCCGGCGTTTTCCACCGCCACCGGGTTGCTGAAATACGCCGCAAGCGGTTTGGCCGATCGCGACGTGGGCGGCCGCTTGAACATGCCAAAAAGCGCCGGATTTATGGCCCACATCGGCCAATGGCTGCGGGAGAATTTTTGATGCGAGACCAACCAATAACCCACGGGCAACGACCGGTGGGCACTCAAGGGAGCAAAAAATCAAACATTCCCATTTTCTACGACGTAACAGGTTTGGAGGCCTTTTAATGACGATCGAAGGAACAATGAATCCCAACGGGTCGCACCCCGACACCACCTTCATCGGTGTAGGCTGCCCCGATATTCGGGCATGGCGATCGGGGTTGTCCCCCAATTTGGTGGATCTAATGGTCAACGCCATGGCCGCCGCAAAAACCGCAATCCGGGCAACAGTCACGGATGTGCTGTTAACGGGTCTAAATCATACATCGCTGGACGGGATTATCAGAGCGCTGGCTGTACGCCGGCGGGATTCCATCGCCCAGTTCGATCGGGCCGCCGCGGTGATTGCCGACCAAGACCTGGGGCGCTTTGCCGGGCTTCCCATGGTGGTTGGCGGCGATGCGCCGGCCCATGCGGGGGAATTGAGGCTGCCGGGGTTTGGCGCTGCCAAAGCCTGAGCCCGGGTCTCCCGAATCCACGAAATCTAAGGAATTATCGACCGACAACCGGTGCATGCCCAAATGGCCTGACCGGCAATAACAAAAAGCGAAACTATTTTTCACGAAAACGATTGCGTAACAGGCTTGGAGGCCTTTGAAATGACAATCAATCTTGGAACACCAAAACCCACGGACCTAAAACCCAGAATCACCGTTGTTGGTGTGGGGGGTGCCGGGGGAAATGCAGTCAACAACATGATCCGTTCGAATCTCGAAGGGGTTGAATTCGTTGCCTGCAACACCGATGCCCAGGCGCTGTCGCTAACGGCGGCAGAAAGCAAGGTGCAAATGGGGGTCACCACCACCCAAGGCCTGGGTTCGGGCTCGAAACCCGAAATCGGCCGTGCTGCTGCCCAGGAAACCCAGGACGAAATTCTGGACCACCTGCAAGGCAGTCACATGGCGTTCATCACCGCTGGCATGGGCGGCGGCACCGGTACCGGTGCGGCTCCGGTCATCGCCCAAGCAGCGCGGGATGCCGGAATTCTGACGGTCGGCGTTGTCACCAAACCCTTCCAGTTCGAGGGTGAGCACCGCATGGCCATTGCCGAAGCCGGGATCTCTGAACTGCAACAATATGTGGATACCTTGCTGATTATCCCCAATCAGAATCTGTTCCGCATCGCCAACGAAAAGACCACCTTTGCCGACGCCTTCACCATGGCCGACGATGTGCTGCACGCTGGCGTTCGTGGTGTCACCGACCTGATGGTGATGCCCGGGCTCATCAATCTCGATTTCGCCGACGTCAAATCGGTAATGGAGGAAATGGGCAAAGCCATGATGGGCACCGGCGAATCCTCCGACGAAAAGCGGGCGTTGACTGCGGCCGAGGCAGCGATTTCCAATCCGCTTTTAGAAGACGCCTCCATGACTGGCGCCCGCGGGGTTCTGATCAACGTCACCGGCGGCCCGGACATGACCTTGTTCGAAGTCGACGAAGCGGTGAACCGCATCAAAAACGAAGTGGATGTCAACGCCAACATCATCTTTGGCTCGACCTTTGATGAACGGATGGATGGCTGCATGCGGGTGTCCATCGTCGCCACCGGTATCAACATTGCCGAAAGCTCCGCCCGTCCTCCGAAACTCACCGTGGTCTCGGCACCGGCTTCCAATCAAGTTTCGGAGCAGCCCGGGCTAGCCATGGAAGACGCAGCGCCGGTCTTGGGTGCCGGGCAGTTCAACGCGGGGCCCTCGTTGGTTGGGGCGGCCACTGATTTGCCAATCCCGACGATGGGGCACTTCGCAATCCCGGCGGCTCCCAGTTCTGAACCGGATCTGCGCCCGGACGACTCCTGCGCGTCGGCGACTCCGGACGCACCGTCCGGCACGTCTGGCTATGCTCCAATGTCCATGGGTGGTGGCGGTGCCTCTGCCGCGCTGAAAATGGACCCGGACGACATGGCGGCACCGTTTATCGCACCGCCGCCCATGCAACCCACGGTCACCATGCCGGAGCCGGTGAAGCCGGAGCCGTTTGCCGAGGCCGCTGTGGCGAACGGCGGGGCGGGAACACGCAAAACTCCGAGCCTGTTGGAGCGCATGACGGGGTTGGCGCGCAGCCGTAAAAAGCTGGCCGCTGAGCCGGAGCTAACCCCTCCTGGGCCCGAAGCGCAAACCCCTGATCTGCTGGTAATTCAGGCGGAAACCCCAAGTGTGGAGCCTGGGGCGGAGGACACAGCACTTGCCCCCACTATGCAGTCTCGGGCGGAACGTCTGGGGGCGATGGTTCAGGCCCAAGCCAAGGCCGAAGCCCAAGCCGAGGTCCAGGCCAGCTACATGCCAATGGATGCCATGCAGGATGCGGCACCGGATATGGCACCGGATATGGCACCCGACATGGCAATGGACACGCTGGCCCCGGCGCCAATGGATCCGGCGGAGCAGTCACCGGAACTATCGGTCTCTCCCACGGAGCCAACGGCCGGTAACAGCCAAGAAGATGATTTGTTGGAAATTCCGGCATTTCTTAGACGCCAGGCAAATTAGCGCCTAGCAACGTTCGGGGGTCTCCACTGGGTGGGTTCGGCGCACGCCGGCCCACCCAGCCTGACCACGGGACTCCCTGCTGAAACCCCCGGTACATTTTGTAAGAAAGTGTGAGTTGAGGGCCCTTGGGGGCACTGTTAGTTAATCAAGGTGCCCAGATTTATTGGGTTTCCGGCAACACGAGGGGGACGCATGGACGTCACACGACAGCGCACATTGCGGAACAGGATTAGCTGCACCGGCATTGGCCTGCATTCAGGTTTGCCCGTGGCCATGACCCTGCATCCGGCGCTGCCCGATACCGGCATCGTGTTTCGCCGCACGGATGTTTTTGAATCTGAATCGCTGGTGCGCGCGCGACGGGAAAGCCTGTCCGGCAGCAAACTATGCACCACAGTTGCCAACGAGCATGGCACCTCCGTCGCCACCATCGAACATTTGATGGCGGCCTTGGCCGGGTGCGCCGTGGACAACGTACTCATTGAATTGGATGGTGCCGAAATGCCGATCATGGACGGCAGCGCGGAACCTTTTGTGCTGTTGCTGGAAAACGCCGGCATGGTCGAACAAGATGCGCCGCGCCAAGTCATTCGGGTGTTGAAGCGCATAGAAGTCAGCGATGGCGTCAGCAGCATGGTCATCGAGCCAGACAGTGATTTTGTCATCGACTTTGAAATCCATTTTGAAAATACAGCGGTTGCGCGCCAACGCCGGTCGTACCGGGCCCAGGATGCCTCATTCAAAGACGACATCGGCAAGGCACGCACATTCGGGTTTGCCGAAGACGCCGACGCCCTGCGTTCCGCTGGGTTTGCCCGGGGCGGATCCCTGGAGAACGCGGTGGTCGTGGACGGTGCCGAAATTCTCAACGTCGGCGGCTTGCGCTATGACGACGAATTCGTCCGCCACAAGGTTCTGGACTGCATCGGCGACATGTATCTTGCGGGCGGTCCAATGTTGGGTAAAATCACCGCCATCCGTTCCGGCCACGCGCTCAATCACCAATTGTTGGTGACCTTGTTCGCCGATGCCGACGCCTGGGTCGCCGAAAACGCGATGACTTTAACTGCCAATCCGGAGCTTTCTCAAGAAGCCTCGACCGAGGTCCTCGCCGCCGCTACGGCCTGATGCCGCCGGTCAGCTGACTGACTGAACTCAGACCAGCAGCGTTAAGGCCGCTGAGCCAACCAGCAGAACTGCTAATGACACATTGATCAGCCGGTTCGACCTGGGCTCGCGGAAAAATCGTGTTAGCAAGGCACCGATAAAAAGCTAGCTCAGGTAGGTGACGATCATGATCGACGCCAGACTCACCACCATGACTGCGGCGTTCAAAACCAAGTTTCCCTCGATCAGCACGAACCCAGAAAACAGGGCAGTCATCGCGGTCCACCCTTTTAGATTAGCAAAGGCCAGCAACACGCCGCCGGTGAACGACGGTCGATTTTGTTATTGGGTTTTTTCCACAAACGGCGGTGCGGTGGCGATGCGATAAGCCAGGTAGACTATGTATGCGGCGGCCAGCGTGGCGGCAATTGGGGTTGCTCCGGGCAGGGCGAGGTTTTTGATGTCGGCCATTTCCCTAACCTAAGACATTTGTTTCACTCCCTATGAATTGTAGAAGTTTGGTTGGAACAGCTTCACGATTTGGTTGGCGGATTTCCGCGCCGCCTCCGCACCACGCCCAGCGCTCAAGACCCTTCCAAACGATGGCCCCGCCAGGTTGGGAAACACCAACAACGAAATCAGCGCCCGCACCGTGAAGGTAGAGTCCAAATCCTCGCGTACCTGGCCGTCCCTGCGGCCGCGCTCCAAGGCATTCCGGTACATCTCGGCCAAGCGTGGGGCGTGGCGTGCCTCGAAATGTTCGCGCAAATCTTCAGCCCCATAAACCGAGCGCATCATCAGAATGGCCGCCCACGCGTTTTCCTGCATCCACGTGACCAGGGCAAACACCGTGTCTTCGAAACCGCCGTCCTGGGGGATCGCCGCGAACAAGCTATCGAGCCCGTAATCCAACGCGGCCTTCATCAGGCCGTCTTTATCACCAAAATAGTAGCGCACCATGGCTTGGTTCACCTCCGCTCGATCGGCTATCTCCCGCACGGATATGGGGGCGATGCCGTTCTCTGAAATCAACCCGGCGCAGGCTTGCAACAAAGCCTCGCGCGTGTTGGCTCCGGCTCCCCGTCGTCCGAGCTTCTTGGCCCCGCGCTTATTGGTTTCCGTATCGGGTGGTTCCCCGGGGCCCACGGCCTCTGCCGCTCGTGTTTCAGCCTCTGTCTCATTTGGTCCTATCGTCATCTACTTCTCCCACGCCCGTATGTAATTAATTAAACAAATAAATAAAACCAAACGGCCTGTCAAATGGCCGAGGTGACTAGAGGCATCGCGGTCATGAGTGGGCTCTGGAGACTCCCACCGCCATCGCGCCGATAAAAGCACCGTGGTATAGTTCTGGCGCGCGATCTTCGGGCGCATTTTTCATGGCCAAGTGTTGCTCTTGAACTCTCTTCTCGGACTTTGGATTGCCGGACGTTGGTCCCGGGTACGGGCGGCCCTGATGATGTTGGGGGCGACCGCATTCGTTGCTGCTTGCTCCAGTGGCCAGCCCGAGGTGGCGTATGTCGAACAGCCAGTCGAAGAGCTGTACAACGAAGCACTGGACATGTTGGAAGCCGAAGATTACCGGGCGGCAGCCCAGGCCTTTGACGAAGTGGAGCGCCAGCACCCCTATTCGATTTGGGCGACCCGATCCCAATTGATGGCAGCGTTCGCCCACTACCAAGAGGGGGATTTCGACGACACAATTTTGGCGGCTGAGCGGTTCTTGCAATTGCATCCGGGCAGCCCCGACGCACCCTATGCCCACTATCTTGCGGCGATCAGCTTCTATGACCAGATCGCTGATGTTGGCCGCGACCAGGCCATGACTGAAATGGCCATGTACAATCTTGAACAAGTGGTGCTGCGGTATCCCGAAACCGAATACGCTCGAGATGCGCGCTTGAAGATTGATCTAGCCAGGGAACATTTGGCGGGCAAGGAAATGGAAGTGGGGCGGTTCTATTTGAACCGCGGCCAATTCGTGGCGGCCATCAACCGTTTCCGCACAGTGATCGACGATTTCCAAACCACGTCGCATGTGCCCGAGGCGTTGCACCGTCTGACGGAATCCTATCTTTCGTTGGGGGTGACCGAAGAAGCCCAGGCTGCGGCGGCAGTGCTTGGCCACAATTTCCCGGGCAGCGAATGGTACACGTTTTCCTATTGGCTACTGACCGGTGCCGGGGTCGATTTTGATGCGGCGGCCGAAGATCCCGGGTTCCTTGAACGGGCACTGGATCTGTTTAATTTCAATTTCTTTGGACAGCGGGAAGGCTAGCGGCCTAGATGCTCGTTTCCCTCAGCGTTCGCGGCCTGCTGCTGATGGATCATCTTGAATTGGAATTGCGCTCAGGCCTTGGCGCCCTCACCGGCGAAACTGGCGCCGGTAAATCCATTTTGCTGGATGCCTTGGGATTGTGTCTCGGCGCACGGGCAGGGGGCGGCTTGGTGCGCCCAGGGGCAGGGCGTGCCCAAGTGGCCGCCGAATTCGATGTGTCCTTGAACCATCCCGCCCGGGCCATCGTCGCCGACAGCGGCTTGGACACCGAAGGCAATCTGGTTCTACGTCGGGTGTTGGGCGCAGATGGCCGTAGCCGCGCAATGTTGAACGACCAGCCGGTAAGCGTCGGGCTATTGCGCCAAGTGGGCCGGACCTTGGCCGAAATCCAAGGCCAGCACGATCAGCACGGGTTGCTGGACGACGCAAGCCATTTGCCCTTATTGGATCGCTTCGCAGGGCTATCCGCCCAAGCCGCCGTTCTGGCCAAAGGCTGGGATCACCTTGCCCAGACGCGCAGCGAATTGGCGGCGGCTGAGGCAGCGGCGGCCTCGGCCCGCGCCGATGAAGACTTCCTGCGCCACGTGTTCGCGGAGCTTGAAGCCCTGGACCCTCAGGCGGACGAAGAAGACGCGTTGGCCGCAGACCGCACGCTGTTGATGCATGGGGAGGCGTTGGCGCACCAGCTGCAGAAGGCGATCGCCCTGATAGGCGGCGGCGACGGCATGGGGGCGGGCCTCGCCAGTGCCGAACGGTCCCTGGCCCAGGTGGCGGACAAGGCGGCGGGTCGCCTGGGTCCAGTGCTCGATGTGCTTGCTCGGGCGGCATCGGAGGCATCGGAGGCCGAGGCGATGCTGGAATCCGCAGCCCGTGATCTCGCCCCTGACCCGGGCCGCTTGGAGCAAGTGGAAGAACGCCTATTCGCGCTGCGCGCCGCCGCCCGCAAACACAAAACACTGGTGGGGAATTTACCTCAGGTGCGTGATGACATTGCAGCCCAACTTTCCGCCCTCGAGCACGGTGAGGAAAACCTTGGCCGTCTGATCGCAGCGGTGACACAGGCGGAATCCCTCTATCGCGACCAGGCCGCCGATCTCTCTGCTAGGCGCACCAAGGCAGCAAAGGCCCTGGACAAGGCCGTAGCCAAAGAACTTAAACCCTTGAAGCTGGCGAAGGCGGTGTTCGAAACTGTGACCGAGCGCCTCGATGAAGATGCCTGGGGCCGGGCCGGGGCCGACAACATCTGGTTTCAAGTGTGCACCAACCCCGGCCACCCACCGGGGCCTTTGTCGCGCATCGCATCGGGGGGTGAGATGTCCAGGTTCCTGCTTGCGCTGAAAGTTGTTCTGTCGAAAGATCAAGGAGCCACCACGCTGATTTTTGATGAAGTGGACAGCGGTGTCGGCGGCGCCACGGCCGATGCGGTGGGGGAACGCTTGGCACAGCTGGCGCAGGGTTTGGCCCAAGTTTTGGTGGTGACACATTCGCCCCAGGTGGCCGCTAGGGCCGGGTCCCATTGGCGGATCGAAAAACGTGTCCAGGGCAAGGAGACAGTGGCCAGCGTTACCGAATTGGATGAAGCCGGACGGCGCGAAGAATTGGCGCGCATGCTAGCCGGGGCGACAGTCACCGATGAGGCCCGTGCGGCGGCGGACCGTTTGATGGCGGGGGCCCAACCGGAGCCAGCACGGTGAGTGATCTGCGCAGCATCTCTGTTGACGAACTTAAAAAAAGTCAATCTAAGCAAGAACTTAGGCGTCTTTCCGAAGAAATTTCAGCGCATGACGCCCACTATCACGGGGATGACGCGCCAGAGATTTCCGACCAAGTCTATGACGCTCTGCGCCGGCGCAACGCCGACATCGAGGCCCGGTTCCCCGATCTTATCCGCGACGACAGCCCCTCCGTCCGTGTGGGCTCCGCTCCGTCGTCGGCCTTCGCCAAGGTCCGCCACGCCCAGGCCATGCTGAGTTTGGACAATGCCTTTGGCGATGACGAGGTGGCGGAATTTTTGGCCCGGGTCCGGCGATTCTTGGGGTCGGCGGAAGACGAACCTGTGGCCGTGGTGGCTGAGCCAAAAATCGATGGGCTTTCCGCCTCCTTGCGATACGAAAAAGGCAAGTTCGTTCAGGGCGCCACCCGTGGCGACGGCACGACGGGGGAAGACATCACCGCAAATTTAGCAACCCTTTCCGGCCTACCCAAAACTATCCGCGGTGCGCCCGATGTGTTGGAGGTACGGGGCGAGGTGTACATGGATTGCCAGGCTTTTGATGCCTTGAACGCGGCCCAGGAAGCGGCAGGCAAGCCCGCCTACATCAATCGCCGCAATACGGCGGCAGGCAGCCTACGCCAAATCGATGCGTCGATTACCGCGGAGCGGGGCCTGAAGTTTTTCGCCTATGCCTGGGGCGAGGTCAGCGATCCAAGTTGGAAGACACAGAGTGACTTCTTAAAACAACTTGCAAGATGGCAATTCCCCACCAACGCGCTAGCGCGGCTGTGCCAGTCCGAGGACGAGGTTTTGGAATACTACGCGGAGATTGAGGCCGAACGCAGCGATCTGGACTACGACATCGACGGCATTGTCTACAAGGTCGACCGCCTGGACTGGCAGGAACGATTGGGCCATGTGAGCCACCATCCCCGTTGGGCTCTGGCCCACAAATTTCCCGCCGAACAAGCTGAAACCCGGGTTCTGGCCATCGAGGTTCAGGTGGGGCGTACCGGCGCGATTACCCCTGTGGCGCGATTGGAGCCGGTGTTTGTGGGCGGCGTCATGGTGTCCAACGCCACCCTCCACAACGAGGACCAGATCAAAGAATTGGACGTTCGCGTGGGCGACACGGTGATCGTCCAGCGCGCCGGAGACGTGATCCCACAAGTGGTGCGCGTGGTGACAGAAAAGCGGGTTGGCTGCCCACGCAAATTCAAATACCCAGAGGTCTGCCCGGAGTGCGGCTCTGCTGCGGTGCGCGAAGAAGGCGAAGCAGTGCGCCGATGCACCGGTGGGCTGATTTGTCCGGCCCAACGCAAAGAACGCTTGCGGCACTTTGTCTCCCGCGATGCTTTCGACATTCCCGGCCTGGGGGAAAAGCAAATTTTCCAATTTTGGGAAGAGGGTTTGATTGCCGAGCCCGCCGACATCTTCGATTTGGAGCGCCGCAACGGCTTACCTGCGGACAAGGGCGGCATCGACCCGCCGTTGCAAGATCGCGGAGCGGAGCCGGGCAAGCGGGCAAAATCCGTGGCCAATTTGTTGGCTGGCATCGCGGCGCGGCGGGAAATTTCCTTGGAGCGTTTTCTTTATGCGCTGGGGATCCGTCACGTAGGCCAAACCACTGGGCGGCTGTTGGCGCAAAACTATGGGTCACTCGCAAACTTCCGCGATGCCATGAAGGCCGCGACCCGCCCTGACGGTGAGGCCTGGGCCCACCTCGCCGCCATCGACGGCCTCGGCCCGATTGTGGGCCAAGCATTGGTGGAGTTTTTTGCTGAGGCTCACAACGCGGCTGTGGTGGATGATTTGGACGCCGCGCTTACCGTCCTGAATTTTGTTCAGCCCGACACGGATTCCCCAATTGCCGGCAAGACTGTGGTGTTTACGGGGTCCCTGGAGACCATGACCCGGGACGAAGCCAAAGCCCGGGCGCAATCGATGGGCGCCAAGGTGGCGGGGTCGGTGTCGAAGAAAACCGATCTGGTGATTTTGGGCCCAGGCTCCGGCTCAAAAGGTAAAAAAGCCGCCGAACTGGGAATCGAAACTCTGGACGAACAAGGCTGGCTCTATTTGATTGGGAGGTAGAACGTGCGCATTTATTTCGGCGTCGGTGGGCCAAACTACACCTCGGCCTTCCACGTCATCGGCTAAATGTTCGACCGGGCCTGGGTATGGGGCGGCGTCATAAACCCACCGGAGCTGGGAATCCAGACCGTCTCCGTGCCTCCGGGCGGTGCACTGATCGTCGACCTCAAGATCGAGGTGCCGGGGCGCTACATTTTAGTGGATCACACCCTGTCTCGCATGGAGCGAGGGTTGGTGGGCTCCCTCTATGCCGACGGCGAGGCCAACGAGGAAATTTATCACGTCCACGAATAGTGGGACGGGGTTCCTGACCTAGACGATCGGCGCTGTGGCGGTCGCCAACCAATCCTGGGTGGCGACGTTCACAAGTGGCGCTAACGTCTCGGCTACACGTGTGTGGTAGTCGTTGAGCCAGCTAAGTTCATCGGCGGAGAGCATCGAGGTATCCACCAAGGCGCGGTCGATAGGGGCGAGGGTGAGGGTTTCAAACCCCAGTAAATCTTTTTCGCCGCCCATTGGGGTTTCGACCTCGGTGACCACCACCAAATTTTCGATGCGGATGCCCCAGTGGCCGGATTTGTAATAGCCCGGCTCGTTGGACACGATCATCCCCGGCTTGAACGGCGCGGAGGATCGCTTGGAAATGTTTTGCGGGCCTTCGTGGACGCCTAAGTAGCTGCCAACCCCGTGGCCGGTGCCGTGGTCGAAATCCACTCCAGCGCGCCACAACGCCATCCGCGCCAGGGTGTCTATTTGTGATCCGGAACTGCCCACCGGCACCACGGCAGTGGCGATAGCGATGTGGCCTTGTAAAACCTGGGTGAAGCGCGTGCGCATTTCGTCCGATGGCGCGCTGATGGCAACCGTGCGGGTCACGTCTGTGGTGCCGTCCAGGTACTGGCCACCAGAATCCACCAAGTACAAGATTCCGTCTTCCAGGGGCCAATTGATTTGCCGTGTGGCCCGGTAATGTACCACCGCCGAATGGGCTCCGGCTCCGGAAATCGTATCGAAGCTGGGGCCTTGGTGGTGTTCGACAGTGCTGCGGAAGTCTTCCAATTTTTCTTGGGCGGACATTTCATCGATCCCGCCTTTTGGAGCTTCCGCCGCCAACCACGCCAAGAAATTGGTGAGAGCTGCGCCATCGCGAATGTGGGCGGCGCGGGTGCCGGCCAATTCCACGTCGTTTTTGATGGCCTTGGGCAATTGGCACGGGTCGGTGTGACGGACGATGTCGGCCTCCGCCGCCTCCAGACGATTGAACACCCACGCAGCCGTCGCCTTTGCATCCGCCTGGATGGTCTTGCCGGTAAGTGAATCCAGGCCTGGCCCGAATTCATCTGTGGGGTGGGTGCGCACGTCTTTGCCTAAGTGTTCGGTCAGTGTGCCGTCCACCTTGGCGTCGTCGATAAACCAATCCATTTGGCCGGTGTGGTGAAGAACCGCGAAGCTGAGCGGCAGCGGCGTATTGGGGACATCACCGCCGCGCACATTCAGCAACCAGGCAATGGAATCCGGGGCCGTCAGCACCACGGCGTTTACACCATCCTTGGTCAGAGCTTTGCCAATGCGGCGGCGTTTATCGGCGCTTTCCTCGCCTGCGAATTTCATGGGGTGGGGCACCGCCGGGGCCAGGGGTGGCGGCGGTTGATCTTCCCATATAGCGTCGATGGGGTTGGATTCCACGGGCACCAATGTGGAGCCCGTTTTTTTACAGGCCTTGGCCAATTTTTCCAGGCGGCCCTCGGTGAAGTGCCAGGGGTCGTACCCCAGCTTGCCGCCAGCAGACATTTGGTAGGATAGAAAATTTTCCACTGGTTGCTCGATGACGTGGCGCAACTGGAATAGGTCGGCGTGGACTTGTCCTTTGACTTGAAGGGTATAGCGGCCGTCCACCAACAATGCAGCGGATTTGGCCAGGACCACCGCCAATCCGGCCGAGCCAGTAAAGCCTGTGATCCACCCGAGGCGGTGGCTGTGCGCCGGGACGTACTCGCCCAAATATTGGTCGGCATGGGGCACGATGAAACCGTCGAGATCCCGTTTCGATAATTCGGTGCGCAGGTTGATCAACCTGCTTTGCAGTTCGGCGTGGGACGGCGGTCTGTCGTTCATGACTTCGGTGCCTTTGAGACGAAGGAATCGATGACTTTTTTGGGCCCGGATTTTTCGAAGGCAATGTGTAGACGGTTGCCATCCACTGTGGCAACCAAGCCATAGCCGAATTTTTGGTG
>Ga0209403_10001221_pt1 | contig 33890 bp, 29 predicted proteins | sample ArcticOcean_MG_C_8_FD_187440 | JGI IMG/M metagenome (GOLD analysis project Ga0209403, IMG submission 187440) | Marine microbial communities from western Arctic Ocean - ArcticOcean_MG_CB11_86 (SPAdes) (version 2) | ecosystem: Environmental > Aquatic > Marine > Oceanic | place: Arctic Ocean...
TGAATTATTATAGTGGTTTGAATCAATCAAACCTTAATTCAAAATTAAAATTTAGTAATTATGCATGGGGAGAAGACTATCATGAGGTACTCAAGTCAAAATTATATCAATTTTTAGATTGGATTAAGAAAACATACCCTAATATTAAAGGAATTGCATGTGTAGATACTTCTCCAGTAATGGAAAAAGTATTTGCTCAAAAAGCAGGTTTAGGTTGGCAAGGAAAGCATACAAGCTTAATTACAAGAGATTATGGAAGTTGGCTTTTCTTGGGAGAGCTAATAATTGATATGCCTTTAGAATATGATCTTCCTTTTATAGAAGATCTTTGTGGCTCTTGCACTGCTTGTATAGATGAATGTCCAACTAATGCTTTAGATGAATATAAAATTGATTCAAATAAATGTATTTCATATAGATCTATTGAACACCGAGGGCCATTTAAAACGAATGAAAGCGAATTAGAAGGTTGGATCTACGGTTGTGATATTTGTCAAGAAGTATGTCCTTGGAATCAAAAATTTAGCCAAACTTCTGCTGAAAAAGCATTTTATGCGCGTAAAGAAATAATTGAATGGGAGGATGACGATTGGGCCTCATTGAATGAAGATGGTTTTAGAAAATTATTTAAAAAATCAGCAGTTAAAAGGACTAAATATTCTGGTTTGAGTAGAAATATTAAACAAAATTTGGAGAAGGAAACTTAAAAATGAAAAAAATAGGTTTATTATTGTCTGGTTGTGGTGTTAATGATGGTTCTGAAATTCATGAGTCAGTTATTTCTATGCTTGCATTGGATCGTGCTGGAGTTGAAACAGTAATAATGGCGCCAAACATTGATCAAATGCATGTTGTAAATCATTATACTGGACAGGAAATGGATGAGTTTAGAAATGTTCTTGTTGAATCATCTAGAATTGCACGTGGTAATATTAAAGATATGGCCGAAGTAACAGGAAATGATCTTGATGCTTTAATTATTCCAGGTGGCTTTGGAGTTACAAAGAATTTATGTGATTATGCAATGACTGGATCAGATTGCTCGATTAATCCGGATGTTTATCGCTTAGTATCTGAAGTATATTTATTAGAAAAACCAATTGGAGCTATTTGTATTGCTCCAGTAATGATGGCGAAAATATTTGGAGAGCAAGATGAATCTGCGGAGATGACTGTTGGTTCAGATGAATTAACAAGCAAAGATATAAATACTATGGGTAGCAAACATATCAAATGTTCAGTTTCTGAAATGATTATTGATAAAGATAAGAAATTGGTTACTACACCTGCTTATATGGAAGCGAAATCGATTAAAGAAGCCGCAGAAGGGATTGAAAAATTGGTGACACAAATTTTATCAATGGTTGAATGAAAAAAATTGCAAAAGTAGAAGATATCCCAGTTGGCAGGGCCAAGTTTGTGATGTTAGATGATACACCTATTGTATTGTTTAACTTTAAAGGAAGGATTCAAGCCTGGGACAATCGTTGTCCACATCGAGGAGCTTCCTTAGCAGATGGGAAAATTTTAGACTCGAGTATTCAATGTAAATCCCATTTATGGGAATTTGATGTGGAAGCAGCCTGTGCTGTGGCTAATCCTAAAATAAAAGTGAAAACATTTTATGTAAAGGTTAAAAATGGAGATATCTTTATTGAAATTGAGGGGAAGTAACGTCAATAAAGAATAATAGATTAATACTCTAAAATATAAGAAGCTATAAGCCAGTCTTTAAAACTGTGCTCTTTACAGCCTCCAACGTTTCATTCAACGCAAACTTTTCTTCTTTTTCAAGTTCAAACTCAAGGATACGTTCCACACCATTAGCGCCAATTACAGATGGGACGCCTATAAAGTAACCATCAATACCAAATTCGCCTTCACAAAGTGAAGCGCAAGGAATAACGCGTTTTTTATCTTTTAAATAAGATTCAGCCATTTCTATAGCAGATTGTGCAGGAGCATAGAAGGCCGAGCCATTACCAAAAAGTTTAACAATTTCTCCACCAGCAAATCGAGTACGATCTACTATTTTTTTAAGACGATCAGAAGAAATTAAAGATTCTATTGGTACTCCACCAATTGTCCCTAGCCTGGTTATAGGAACCATTGTATCACCATGCCCACCTAAAACCATACAGGTTACATCTTGTACTGAGCACCCAGTTTCCATAGCAATAAATGTACGAAAGCGGGCACTATCTAATGCTCCCGCCATACCTACAACTTTATTTTTGCTAAAACCAGATACTTTATGAAAAGTGTAGACCATAGCATCTAATGGGTTAGAAATAACGATAACAAAAGAGTTAGGTGCTTGCTGTTTAATATTTTTAGCAACATCTTTCATAATGTCCAGATTAATCTCAAGAAGATCTTCGCGATTCATACCTGGCTTTCGAGGAATGCCTGCTGTAATTATAAATACATCTGAATCTTTTACGTCATTCCAGTTTGAAGTTCCAGAAATAGTTGAATCATAGCCATCATGAGGACGTAACTGCATAATGTCCAATGCTTTTCCTTTAACCATTCCTTCTGATTGGGGAATATCAAATATAACGACGTCACCCAATTCTTTTTGTGTTGCTAATAAGGCTAAATTCCCACCGATTTGTCCACCACCAATTAATGCTATTTTTGATCGAGGCATTACGAATCCTTTTTTTTATTAAATCCTAATATGAAATTAAGTCTTCTTTTATGTTATCATATAAATAAAAAACCCCAATCTACGTGATAGACCAGGGTTTAATTTTTATAAGAAAGGAACCTTATTAACTATTAACTACGCTAACAATTTTACGACTTCTTCCTTTTCTAGCAAACTTAACCACACCATGAGAAGTAGCAAATAATGTATCGTCATTGCCTCTTTTTACATTTAGACCTGGATGGATTTTTGTTCCACGTTGTTTTAAAATAATTCCACCAGAAAGTATTGATTGACCATCAGAAACTTTTACTCCAAGTCTTTGAGCATTTGAATCACGACCATTTTTTGAGCTTCCTACACCTTTCTTATGTGCCATTATTATTTTTCCTTCTTTTTATCTGGTTCTATTTTTTTCTTTGGCGTAGCCTTTTTCTTTGGTGCTGATGCAGATATAGCATCAATTTGAACTAAAGAATAACTTTGCCTATGACCATTTTTTCTACGGTAACCTTTACGGCGTTTCTTCTTAAAAATAACAACTTTACGGTCACGACCGTGATTTATTACTGTTGCTGAAACTGAGACACCTTTTATTGTAGGTGTACCAACTTTAACTTTTTTACCATCATCAGTTAGTAGAACCTGGTCAAAACTTACTTTTTTACCAGCCTCAGTATTTAAACTTGGAACTTTAACTTGCTCACCCTTGGTGACGCGGTATTGTTTTCCTGATATATTAACTATTGCAAACATTTTATTTACTCCAAAAAAAGCCGATGAATCTAACCATTCTCATGTTTATGTTCAACTCCTACGTGTTCTATTTCTTCTTTACCGTTTTTTGTATTTAAAAATCTAAATTCATCTCTTGCTACCTCTGGATTTCCATCTATCGATATATAAGTAAAGTTTTGCCACATTAATCCACGTAATGCTTTTTTATTATCTTTCATAAAACCAGCAATTTGAGGATGAAGTTCTAATTTAAGTTTTAAACTGTGATGTTTAGTTTTGTATCGTCTAAGCCAATGATCTATCCTTGTAAGTAATGTCTCTTTTGACATAATTCGTCCTGCGCCATGACATGTGGGACATTCTTCACTCATCGAATCTAAGAGGCTAAGTCGAATTCTTTGACGTGTCATTTCAAGGAGTCCAAATTCTGATATTGGAGAGACAGCTACTTTAGCACGATCTTTTTTTAATTCTTTTCGAAGCTCATAGTAAACTTTACGGCGATTTGATTCTTCCCTCATATCAATAAAATCAATAACAACCAATCCGGAAAGATCTCTTAATCTTAGTTGCCTAGCAGCTTCTCTACAAGTTTCTAAGTTAATTTTTAGCGAATTTTCTTCATGATTCTTTTTACCTACAAAACGACCACTATTCACATCAACAACAACCATTGCTTCTGTTTTTTCAATAATTAGGTAGGCGCCACTTTTCATCCAGACCTTAGGCCTTAAGAGCTTATCTAGCTCATTCTCAATACCCATACTTTCAAATAAAGGTTGTTTTAGTTTATAATGTTCAAGCCTATTTGCCATATTAGGAGAGACTTCTTCCATATAACTTTGAAGCTTTCTGTACATTTTTTTAGAATCAATAACAATTTTACTAATATCTGGTGTAAATAAATCTCTAATAACACTGGATGCCGTTTCAAGATCTTCATAAATTAAAGCTGTGCCTTTTGATCGGTTACTTTTGGCCTCCAGCTTTCCCCAATTATCTAATAACATTGAAAAGTCATTTTTTAAAGATTCTTCACTTTTTCCTTCTGCAACTGTTCGGACTATAACACCCATTTCTTTATCTTTTAGAGAAGAAACAATTTTCTTTAAACGTCGGCGCTCGTATTTATCCCAAATCTTTTTTGATATTCCAATATATTTTGCATTTGGAACTAATACAAGAAGTCGACCAGGCAATGCAATTTCCGTTGTAACGCGAGGCCCTTTACCGGCAAAGGCTTCTTTAATTACTTGTACATAAATATCTTGTCCAGATTTTAAGTCAACATTTATATCCGCTTGATATTTTTTACGATTACGATGTTGACCATTTTTACTTTTAGATGAATTTTGGTCACTATCATCCACATCTGCGAGGTACGCAGGGTTTTCTATTTCAGAAAAGGGGAGAAATGCATTGATATCATAGCCGATATCTACAAAGGCTGCTTGCATTCCAGGGAGGACATTTTCCACTTGTCCTTTATAAATATTCCCTACCATGCGCGCCTTATCTTGCTTCTCGACATACACTTCTACAAGTGTGCTATCTTCAATAATAGCAATACGAGATTCTCCCATACTTTCGCTGATATAAATCTCTTTATTCATACTAGTTACTCCCAAGATTTACCAACTATGGGTTATTATTTAATCGGATTGAAGATAAAGGGAAGGAGGCATTCGGCCTTTCAGCCGATATAAAACGCTACAAAAAATATTATTTATTTTCTGAAGGTTGAAAAATCTTTTTAAAAATCGTGCAAAGGTCTAAATCAGACCAGAAAAACTTTTTGGATTTGCACCTTCAATTCATCTTTATCCGATACTCAATCTACGTAAAGACAATACGCCTACCAAGTAATATCAAAATTTGATATGTATTGAACTGAAATAGATTTATATATTAATTTTAAGGGTCGTGATTTGCACCCTATTGCTGCGACATAAAATAAAAGTGCTAAAAAGGATTAATACCTCAATTTTAGTATTGGGGTTTTTTTTGAGTTAAAAATGATAAAAAATTTATTTAAAGAAAAAATATTAGTATTGGATGGAGCCATGGGAACGATGGTTCAATCATACAATCTTGAAGAAAATGATTTTAGAGGAGAAAGATTTAAAGATCATCCTAAAGATTTAAAAGGTAATAACGATATTTTATGCCTAACAAAACCTGATATTGTTGCTGAAATTCATAAAGCTTATTTTGATGTTGGTTGTGATATTGTTGAAACCAATACATTTAATGCTAATAAAATATCTCAATTAGATTATGGAATGGAATCTCAGTCTTATGAGCTAAATCTACAAGCAGCCAAGATAGCATGTAATGTTGCAAAAGCATATTCAGATAAGCCACGTTTTGTATCTGGTGCAATTGGTCCTACAAATAGAACAAGTTCTCTAAGTCCAGATGTAAATAACCCAGGTTTTAGAAATATTTCTTTTGATGAATTAAATGATGCTTATTATGAACAAGCTAGAGGACTATTTGATGGAGGTGTAGATTTATTCTTAATCGAAACAGTTTTCGATACGTTAAACTGCAAAGCAGCACTCTATGCTGTTAGATCTTTACTTGAAGAAAAAAAATCTACATTACCAATTTTAGTCTCTGGTACTATTACAGATGCCAGTGGAAGAACTTTATCAGGGCAAACGGTTGAAGCATTTTGGCATTCTATTAGGCACGCAGATTTATTGGGAGTTGGACTTAATTGTGCTTTAGGTGCTGAACAAATTAGACCATGGTTAAGTGATCTCTCGAATGCAGCGGATATTAATGTATTTGTATATCCAAATGCAGGATTACCAAATGAATTTGGAGAATATGATCAGTCACCAGCTGCTATGGCTAATATTGTTAAAGAATTTGCTACAAGTGGATTAGTTAACCTAGTCGGTGGCTGTTGTGGCACAACTCCAAATCATATAAAAGCTTTAGTCGAAGCAGTCGAAGGGATAAAGCCACGTTTAATACCAAATATAAAACCCTTAACAAAATTAAGTGGACTAGAGCCAGTGACCATTAGACCTGAAAGTAATTTTATAAATATAGGTGAGCGTACAAATGTTACTGGATCTGCAAAATTTTGTCGCCTCATCAAAGAAGGCAATTATGAAGAAGCACTTTCAGTGGCAAAACAACAAATTGAGAATGGTGCTCAAATTATTGATGTAAATATGGATGAAGGGCTTCTTGATTCTGAAGATGCGATGGAAACATTTCTCAGGTTAGTTGCCTCTGAGCCTGATATTTCAAAAGTCCCAATTATGGTTGATTCATCAAAGTGGACTGTTTTGGAAACAGGACTAAAGAATCTTCAAGGTAAAGGCATTGTTAATTCAATATCCATGAAAGAAGGAGAAGAAGAATTTACTAGACAGGCAAAAGTAATTCGTAAATATGGAGCTGCAGTCATTGTAATGGCATTTGATGAAAAGGGGCAGGCGGATTCTTATACTCGAAAAGTGGAAATTTGTACAAAAGCTTATAGTATATTAGTAAATGAAGTCGGATTCCCCTCAGAAGACATTATTTTTGATCCAAATATTTTTGCTGTTGCTACAGGTATAGAAGAACACAATGAATATATTAAGGCTTATATTGATGCAACAAAGACAATAAAAGAGAAACTTCCGAATGTTCATATTAGTGGAGGAATATCAAACCTATCCTTCTCTTTTAGAGGTAATGATGGTATTCGCGAAGCAATGCATTCAGCATTTCTTTATCACGCAATACAAGCAGGTATGGATATGGGTATAGTTAATGCTGGCCAATTAACTCTTTATGATGATATTGCACCTAATTTAAAAGAACGTGTAGAAGATGTGCTTTTTAATCGAAGGAGCGATGCTACTGAACGATTAGTTGAAATAGCTGAAGAGTACCGTGGTGTTAAACGTTCAGTAGTCAAAGACCTGTCGTGGAGAGAAACCTTAGTTGAGGAACGTTTAAAGCATGCACTTGTTGAAGGAATTACAGATTTTATAGATGAAGATACTGAAGAAGCTCGACAAAATTATGAAAGGCCAATTCATGTGATTGAAGGTCCTCTTATGAATGGGATGAATGTAGTAGGTGATCTATTTGGCTCTGGTAAAATGTTTTTACCTCAAGTCGTTAAATCAGCACGCGTTATGAAAAAATCAGTAGCACATTTAACTCCTTTTATTGAAAAAGAAAAAGATGAAATGGGCTTAACAGATAAATCAAATGGTAAAATCATTATGGCTACTGTAAAGGGAGATGTTCATGATATTGGAAAGAATATAGTTGGTGTTGTCTTGGGCTGTAATGGATATGAGATTATTGACCTAGGGGTTATGGTTCCTGTTGATAAAATATTATCGACAGCAAAAGAATATGATGCTGATATTATCGGTCTTTCTGGTTTAATTACGCCAAGCTTAGACGAAATGGTTAATGTTGCCAAAGAAATGGAACGTATCAAGTTTAAAATTCCTTTATTAATTGGTGGAGCTACTACAAGTAGAACACACACCGCTGTTAAGATAGAAGAAAATTATTCTGGGCCAACCATACATGTTATTGATGCATCTCGAGCAGTCGGCGTAGTAAGTAAACTTATGAATTCAGATGAAAGAGAAAAATATATAGAAGGCGTACGTACTGATTTCAAAAAAATTAGAATAACTCGTGCTCAAAAAATAGCAAAACCTAATCTTAGTATTGAATTAGCACGCGAAAGAAAATACGTTATTGATTGGGATAAATATGAAATCCCAACACCCAATTTTGAAGGGGTAAAAGTTTTAAAAGATTATCCATTAGATAAACTGGTTGATTATATTGACTGGTCGCCATTTTTTCATGCATGGGAATTTAAAGGGGTTTACCCAAGAATACTTTCTGATGAGAAATATGGAGATGAAGCGCAAAAACTTTTGCAAGATGGTAAAACTTTATTAGATCGTATAATAAAAGAAAAATTACTTAAGGCTAATGCGGTGTTTGGTATTCATAAAGCTTATGCAAAAGATGAAAAAGTATTTACTGGAAATTTCGAGTTTAACTTTCCACGTCAAACAGTTGATAAAGGTGAAAATAAATCTAATTATAGCTTAGCTGACTTTATCAGTCCAAATAATGATTATATTGGCTCATTTGCAGTGACAACAGGTCATGGACTAGAAAAAATTGTTAAAGAATTTGAAGATTCGCATGATGATTATAATTCTATTATGGCAAAAGTTCTTGCGGATCGTTTAGCAGAGGCTTTCGCAGAGCATCTACATGAAAGGATTCGGAAGGAATTTTGGGGTTATGCTTTAGATGAAAAGTTAAAAGATAAAGACTTAATTAATGAAAAATATGATGGAATTCGACCTGCGCCAGGATATCCTTCCTGCCCTGATCATAAAGAGAAAGATACAATTTGGAAATTACTTGATGTTGAGAAAAATACTCAAATTTCACTTACTGAAAATAGGGCAATGTATCCTGCAGCATCTGTTAGTGGTTGGTATTTTTCACATTCAAACTCACGTTATTTTAGTGTTAGGAATGTAGATTTATAAATAATTATTATTTATACTGTTTAGTGAAATCTCAGGTAAATCTATTATGAATAAACCACAATTAAAGTTGATCCTAATTTTTATACTTTTAATATTTTCTATTTCTTTCTCTCAAAAATTAACTTATCCAATAGAATCAAAATACAAATCAGAAATAAAAAAATTAGCATTATCTCAAAAAGTTAAGGTAGCTTTGAAAAGAATTGATGAACTTGAAGATGTAACCCATCAAAATCTAGTTTATTTAACTGAGATTCCAGCACCGCCTTTTAATGAGCAAAAACGCGCACAAGCTTTTTATGAACTATTAAATAATGCAGGAGCTGATCGTGTATTTATTGATGAAGTTGGTAATGTAATAGCAGAATTAAAAGGTTCTGGAAAAAATACGGTACTAATTGAAGGTCACTTAGATACAGTATTCCCTTTTGGGACAGATGTAAGTGTTAAAATGCGAAATGATACCCTTTTTGCTCCTGGCGTTGGCGACGATACAAGAGGATTAGCTCTTATCATAACACTACTTCAAGCAATAAATGATGCAGACATTCGTACTCAATCTACAATATATTTTGCTGGCACTGTTGGTGAAGAAGGACTCGGTGACTTAAGAGGTGTTAAGCATTTATTTAGTGCTGATGATATTCAAATAGATAGTTATATAGCAGTTGATGGTGGAGGATTAAATAGAGTGGCAACATCTGCAGTTGGATCTCATCGTTATCGAGTAACTTTTAGAGGACCAGGAGGCCATTCTTGGGGTGCATTTGGACTGGTAAATCCTCACCATGCATTGGGCCGAGCAATTGAATATTTTACAAATGTAGCTGATCCTTACAGTATAACTAAAGGCCCCAAGGTTAGTTATAATGTTGGAAGGATTGGCGGTGGAACATCTGTTAATTCTATTCCTTTTGAATCATGGATGGAAGTGGATATGCGGTCAGTAAACCCTGAGAGATTACAAAAGATGGATGAGCTTTTTCAAAATGCAATGCAAAATGCATTGAAAGACCAAAATGATCTAGGGCGTACAAATGATAAAATGATAGTGGATATTAAGATGGTTGGAAATAGGCCAGCAGGAAAAGTAGATCCTAGTCATCCACTAGTACAAAGAACCATGGCAAGTATAAGTTATTTGGGTGGTCAACCAGAATTAGGAAGTGGTTCTACAAATTCGAATATACCCTTTTCAAAAAATATTCCTGCCGTAACTATTGGTCGCGGAGGTACTGGTAAACATGGTCATTCACTTAATGAATGGTGGATTAATGAAAATGGTAGTCTTGCCATAAAAAATGCATTGCTAATACTATTAAGTCAAGCGGGTGGAATAAAGAATTAATAATAATGCTATTTGATTTAAATCTAGCAATTAGCGCTGCAACAAAAGCAGGTGCTTTAATTTTGAATTATTTTGAGTCTGAATATGAAATACATGAAAAAGGGTTTCATAACCCTGTAACAACAGCTGACTATGTTGCTGATCAATCCATAAAAGAAACTCTAATGAAAAATCGCCCAGATTATGGTTGGCTTTCAGAGGAAACTGTTGACTCTCTTGAAAGACTTAAAAAAAGAAAAGTATGGATTGTTGATCCTCTTGATGGAACAAAAGAATTCATAGAAGGAGTTCCAAATTTTGTAGTAAGTATTGCATTAGTTGACGATGGCTATCCTGTCATCGGAGTTTTGTACAATCCAGTAACAAAAGAATTATTTACTGCTGCTAAAAATGAAGGAGCTTATCTAAATGAAACCCCAATTAAATGCTCCTCAAAAGAAAATTTAAGTGAGATGGTTATGTTAACTAGTCGATCTGAATTACGTAAAGGTTTGTGGTCTCCATATAAAAATATTTTTCATAAGTTAAACCCTGTAGGTTCTGTTGCATATAAGTTGGGGTTAACTGCAGCAGCTAAAGCAGATATTTTTGCCTCATTGCGCCCAAAAAATGAATGGGATATTTGTGCTGGAAATTGCATTATTAATGAAGCGGGCGGAAAGCTCATTGACCTAAAAGGTAAACGTGTTATTTTCAATAGAGAAACTACTCTAATTCATCGGGGCTTAATCGCTGGTGAAAAAAGTGCTGTAGATAAAACTTTAACAATTTTAACATAAAAGAAGAAAATGTCAGATAATGCAATTAAATGTTTAGATAAAGGCTTTGTAAGACTTGTTGATTCGATGGGAGGAGATGACGCTATTGTCCAAGCTGCTCGTGTAAGCTATGGTAAAGGTACAAGCAAAGTTTCACAAGATCGAGGTCTAATTCGCTATCTTATGCGTCACCGTCATTCAACACCATTTGAAATGGTAGAATTTAAATTTCATTGCAAGATGCCAATTTTTGTTGCAAGACAGTGGGTTCGCCATCGTACTGCAAATATTAATGAATATTCACTTCGTTATTCAGAAGCACGAGATGAGTTTTATTATCCAGACCCTGAAAATATTCAATTTCAATCTGCTTTGAATAAACAAGGTAGAATGGGAGAGGTAACACCAGAATTAAAACAAAAAGTTCAGGATTATTTTAAAGAAATATCTGAACGAAGTTTCGCAATTTATGCTGAATTAAACCAAGCAGGTATTGCACGTGAATTAGCGCGTTCAATTCTTCCTGTTAATTTATATACAGAATGGTATTGGAAAAATGATCTTCATAATCTTTTGCACTTTATAGGTCTAAGATCTGATAGTCATGCTCAATATGAAATAAGAGTATTTTCTGATGCTATGGCAGAATCTGTTAAAGCTGTGGCTCCTTTTGCTTGGGAGGCATATCAAGATTATATTGTTAAAGGAATGCGTTTTTCAAGAATAGAACAGAGTCTCTTAGAGCGTACGCTACCAGAGCGTGTGATTGATGATATTAATGAAGATATAGCTTATCAACTCACTGCGACTCTTCATTCTAATAAAGCACGTGAAGAAATTGATTTGTACCCTCTTTATATTAAAGAAGGAGGGGTAGACTCTGAAGAAGATTTTAAACTAAAATGGGACTCTGGTGAAATTGAAATTGGCAATGTAAGAGAGCTCAGAGAATTCAAATTAAAATTAGAGAGCTTAAAAGCTTAGATTAATCTTTAAGATTTAATGGCTCAACTTTTTATTTGCTCATTAAATACTGAATTAAATATTTTTTCAAAATTATGTCAGAGAACATGTTTAACAGAGCCAAAATTATAGATGAGAATTTCCTTTCATTAATTAAAAACGGGAATTTTCCATCTTCACAATCTAAATTAAGTTTATTGGATACAAATTTTTCTTCTAAAGATCTCATCTCTATTTTTGAATCCCAATTGATTAGCCGACATATAGATATAAAAGCAAGAAATTTAAAAAATGATGGTAAATGTTTTTATACAATTGGAAGTTCTGGGCATGAAGGCAATGCCGTCTTTGGAAGAATTTTTCAAATTCATGATATGGCATTTCTCCATTATAGAAGTGCACCTTTTTTTATTGAGCGATCAAAACAACTAAATGGTTCCACACCTATTTACGACCTGGCATTATCTTTTATGGCTTCATCAGAGGATCCAATTAGTGGTGGTCGACATAAAGTAATCGGAAGTAAAGACCTTAATATTCCGCCCCAAACAAGTACAATTGCAAGCCATCTCCCAAAAGCTGTAGGTACAGCCTTTTCAATCGATCGTGCAAAAGATTTAGGTATTTCAGAAAAATATCTAAAAGATGACAGTATTATACTTTGTAGTTTTGGCGATGCTAGTGCTAATCACGCAACTGCTTTAAGTGCTTTTAATACAGCTAGTTTGATCTCAAGTCAAGGTGGCCACGTTCCAATTATATTTATATGTGAAGATAATGGCATAGGTATTTCTGTGCCTACTCAAGAAAATTGGATAGAAGAAAATTTTAAAAATCGATACTGTATAGATTACATTAAAGCAGATGGCCTTAATCTTATTGATCTTTTAAACAAATCGCTTATTGCGGAACAAGCTTGTAGAACCAAACGTAATCCAATATTTCTACATATGAAGACGGTCCGTCTAATGGGCCATGCTGGGTCTGATGTAGAACTAGGTTATCAATCAGTAAAAGATTTAGAAAGTTCAGAAAATAATGACCCGTTACTGCATTCATCAAGAATCTTAATTGAAAATAAGTGTTTAACAACTGAAGAAATTCTAGCGCTTTATCAATTGTCTCGTAAACAAGTAAATCATGTTTTTAACAACGCAACCTTACGCCCAACACTTAAGACTTCGAATGAAGTAATCTCATCTATTTCATTAAATCAAAAACAAAGAACACTTCCAAAAACCCCGGGTAAGAAAATAAGAAAAAATAAATTTGGTAATGAATTTAATCGCTTAGATATACCTCAACATATGGCAAAGCTTATTAACTATGCATTATTTGATATATTGATACGTTATTCAAATACTATAGTTTTTGGACAAGATGTTGCAGAAAAAGGTGGAGTTTACCATGTTACTGCTGATTTATTGAGGCAATTTGGTCTTCGCAGAGTATTTAATAGTCCACTAGATGAAACTTCTATTCTAGGCTTTGGAATTGGAACAGCACATAATGGATTTATACCTATTCCTGAGATTCAATTTTTAGCTTACTTTCATAATGCGGAAGATCAACTTAGGGGTGAAGCAGCAACTCTCCCTTTTCTTTCGAATGGTCAATATGTAAATCCGATGGTATTACGTGTTCCTGGATTAGGATACCAAAAAGGGTTCGGAGGACATTTTCACAATGATAATTCTTTGTCAGTATTTAGAGATATTCCAGGTTTAATTTTAGCGATTCCATCTAATGGTGAGGATGCAGTTAGAATGTTAAGAACTGCAGTAAGAGAAGCATATGAAAATGGTCGTATAATTGTTTTTATAGAACCGATTGCATTATATATGACAAAAGATCTTTATAAAGCTAAAGATGGTAAATGGGAATTCAAATATCCTCAATTAAATGATGAATCACCAATGGGGGAATTCAAATCTTATGGAAGTGGAAGCTCTCTAACAATTATAACTTATGGTAATGGGTTATATCTATCTCTTCAAGCTCAAAAGGATATCGAAAAAAAACTTGGGGGAAAAATTAAAATTATTGATTTAATGTGGATTTCAAATATTAATTACAAAAATTTACTTAAAGAAATAAGCCCAAGTAAAAAAGTCCTAGTTGTAGATGAATGCCGAAGAAGTGGCTGCCATGGAGAAGGAATCCTTTCTAGTTTAATACTTAAATCAAAAACTCCTTTAAATATTGTTTTACATGCTGCTGAAGATAGTTTTATTTCAATCGGCGTTGCTGCGACATCAACTCTTCCAAGCAAGGCTTCCATAGTAGAAAATGCATTGAATTTGGCTAATGCCTAAAGAACGATTAGTTGTTATTTGTCCTGGAAGAGGTTCTTATACAAGAGAATCCTCAGGTTATCTAGATTCGTTTAAAAATATTGCTAATAAAGAGATTAGTTGGATGAATAGTCAACGTGAAGCTTTAAAACTTCCTATACTTACAGATTTGGATTCTAATTCTTTTAAAACAAAAACCCATATGATTGGTATAAATGCTTCACCATTAATATATGCCTGTAGTTATGTTGATTTTCTTTCAATCGATAGAAGCAAATATGAAATTGTTGCGATTACTGGAAATTCTATGGGGTGGTATACAACTCTAGCTTTGAGTGGTGTGCTTTCTTTTGAAAATGCATTCAAATTAATTAATACAATGAGTTCATTAACCAAAGATGACAATGGGGGGCAAATAATTTATCCTATTGTAAATGAGAATTGGCAGATTGATGAATCTATAAACAAAATGATACTTAAAGAAGTTGAAGAAGCAGGCGCATATGTATCAATTAAACTTGGTGGATACATAGTAATTGCTGGAAAACAAGATTCATTAAACAAATTACTTAAAAAGCTTCCAATTAGTGATAAATACCCATTTCAACTACCATTTCATTCTGCTTATCATACCCCAATTATGTCGAGTGTTCCTGAACAGGCATTCCGCTTACTGCCTGAATCTTTGTTTTTAAATCCAAACATTCATATTGTTGATGGTAGGGGGCATATCTGGTCACCTTATTCAACAAAAATTTCAGAATTATATAGATACACACTAAAATATCAAGTAACAAAAACTTATGATTTTAACTCAGCAATTAATGTTGCAATAAAAGAATTTTGCCCTGATAAGCTTATTTTACTTGGTCCTGGAAATACTTTAGGTGGATCTATTGCACAGATTTTAATTCAAAATTCTTGGTTAGATATTGATTCAAAAAAATCATTTATAAATAAACAAAATAAAGACCCTTATCTTATTTCCATGAGCATTAAAGAACAACGTAAGATAGTTTCCTAATAAATAAACGAATAGTGTAATTTTCTATACCTTAAAGGAATAGTATGAAAAATTTTGGCCCCGATTTTTACAATTTATCAGAATTACTAACTGATGAAGAGTTATTAATTCAACAAACTGCAAATGAATTTGTAAAAACAGAGTTTATGCCTTTAATTCGTGAAAATTATGAAAATGGCACCTTCCCAATGGAATTGATTCCTAAATTAGGAGAGCTAGGTTTTATGGGTTCTTCGCTGCCTGAACAGTCTGGAGGTGCAGGTGTTAGTAATGTTGCATATGGACTTATATTACATGAACTTGAAAGAGGAGATTCTGGATTAAGATCATTTGCAAGTGTACAAGGATCTTTAGTGATGTATCCAATTCATGCTTATGGTTCTGATGATCAAAAAGCTAAATGGCTACCTGGATTAGGTGCAGGTGATTTAATTGGATGCTTTGGCCTGACTGAGCCAAATTTTGGATCAAATCCTGGAGGAATGGTCACTCGTTGTAAGCGTGAAGGAGACGATTGGATCATAAATGGTAATAAAATGTGGATTACTAATGGTTCATTGGCTGATGTAGCTCTGGTTTGGGCGAGAGATGAAGAAGGAGTTGTTAGAGGTTTTTTGCTTGAAAAAGGGATGGATGGCTTTACCTCAAGTGATATACATGGAAAATTAAGTTTAAGAGCTTCTATTACATCTGAATTATCGATGAATAATGTAAGAGTTAATGATTCAGCAAGAATTCCGGATATTGAAGGGTTAAAAGGTCCTTTGAGTTGCTTAACTCAAGCTCGTTATGGAATTGCATGGGGTATGGTTGGCGCTGCCGTTGATTGTTATAACACGGCCCTTGATTATTCAAAAGAAAGAAAACAATTCTCTAAACCAATTGCTGGATATCAATTAACTCAAGCAAAACTTGCAGATATGGTGACATCAATTACTGAAAGTCAGTTATTAGTCTATCGTTTAGGAAGACTCAAAGATGAAGGTAAAATGACATTTCAACAAGTTTCGATGGCAAAAAGAAATAATTGTTCAATGGCCAGAGGTATTGCAAAACTTTCAAGAGAAATTTTAGGAGCTAATGGTATAGTAGGTGATTATTCACCTATGAGACATATGGCAAATATAGAATCAGTTTATACCTATGAAGGGACCCATGAAATGCACAGCTTAATCATAGGCGAAAATATTACTGGTATATCTGCTTACGATTCATAAAGGTTAAATATTTTGAGTGAGCATCATGATCATCCTGAACCTAGAGATGACAAAGATCTAATTTTTGCTGTTTTTATTAATGTTTCATTAACCTTATTTCAAGTTATTGGAGGTATTGTAGCCGGGAGCCTCTCTCTTCTAGCTGATGCTATTCATAACTTAAGTGATGCAGCCTCTCTTGGTATTGCCTTATTCGCAAGAAGAATAAGCAAAAAGCCAGCTGATGAGTCTAAAACTTTTGGTTATCAAAGAGCCGAAGTTATTGCAGCCCTAATTAATATTACTTTATTAATAACAATTAGTTTATATCTCATTTACGAAGCTTCCTGGAGACTTATAGAACCTCAAATTGTAACAGGCTCGATAATTATTTTGGTAGCGACTGCTGCACTTATCATAGATATTATCACAGCTTTTATCACTTTTAAAAAGTCAAAAAATAGCATGAATATGAAAGCTGCTTTTTTACATAATTTATCAGATGCTCTTTCTTCTGTAGGCGTAATAATTGCAGGAATACTAATTTTTCTTTATCAATTCTATTGGGTTGATACAGTACTAACATTTTTGGTTGCTGGATTCATTTTGTGGCAGGCCATAAAAATGGTGCCAAAAACTATTCACCTCTTAATGGAAGGGTCACCTGAGCATATTTTTTCAGATGATATCAAAAAATCAATAAAAGAAATTGGTGGAATAGAGGATACTCATCATATTCATATTTGGCATTTAGATGAAAATCGAATAGCTATGGAAGCACATGTTGTTGTAACTGCAAACGAATTAAAAGAGGTTGAAGCTATTAAAGATAAAATAAAATTATTACTTAAGAATAAATTCAATATTATTCATTCAACTCTTGAGTTTGAACATCATATAGATACTAACTGTAAAGATATTGATTAGTTATGTTAATCATTATAACTGAAATTAAATAATTTGACCAGCGAAGTACTCTATTTCTTCTCCATTTATTTCTAAAATTGCATTCCCTGAATTACTTAATGATTTAAAAGTACCTTTGACTATCTCATTATTATTATGAAAAGTAATTATTTTATTCATGTGATTACATAGTTCTTCCCAATTTGATTTAATTAAATCAATATTATTGGGAAATTGATCCATTATAGTTTCAAAATGATTTAAAATTTCTGCTAGAACTCTTTCCTTTTGGTAAAATTTTCCTGAATTAATTTGCATAGAAGTAGCTGAGTTTTGAATAGCTAGATCAAAGTCGTCAACTTTTTCATTCACATTAATTCCAATACCGATTACTGCTTGATTAATTTTTTTGCCAGAAACTTTAGATTCACAAAGTATTCCACCAAGTTTTTTTTGACCAATCATTATATCATTTGGATATTTTAATTGAACTTTTGTAGAAAAAGAAGATAATGCTCTTTGTAAAGCTAGGCTGGTAATTATTGGAATCCAGTTTGAAAATTTTGCAGTTATATCAGGAAATATTACAATTGAAAAAGTTAGGCTTTTATCTGAAGAAGCAGACCAAGTTCGACTTCCTCTGCCTTTTCCACTATATTGATTGTCGGTAATTATTACAGTGCCATCATCGCAACCATCACTAATAAGTTCCCAGGCTTCAGTATTTGTTGATTCTAGTCGGGTATAATATTCAATCTGTTGACCTAAAACCCTGGTCTTTAGATTAGCTTGAACCAGGTTAGAAAAAAGCACTAAGGCTTAAGCGTTAGGATCTAATTTAGTCCTTAATTTTAAAGTCATTCCAGGATTCAAAATGCCAGCATTAACTTTTATTGATTCTTCATTATCCCATAAGAGTATAATCCAAGATTTAGCATCACCGTATTGATTTCCAGCAATATTCCAGAGATTATCACCATCCTGAACAGTATAATTAGTAAATGTTGGTTCAGCAATTTTTGCTTTTAAGCGTTCTCGTTGAAGATTTAAAAAATTATATGGATAAATCATATTTGGGTTTTCACCAATTTCATCTTTATTCCATGCATATATGTGACGCCATAATCTGAAATCACCATATTCTCTTTTCGCTATTTTTATCAAATAGTCCCCAGGTTCAACCATATTCTTTTCCCATGCAAAATCCTCGTAGAGAATTGGTTCGATTTTTAATTCATCTTTAACATCGGTCTCAGTTTCTGGTTCAGGAGTTGGTGATGGACCACGATCAATTTCGTCAGTTGGTTCAGGTATTGCTGAAAAAGTAGCTTCAGGCATATCAACACGATCAACTTGATTATCAATAGTTGTTTTTTCTGTGTTTTGGATATCCATAGGTGGTGCTGTTTGTTTACCACAAGAAGCAAAAAATACACTCAAAATTAGCAAATTTAGTTTTTTCATTAAACCATCCTTAAAAAATCTGTTATAGAATAATAGTCGATTATAGAGACTACCTATAAATAAAACAAAATAATTTTTCATTAAGAATAAAATATTTAAGAAATAAAAGTATTTCAGCTATTGAAATTCACCAAAACAAGTTCTAAAAACATCTGCAATTTCACCTAAAGTACATTCTGCTCGAATAGCCTTTATAATAGCTGGCATAACGTTATCATCTGACTTTGCAACTTTTAAAAGGTTATTCAATTTTGATTTTGCAGAACTATTATCGCGCTCAAGCTTTATAAGCTTAACTCTATCAATTTGATTTTGAATTAAAGATTCATTAATCTGCTGTGTAGTTTGATTAATTTGATTTTCATCCTCATCAACCAACTCATTTACTCCAACGATCTTTATTTCTTTATTCTCTACTGACTTCTGGTATTCATAGGCACTTTTTGCTATTTCACTTTGAATCCAACCTGTTTCTATGGCTTTTATTGAACCGCCCATTCCATCAATCTCTTTAATTGTAGACATCGCTTCTTCTTCAAGTTGAGAAGTAAGTTTCTCAATCACTTCACTTCCTGCTAAAGGATCGACATAATTTCTAATACCAGACTCATATGCAATAACCTGTTGTGTTCTAAGAGCAAGTTTTGCAGATTGATTTGTTGGCAAAGCTAGGGCTTCATCAAAGGCATTTGTATGTAATGATTGAGTGCCTCCTAATACAGCTGATAAAGCCTGAATAGTTGTTCGAACAATATTATTATCAATTTGTTGAGCAGCAAGGGTAGAGCCTCCAGTTTGCGTATGAAAACGACAATGCATAGCTTTATCATTTTTCGCATTAAACCTTTCTTTCATAATTTTTGCCCATAAACGACGAATTGCACGAAATTTAGCAATTTCATTTAAAAAGTCATTATGAGCATTGAAGAAAAAAGAAAGGCGGCTACCAAATTCATCTACTTTTAACCCTTTATCTATTGCAGCTTTTACATATTGAATACCATTTGCTAATGTAAATGCAATCTCTTGAGATGCTGTAGAACCAGCTTCTCTAATATGATATCCTGAAATTGAAATAGTATTCCATTTAGGTGTATGTGTTGAACAGAAATCAAAAATATCAGTGACTAATCGCATTGATGCATTAGGAGGGTAAATATATGTTCCTCTAGCAATATATTCTTTTAAAATATCGTTTTGTATTGTCCCATTTAATTTTTTTGATGAGACCCCTTTTTTCTCAGCAGAAATAATATATAATGCAAGTAATGTAGCAGCTGTTGAATTTATGGTCATTGATGTTGATATTTTTTCAACAGGAATATCTTTAAAAAGGAGGTCCATATCGTGAATTGTAGAAATTGGAACACCTACTTTACCTACTTCTCCTTCACTCATTGAGTGATCTGAATCATAGCCAATTTGAGTTGGAAGATCAAATGCAACTGATAGTCCAGAAACTCCTTGTTCTAACAAATAATGAAATCGACGGTTTGATTCTTCAGCTGAAGTAAAACCTGCATACTGTCTCATGGTCCATAGTTTATCCTTATACATGTTTGGATAAACGCCTCTTGTAAAAGGAAATTTTCCTGCTTTTTCAGTCACTAGCTAAGCCCTCTTTCTTTTTTAATATTTTGATAAGCTTTATTTACAGATTTAAATTTTTCTTCAGCTAATTTTCTTAAATCATTTCCAAGGTGATTTACTTTATCAGGGTGGTATTTTGTTGCCATTTTACGATAAGCTTTTTTTAATTCACTATCAGAAGCATTTGATTTTATTTCAAGAATTGTATAATCTGATAATGTATTTCTAAAAAACATTGCTTCTATTGAATTGAAATCATTGTCATTAATATTTAAATATCTAGCAATACTTCTAATAACTTTTACTTCATCTTTGTGAACATCTCCATCTGCTTTAGATAATCCAAATAAAATATGAATTAGTTCTAATCGACTAGGGTGGTCCATAGAATGAACTATTTGTCTACAAACATCGTGAAGTGGATATTCTTGTTTGATTATATCTTTAAAGAGGGTCATAAAATCTTGGACTTGACCTTGGCTGAATTGTTTTGAAAGAAATTGTTTTACAAAATCTAGCTCAGATTTTAACATTTTTTTATCGGCTTTCATTACTGCGCCAAATAAGACTAATAATGATACAATAAAATCACCAGGCTGTGTTTTTGGGTAAGCTCTATTTTGGTAACCGCTACTATAATTTGTGGTATATTGTCCTGACATGCTGGCAAATGAATATCCAATTATTGCACCGATCGGACCTCCTAAAGCCCAACCCAGCCCACCCCATAACATTTTTTTACCTAAATTCACTTAATTTTATCCTTTCTAGAGTTAGTCAATTTAATACTATTTTCAATTTGATTATTTAATAGAAGAAAACGAATTATAAACTAATTGGAACTGTCAAAGAAAATAAAATTAGCACTTTGGTGGCGTAGGCTAACTATAAAGAATAGCTTAGGCGTTAATTCAATGTCATTGTCCAGCAAAGGACAAATTCCTAAGAGATTCCTGATTATATTACCTGAACACACTACTGAATCAGAACTTGCTAAAAGGTTTATACATTCTATGAAAAATGCTTTGGGTCCTAAAAGTGAACATCAAATGAGAATCCTTGGCCCAGCAATAGTTGGTAATTTGTTAGATTTATCAGATTTTCAAGACTTTATACTATTCTCAGATACAGATTTAAACCGTTTAGGTTTACCAGGGAAAGAACTTTCGTGGATGTGTCAGAGAATTAATGTTGATGCAGTTTTAGATTTAAATCAAAGTTTTAACCCTATATCTGCAATTTTGTGTGAAACTGTGAATGCACCATTGAAAGTGGGGTTTTTTAGCGATAATGGTGAAAATTATTATAATATTATGATACGTCGTCATGGTGAGGAATTAGCAGAAAGTGGCTTTAAAGAAGTTTTTCAAATTATAGGAATATGATGAATATATACGTTTATGAAGATGATAAAGCTTTAGATCTCGGCCCTCTGTCTAACAACAGAGCAACATTTGATATTAGAATAGGCTCAGAAACATTTTTAGATAGAATAAAAATGCTTTTTTCTGAGCATACTATCTCATTATTTGTTAGAGATGAACTTGAAGCTTTAACAAAAGAAAAACATTCAGGATTAAAGGTTAACCCAAAAGAAATTGATGAAGGGCTTTGGCTTTTAGGAAATGTTATTTGGGATAAAAGTGATTTTAAAATTCTTCCAGATTCTGAAACATTATTTTATAATAATAATAATTTAATTGGTGCTTTTTTATCTAAAACATCAGGGAATGATTGGATAAAAAGTAGGAGCGCAACCCCTAAAGTAGAAGACCAAACTGTGAAGAAATCTAATCATTGTCCTTACTTATGGGATATCCTAAGCCAAATTGGACATACATTATCGTCTGAATTTGAAAAATTTGAGAATCATTTTAAACCATCAATCTATAATGGAGTTGAATTCATTAATCCAGAAAATATTTTTGTTGGTGATAATGTGTTAATTCAGCCAACAGTTTTAATTAATGCTGAAAATGGTCCCATAATTATTGAAAGTGACGTAACTATTTTTGGACAAACATATCTAGAGGGGCCATTATATATTGGTAAAAATTCTCTAGTTAAACCCTTAACACAGATTAAAAATTCTGCTTTTGGTCCAATGTGTAAAATTGGCGGTGAAATTAACACAGTAATTATCCAAGGATATTCAAATAAAGTTCACGAAGGGCATCTAGGAGACTCTTTCCTTGGAGAATGGGTTAATTTAGGCTCAGGAACACAAAATAGTAATTTGAAAATTAATTATAGCTCAGTCAAAGTAGAAATAAACAATAAAAACATCGAAACAAATAAAATCCATATTGGCGCATTTATTGGAGATCACACTAAAACAGCAATAGGAACAAAATTAAATTCAGGATCAGTAATAGGATTAGGCTCAATGATTGCTACCGATGGGTTTCCGCCAAAATTAGTTAATCCTTTTACTTGGTATATAAATGGAGAAAAAAGAAAAGTAATACTTGACAAATTCTTTGAAACTGCATATCATAGTATGATTAGACGTAATAAGACACTTTCTGATTTAGAAAGAGCTTTATTGGAAAAATTACATAATAAGATTTGAATAATGATTGCTGAGTGATAAGACTCCGATTATATTCTTCACTTATTTTAGAGGAAAAAATTCATGTTAGAAGGTATAATCTGCCCAGTTTGTGAAGCGACCCTTGAAGAAATTGATATTAAAGAGTCATTGATATGTAAGAGTTGTAAAACTGATTTAAAAGATCGAAAGTTTTTAGACTTTCTAGAGTTTTTAATGGCCAATGCTTTGGTAGAAGATTTAGATTTTTTTGATCAAAAAGTTTATAGCGAAGATGTGGAACGCCTTGAGCCAGATGATGAAGAAGATGTTGACCCTGCAGAGTTTGAAAAGAAGAAAGATATTTTTAGTTTATATGAGACGGAGATGGAAATGTATAAACAAAAAGCTGAAGATGAAGAAATTAAGGGTTATGAAGATTTTGAAGGAATAGAAGAAGAATGGGAAGATTTCAATCAAAGAGATTTTAAAAATCCAAACAAAGCAAAGAAATAGTTATGAAAGACAATAAAAACGTTCAGCAAATAAATATTGAACTATCACAAGAAGTTAGCGAAGGTGAATATTCAAACTTTGTTGTCGTTACACATTCACCAGCAGAGTTTGTAATGGATTTTACAAAAATTCTACCGGGAGTAAGTAAAGCTCGAGTACACTCAAGAGTAATAATGGCTCCACAACATGCAAAAGCATTCTTAGTGGCACTAGGAGATAATATAAAAAGATTTGAGCAACAAAACGGGGAAATATCATTTCCCGATCAAGATGGATTTGGTGATTACCCAATTAATCCACCAGAAGGATCATTGCCAAATTAATAAACGAACCAGTCGTTACCCCTTTTTAGTTCTCTCATTTTAATTATAACCCATAAACTTAAAACAGCCCACGCAAGACCGTAACCTAGCATTGCACCAAAGATTATATCACCTGGGTAATGAACTCCAATATAAATACGACTAAATGCAACCATTGAGGCAATAGAAAAGAATAGATTCTTTTTGCTCGGATAAAAATAGCTTAGAACAACTGCAGCTGCAAAAATATTTGCAGCGTGTGATGATACAAAACCATATTTACCTCCTTTTCCCATCAAAATTCTTATTCCATCAAGCATTTCATGACTTGGACGAAGTCTTTCAAAAAACGGTTTTAATATTGAAGCTGAAGAATAATCAGCTAATCCGCAAGAAATAATTAAGATAATTACAGTTATTTTCCCTCGGCGTCCGCCTTTTAATATTAAATAGATTAGTCCAAAAATAATTGGGAGAGCCCAAATATTTTGATTGGTAATGATAGGCATAAGAATATCAAAAAATATGTTTGCTATTGTTCTATTGAAAAAATAGAATAGCATCTTATCAATATTTATTAGTTGATCTAACATGATAGAAATTAATGCTTATTCATAAATAAAAAAGACTTGACCAAGCAGAAATGAAGGGATTACCTTTCATCGACTTTTTGGCAGGACCGTTACATAAGAAGTCTGGTTGTTCCCCCGCTCCCAGGATTCTAATGGTCCTGCTTTTTATTTTTAAACGAATTTTTACGTTCAATCAAACGTTTAATTGCCCATAGAAAAGTTAATATCCCAATTATGAAAAGTAAGTTACCAAAAATGATTCTAGTCAAATAATCCATAATCAAATATAATTATTATCATCATTCTTTTCATAGATTTGAACATTGAAATTTCATAATATAACCTAAGTCAAAAGAAAAAATGAAAATAAATAATAAAAACATCATAATAACTGGACGAGGAAGTGAAATAGTTAGAGCATTAGCAAATAAATTTTGGAAATGCGAAGAACGGGTAAATAGAAATAGGTAATTAGAGGAATTAAAATGGCATTCATTTATGATAAAGATGAAAATAATATTGTAACCCTTACCATAGATATGGAAGGTCGTTCTGTAAATGTAATAAATGAGTCTTACTCCATGTCACTCTTAGAAATAGTTAAAAGACTTGAGGGTGAGTCTGATGTTATTGGTGTGATTATTACCTCTGCAAAGAAGACATTCTTAGCAGGAGCAGATCTTGAAATGCTTTATAGGCAAAAAGATCCTCAAGCTTGTTATGAGTTAGTTGAAGCTGAAAAAGCAACCATGCGTAGGTTAGAGCTTTTAGGAAAACCCATTGTTGCTGCTGTCAATGGTACTGCATTGGGTGGTGGGATGGAATTGATGATGTGTTGTCACCATAGAGTTGTTTTAGATATCCCAAAAATAAAATTTGGTTTTCCCGAAGTTAATTTAGGAATACTACCTGGAGGTGGAGGAGTTACTCGCTTACCAAGAATGATTGGCTTAAAGGATTCCTTACCTTTTTTAATTAATGGGTTAGAAGTGAATGCAGCTGATGCCGTAAAAGCAGGGTTAATGGATGAATTAGCTACTTCTAAAGAAGATATGATGAAAAAGGCAAAGCAGTGGATAATTTCAAATTCAAATTATAAACAACCTTGGGATAAAGAAGGATATAGCATTCCAGGTGGTACCGCAAAATTAGAAGCATTAAGCCAAATATTAGATTCAATGCTTGAAAAAATTCGTAAAAAAACTCGTGGAAACTATCCTGCGCCTGAAGCAATCCTAAATGCAATTAGAGAGGGATCTGTTGTTGACTTTGATGAGGCAAGTAAAATTGAGTCAAGATATTTTATCGAATTAGCAACGGGTCAGGTATCAAAAAATATAATGAAATCATTATGGTTCCAGTTAAATGAAATTAATGCTGGCGCTAGTAGGCCATCTGAAGTTGACCCAACTGTCTCCTCAAAAGTAGGAGTTCTAGGTTCGGGACTTATGGGTCATGGAATTGCCTATGTAACGGCTCTTGCAGGTATGGAAGTGGTGATGACTGATGTGTCTCAAGAAAATGCTGATAAAGGTTTAGAACGTATAAAAGTCATTCTAGATGAAGCATATCAAAGAGGATTGCTTTCTAAACAAAAAATTACAGATACCCTTAGTAGAATAAATGCTACGAATGATTATTCAAAACTTACGGGGTGTGATTTAATAATTGAAGCAGTGTTTGAAGATAGGGAACTAAAAGCTAAAGTAACTTCAAAAGCAGAACAGTATTTAGAATCCAATGGCGTTTTTGCTTCAAATACATCAACCATTCCAATTACAGGCTTAGCTAAAAAATCATTAAAACCAGAAAAATTCATTGGTATTCACTTCTTTTCTCCTGTACATAAAATGAAGTTGGTTGAAATAATAAAAGGAGAAAAAACAGATGCAGAAACGCTAGCAAAAGCCTTTGATTATGTCATTAAAATTAGAAAAGTCCCCATAGTTGTAAATGATAGCAGAGGGTTTTATACTTTTCGTGTTTTTGAAAGATATACTGGAGAAGGCATGGCTCTTCTTGCTGAAGGAAATTCTGCAGAAGCAATTGAAATGGCAGGTAAGAAAGCAGGCTATCCAGTTGGGCCATTAGCTGTAATTGATGAAATAAATATTGGACTTGCAGCACACATAAGAGATCAAACATGGCGTGATTTAGAGGCTGAGGGGAAAGATCTACCAACGGGTTCATGGGATAACGTTATTGATTTTATGACTAAAGAGGTAAAGCGTACTGGAAGAGCTTCTGGTGGTGGATTTTATGAATATCCAAAGGGAGAAAAAAAATATTTATGGCCAGATCTTAAAAATCATTTTCCTCTTTCAGATACACCATTAGATGAAACAGAAATGATTGATAGATTTCATTTCCTCCAGGCAATTGAAACTATTAGATGTTATGAAGAAGGAGTTTTAACTACGGTCGCAGATGCAAACATTGGCAGTATTTTTGGTTGGGGGTTCCCATCTTTCAAAGGTGGCACATTACAATTTGTAAATGCATATGGAATTCAGAAATTTAAAAACCGTGCTCAAGAATTATCTGATCATTATGGTGATCGTTTTTCTTGCCCTAAATTAATCGATGAAATGATAAATAATGGAGAAACTTTTTAAAGGTTACTATTATGCTTGATCGATCTCTTATAGGTAAAACCTACCCAGAAATACTTTTTTCAGTTGAAAAACAAAGGTTAAAGTTTTTTGCTAAAGCAACTCAACAGAGTGACCCCATTTATTTTGATGAAGATTTTGCAAAAAAAAATGGACATCCATCAATATTAGCACCACCAACTTTTATAACTACTATTGTCTATGAACAAGAAAAACCATATCAATATTTAGAAGACTTAGGTATTCCTATTGGCAGCATTCTTCATGCAAGGCAAGAATACACTAATTATGAGTCTATCTATGCTGGGGATGAATTACGGATGGAAAGTAAAATAGGAGAAATCTATGAGAAAAAAGATGGAATGTTAGAGTTCATTTCATTTATTTCTAATTATAAGAATCAAAAAAATGAATTAGTTGCAGAATCAGTATCAACATTAGTATTAAGGAATTATGAAAAAAAATGAATTAAATAATATTCGAATTGGTGATGAGATTCCCAGCCTTACTTTAAAACCGATTTCACGTTCTATGTTGGCTTTATATGCGAGTGCTTCTGGCGATCATAATCCCATTCATATTGATATTGATTTTGCAAAAAAAAATGGACTATCTGATATTATTGCACATGGGATGCTAGTTATGTCATTTCTTGCTCAAGCTATAACTAATATTTTTCCACAAAACTCAATTAAAAAGTTTGATGCTAAATTTATAGCAGTGACAAATATTAATGATATTCTTACCTGTGAAGGGAAAATAATAGATATAGAATTTAAAGATTCACTAAAAAGACTTTTTCTTAAGTTGTTAGTAATAGATGAATCAGGCGAGAAAAAACTATCTGGCTCTGCCACTATTGAATTAATAATTAATGAAAAATAACTAAAAAAACGAAAAGGATATATCACTTGGTCAAATGACTGATCCAGATGAGAGGAAGCTCTTGCGCTATATTTAGCATCAGAAAAAGTTTTATTTTCAACTGGATAAGTTTTATCAATCGATGGTGGCCAAACGATGTAAATCATGAATATTAAACTTAAACCATATAAAGAATTTGTGGAAAAAGAGCTTATTCCTCTTGAACCACTACTTATTAATCATCAATATGATGAACTATATTCTGAACTTGATAAAAAACGAGATCAAGTAAAAAAACTTAATCTTTGGGCACCTTATCTACCTAAAAAATTTGGTGGTCAAGATATGAAATTTTTAGAATTTGTATCTGTAAGTGAAATATTAGGTCGCTCATTGTTGGGACATTATACTTTTAATTGTCAAGCTCCAGATATCGGTAACATAGAACTTATTTCTCGTTTTGGAAATGATACACAGAAAAAAGAATTATTAGAGCCACTCATGGCTGGCAAGATTCGAAGCTGTGTTGGCATGGTTGAGCCAGAAAGACCTGGCTCAAATCCTTCATGGATTGAAACATCAGCTGTTCAAGACAATGGAGATTATGTTATTAATGGTAGGAAGTGGTTTACCTCTTCGGCCGATGGAGCTACTTTTTGTGTTTTAATGGCAGTCACAAACCCTGAAGCTGAAAACAAATATCAACGTGCAAGTTTGATAATTGTACCACTAGATACCCCGGGAGTTGAATTAATACGAAACATACCAATAATGGGCGAAGAAGGTGCCGGGTTCTATAGTCATGCTGAAATACAGTATACAAATGTTAGAGTCCCTATCGAGAATATCATTCAAAATGAAGGAGATGGTTTTAGATTAGCACAAGAACGTCTAGGCCCCGGACGTATTCATCACTGTATGCGTTGGATTGGTATTTGTGAAAGAGCATTTGATCTTATGTGTCAACGTGCAGTTGACAGAAAAATAACACCAAATGATACTTTATCAAATATGCCGTTGGTTAAAAGTTGGATATCTGAATCAAGAGTGGAAATTGATGCGGCTAGATTACTTATTTTGGAATGTGCTCGTAAAATTGATACTGATGGTGCATCTGAATCAAGAGCTCAAATTTCAATGATTAAATTTCATACTGCAAAAGTATTAGAGAATGTTTTAGATAGAGCTATTCAAACTTATGGCGCAATGGGCATTACAGATGACACTCCTCTTGCAATGTGGTACCGACATGAGCGAGGTGCCAGAATATATGATGGACCAGACGAAGTACATAAATTAGCCGCAGCAAGGCATATTTTAAAGGCTTATGAGTCAAAAGACTGACACAATAAATGTTCGTCCAGAAGAAGCCTTAGCTCAAAATAATTTAGAGAAGTTTCTTTATGGAAAGTTGGAAGGCTCAGAGCAACCCTTGATTGTTCGTCAGTTTCCAGGAGGGAAAGCCAATCTTACGTACCTTTTAAAGTACGGTAATGATGAGTATGTATTACGAAAACCTCCTTTAGGCCCAGTTGCACCAGGTGCCCATGATATGAGTAGAGAGTTCAATGTTCTTTCAGTATTACAAAAAGCTTTCCCCTTAGCCCCTAAAGCCTATTTATATGAAAACGATCCAGCAATTGTTGGCGCACCTTTTTTTATTATGGAACGTCGAAATGGACTTGTAATCAGATCTAGTATGCCTGAAGAATTTTCAAAAATAGATGGAGCTGGTAAGCTAATAAGTGAAGCGCTTGTTGATGCTTTAGCAGATTTACACAAAGTTAATTATTCAGAACTTGGTTTAGAAAATTTTGGAAAACCCGATGGCTTTATTGAGCGACAAATTAATGGTTGGTATTCACGTTGGACTAAGGCCAAGCATCAAGATAGTGTTGAAATAGAATCTATCTACAATTGGCTTTTATCAAATAGGCCAAAATCAAATAATACTTCTCTGGTTCACAATGATTATAAACTTGATAATGCAATGTACTCATTTAATGAACCAAATAAATTAGAAGCAATTTTTGATTGGGATATGTGCACATTAGGTGACCCTCTTTCTGACCTAGGTTCTTTACTTTGCTATTGGACAGAGCCTGATGATCCACCTTTTTTTGGAGAATCCACTATAACTCCAAAAGACGAATCACTGCTAACACGCAAAGAATTAATTTATCGCTATACACAAAAGAGTGGATGGGATACTTCTCATATTACTTTCTATCATGTTTTAGGATTATTTAGACTGATTGGAATTATAGCACAAATTTATATTAGATATGTACGTAGACAAACTTCAGATAAGCGATTTGCTAATTTAGGAGAAGCTATTCCTTTATTAGCCAAATTTGCTTTACAAACTAGTGAAAATAAAATTTAATATTTTAGAAACGAGCGTTCAGTTTTAGTGTAATATTTCGACCTAGCTTAGGTCCACCAATAATTTCACGATGCTCATCATTATTAATATTATTGATATTGAGTAGTAAGCTATAAGGACTCATGTTGCCTTTAAACTGGTAACCAATCATAGTATCAATTATCATGTAACTTTCAATTATACCATAGTGTACACCTGCTGACCATTCAAATTCTGGTATATACCTGAACCCAATATTTCCCATGAAGCCAGGTTGATTCATGTAGGTCAATTTTCCATTCACTTTATAGCGAGGAGCATTAATAGGGTCATAGGCTTGTAATAATGGGTTCCAATAACCTTTGTTAGCTATATAGGATAAGTTTAGATCTGCACTCAATTTTCTTGTAAGAAACATATATATACTACTATCAAATCCCCATAAGCTTATTTTTCCATAGCTTATGGATGTTAATGCTAGATTCGGAGAAGAAGTAAAGTTGTCATCCGTATAATATGCGCCAAGGGTATCACCTTGAGCATTGATATCAAGCCATGAGCCTTGTCGAGCGGCCTGATTGCCACTCCAAAAAGTTGTTACAAAACCTGTGATGGGATCGGTTACAGATCTAGATGATATTTCATTCCATTCATCACTTCCATAAGTAACATATCGGCTTCCAGGAATACCATCACCACCATCAACCCATCTGCTTTTTTCTTTAAGTGATATAATTCCAAGTATTTTAGGGTCTTTATCATCTACGCCATACCAGCCATTCTCCATGGTATCAAGGACAACTGGAGTAACCCAGGTTAAATCACTTACGAAATCACTATAATTACTACTGTAGAGATCAAAAGTCATTTTTAATCTATTTGAGATCATTCCCGTGTAGCCAAATTCATAGGTCCAAACCACTTCAGATCTTATAGGATCAATATTTCTATAAGCATCAGAATCAACAAACTTGCCGGGACGTCCTAGGACAGCAGGTACATAGAGTACAGAATTTTTAGGCATTTCTCTTAAACGAAATTCAGTTGTTGAACCAGCTCGAATATCATACATCATAAGTTTATCATTTTGATTACGTATGTATGAATAGCCATCTTTATTGCCTAAAGCATAAATACCAAATATTGAATAGTTGGCTGCTTTTACATCTAAGTAGAGACCATTTGATGAAGGAGTGTTGAAGGCTTTTGCAGCTGTTAGTCTAAAAGTGTGCTTTTCGTTTGGTTTATATAACAAACCCACTTTTGGTGAAAATTGGGGGTTATAATTAATTTTATTTCCAGAAAGAGGATCTTCAAAAAAGGTAAAACCCTTATCTTCGTAATTTAATTGTCCACTATGTAAATCAACTCTACCAGACAATATTAGTTCAAAATATTGACCAAGCTTAGTTTGAGATTGCGCATAAATACCATATTCATTAGTGGTAAATAATTCATCCCACTCATCAATTTCTCCATCACCATCATTATCTATGCCATCTCTTCCATAGCTTTTTGGATTCAAGCCACCTGTCCCATCGGGAAGAATAGTTCCAAAGGTTTCTGGCATGGTTCTTTGATAATCGCCACCCCAAATAAACTTTGTATTCCAAAGCTTTTTAAAGTCTCTTGAATGTTGGAACTGGAAATGAAAAAAAGTGGATCTGTCAGTAACAATCCCGCCAGTTCTTAAATTAGAGGTTTGCCCTGAATTACTTGTATTTAAGTATGCTTGGGCAAACCAATTATTATATACCCAACGGGCTTGATAAAAACGATAGACCCAGTCATTGGCTTGATAACGTCCTATACCGGTTATGTTTAGATTGGTTGCTTTTGCTTGGCCAAAATTAAAGCTTGTAAAGTGATCCTCTGAAAAATCGTAATCTAAGCGTATATCAAAACGTTGATTTTTAATCTTAAAATCTGGAATATCATTTAGCCCATCACTATTTCTATCTTTAACTAAATTATCACTTTTACTATAAATTGTATCAACGGTACCATTTCCATCACGATCAATTTTTAGATCCCAGCCATCCCACCAAGCGAGTCCATCTTCAAGGTATCCATCTAAAAGGTCTATTAAATCATCATCGTCACTAAGCCAAGGTGCAAAGTGTGCTTTCTTTTCATCATCTTCAATGTATTCCCAATCGTTCGCAGAAAAATTAACAAAAGACATTTTATAACTAAGTTTATTAGTTATTTGCCCCGCATGACGAACTTGAGCTTTGTTAAAGCTACGATCGCCAGTTGTATAGCCAACTGTTGTCCCAAGCGATTCTGAGGGTTTCTTGGTTATTATATTAACAACTCCTGCATGGGCATTAGGCCCATAAAGGGCAGAAGAAGGCCCTAAAACAACTTCAATCTGGCTTACATCATCAGATGTTAAAGGTATTACGTTATAAGCAATAAGTCTTAATGAGGGAACGTTGGCCATTCTGCCGTCTGTTAAAGTAAGAAGACGACTAGAAAAGCTTGAATTAAAGCCTCTTGCGCTAATATTATAACTATCAAGGCCAGAGGAGGTAAAATCAACCCCTTTAATATTTTTAAAATAATCACCAAGGTTGGGATTGCTAGCAGAACGAATCTTTAGCTCCGAGATAACGGTTATAGCTGCAGGAGCATCCGTGATCTTTTCTCTACGACCTCTACTCGCAGTAACTACATATTCATCCAGCATAATTGCTGAAATATCCAACTTAATATTGTATGAAAATTCTCCTTCAGATTGTTCTGTCAATGAGATTGAGGATTCAAAATTTTTATAACCGATATAGGTTACTTTAATTTTGTAGGTATTAGGATTTAGATCATCGATTCTATATTCACCTTCAAAATTTGTAGCACTTCCAGTATTAAGTTTGTCACTTTGAATCACTACATTTGCGCCAATAAGAGGTTCGCCATTTTCAGAATCAACAACGGTTCCAACAAGGCTGACTTTTTGTGCAATGATCATTGTTAAACTAAAAAGTAATAAAATAAATTTTTTCATAGGTTCAAATTAGTTTTAATTAATAAAAAAGGGGACAAATAAATTGTCCCCTTTTAGTCAAAAACGATACTCTAAGCGATTAGTCAAAAATCAATAAAAAACTATTCTACGCGTTCAAACTTTGCGTCGAATTGAATAGTTTCATCGACGTTGAAACAAGTTCCATTAGCAATAACATAAGTTAGCTTACCGCCAGCAGCCATTGTTGCAGGACCACCACTCGGATCAAGATCTCCTTCGCTATCATTTCTAAGAACTGGAGCTGTAGGGTCTGTACTATCGAGTAGTACTGTATATGGCATGCCAAGGACTGTAGCACCACCGCCACCCGCCATGTTATCTGCGTGCATATACATAACAAAATCTATTACAGTGGGACTGCCTCCCTCTGCAGCACTTTTTCCAGTGCTGTCTCGTAATGGATTTTTCGTATCCATTACCTGTGCCCCATACTGAACATTTACATTAAAAGCATACCAAGTCAAATAACCGCTCCAAGAAGCTAATGCTGCGCTCATAACATAACCTTCTGCAGCAGGTGTACCCGTTGGACCAAATGCACCCGTAGCTGGGTCGACTGGAAGTTCAAAAACAGCGGATACTACACGGTCAGCTGTTTCACTCCATGTAGTCCCAATA
>Ga0209403_10001231_pt1 | contig 33780 bp, 22 predicted proteins | sample ArcticOcean_MG_C_8_FD_187440 | JGI IMG/M metagenome (GOLD analysis project Ga0209403, IMG submission 187440) | Marine microbial communities from western Arctic Ocean - ArcticOcean_MG_CB11_86 (SPAdes) (version 2) | ecosystem: Environmental > Aquatic > Marine > Oceanic | place: Arctic Ocean...
AGTTTCATGCCGATCGAGTTCGTGACTTCCATTCCACCAGGAACATTGGGCTCACTCCCCGGACTCACCGCCGACGACGACGGTGCCGCAACATCATCGGGTGAGTTGTCCTCGCCACCACACCCAACGATCCCAACCAACAGCACCGCCAGCAGAACTCGCATCACGTCTCCCCAGGCTCGAACACGGATCCCCAGTCTCCCCACCCCAGCCCCGGCGTGCAACCCGCCAGATCCGAACCGCGGCAAGCTCAGTTGCGGGAGGCCACCCCTGTTGCAAAATGTAACTAGGGTTATGCAGCACCAAAAAAGCGGCCAGTTTCGGTCTCACTCAACCCTAGTACAAAATGTGCTAGGCGGTGAAGTACCGCAACAAGAGAGCCGGTGCCTCAGGTGGTCAACCTAGGAGAGACTTTACCTAGGTTGACGCCATACGCCGAAAGGTCCCATCAGGGGGTGATCCTCCGCGACCAGGGCCGCGGATCAACATTTGCGGACTGCCTCAAAATCGGGTAGCTTGCCACCCGCGTCAGGCTTCGCTTTGACATCCTGACGCACACGACGGCCCGTGTGGTTTTCACGGGTCACGCTGAACGCCCCCCATCGTTTCCCGTGACATACGGAGGTGTCAAATGTTCGACGGAATTGACCTGAATGACGTCGCCAATTTGGCGGCAGGCGCACAGCGTCAGCGGCCAGCAGAATTTGGTCAGGAGTTCCATACGGGTTCCAGGCGAGGTGCCTCGGGACTTGCTGTCGGCGATGAACGAGCCGAATCGTGGCGGCATTTGCCGCTGGGATTGTGGTCCAGGAATTCCAGCGATTCGACTGATCATACCGGTCTCGACTGGCCGTTGCCCGTTCACCTGATGAGAATAGAATCCACACAGGGGTGAGAGGATGTCGTTGAGGCATGTTGAGTTTTCAATCCAACCGCCGCGAGTTCCTTCGCATGGGGGTTGCCGGCCTGGGACCGGCAGCACTCTCCGCAGCGGCCGATGATGGGGCACACCGTGGCCCCGGTTGGGGCCGGGCCCGCTCGGTTCTGATCGTCTTCACCGGTGGCGGCCAAAGCCAACTGGAAATGTGGGACCCCAAGCCCGACGCGCCCGAGGTCGTGCGAGGAGAATTCGCGGCCATCCGCACCCCGGTTCCCGGCACCTTTCTCGGAGAACACACTCCGCGGGTCGCCGCTCTCGCCGATCGCTACGCGATCCTCAGATCGATGTCACACGAGGATCTCGATCACGGATCCGCCACCTACCTGGCGCTAACCGGACACTACCACCGGGTCCGCTCGGGAAATCCTTCGGTGAGTCCCACGGACAAGCCCACCTTCGGATCACTCCTGACCCGCGTCCGTCCCACATCCGATTTTGCTCACACGGCCGTACACCTCAATGCCCCGCTCTTCTCGCCCACCGAACCGGCTCCGGGACAATTTGCCGGGCTGCTCGGTCGCGATCACGAACCCCTGCAAGTCGCCGGCAGTCTCGGCGACAGCGTCGCCATGCCAGGATTGGCCGACCAGCCGGGACTGCCTCCCGTCCGGGTCGCTGCCCGTCAAAAACTGCTCGCGGCAATCGACACCTACCGAAAACGCCTGGCGGCCAACCGACATTTCGACAGCAAGGACACGCTCTACCAACAGGCCTGGCGGATGCTGGCCAACCCCGCGTGCCGAAAGGCGTTTGATCTCTCCCGGGAACCCACCGCCCTGCGGGATCGCTACGGCCGCAACCGGTCCGGACAGTCCTGCCTGCTGGCCCGGCGACTGGTCGAGGCCAAAGTCCCCCTGGTCACCGTGATGTGGAATCACAACGCGCGGGGACAGGACAACGCACCGGAGGAAACCGACGAATACGGCTGGGACACTCACAACGACATCTTCATGGCACTCCGCAAACACCTGCTCCCCCGGTTCGATCTCAGTTTCTCGGCTCTGCTCGAGGACATGGAGGACCGTGGACTGCTCGACACCACCCTGGTCGTGTGCATGGGCGAATTCGGACGGGCTCCACTGGTCGCCCGCGAGAAAAGTTTTGCCGGAACCTCGCCGGGACGGAAACACTGGGCCGCGGCATATTCCATCGTCCTTGCCGGTGCCGGTATCCGACCCGGAACCGTTTACGGAGCCACGGACCGGCTGGCCGCCTACCCGCGTACCGAACCCGTCACGCCCTGGGACATCGGAGCCACCATTTTCCACGCCCTGGGCATCGATCCGCACACCACTTTCACCGATTCGCTCGACCGGCCGTTCCAACTGACCGAAGGACGTCCCGTGACCGGGCTGTTCGGGTAGCCGGAACACTCCCTATCGCCCGGCCGTGCGAATTGGATCACGGTTTCCCATCTTCACCGGTGCGAATCGTCCGGGCCCACCACAGCGGGGGGGAATCGCGTCGTGGGAACCCGGCCACCCAACAAGAGAAACCCAGTGGACCGCCTTGCCCCTATTGCGGTGAACCACAAAAGAACGGGGAGTATGAGCTGTGTTGGAATTGCCACAGTAACCTGACGTGGGTTGACGGGCATGTCTGTAAGCCTGGCGACGCGGACAACCTAAGAGAACGGCTGAAGAGCGAAGAAGGCGAACGAAGCAAAAAGGCCTTAGCCCAGCAGGAACTAAAAGCACGGCTGAAAAAAAAGCACGGCTGAAGTCACTGGGAGTGGGATTCACTGACCGGTATCGAAGTGTCGCCCGTCACGGCAACGCACCAGGCTGTCACCTCACCGCACACCGTGATGAACCGCTCCAGCCGACACCGCTTCACGCGTACGTGAACCCCGCAAAAACGTCACCTTGAAGCCGCGACCGTTTGGCGGACAATGGTCCGTATGAGACGTGAAACGCAGGATGAGTTTCGACAGCGGCTACGCCAGGAAGGGCGGTTCAAGGAGTTCTCCACACTCCGGAAAGACTTCCAAGCTGAGGGTCTCAGTCCCTCGGACTCGTGGACCCGGGAACCGAATACGTCATCACGAAGTACCAGCTGAAGACCAACACCAATCTCGGGCCACAGATGAAGCGGATCGTCCGTCGTGCCGGCGTGGAGCCCTGGTCGAACCCGTTCCGCAATCTCCGGTCGACACGGGAAACCGAGCTGGCCCTGGAGCACCCGCTGCACATCGTCTGCGAGTGGATCGGCAACACGCCTTCGGTGGCAATGTCCAACTACCTGCGGGTGACAGACGCGGACTACGAGCGAGCATTGACCAAGGACAGCGCGCTGCAAAATGCGCTGCAGCAACCTGCCGCAGGGGGTCGCAAGGCCTCGCAGCCGAAAATGACCAATCCCACCAAACCTGCAGATTGCAAGGCTTTGCGTGTGAGTGCGGCCCGGTGCGAGGAGGCCGTTTCGGGCTCAGTGGTCCCTACTGGATTTGAACCAGTGACCTCTCGGATGTGAACCGAGCGCTCTAACCGGACTGAGCTAAGGGACCTGCGGTCGACGGGTCTGGATGCGGGGGGCCGACGCTCTGGTGAGAGGTGAGTTTAGTTGGTGCGTCTGGTGGCGTCCACTTTGTGGGTTTGGAGGGTGCGAGGGGCGATCGGGACGTGGGACAGGCACCCGGCCGCTCGGGACGGCCCGTGAGCCAGTCCCAGGAGGTCGGGTGGCTAACGCGTGGGCAGGTCGTTGAGTTGGTACAGCGGCAGGAACCGGTAGTACACCTCGAGACACAACGTGCTGAGTGCCGTCGCGTAAATCCGGCCTCCGAAACCGCCCCACGGACCACGTGGATCCCAACTCCCCTTCGCATGACCGTCCTGCCGCTGCGTTGCCACCAAGAGATTCCGCAGGCTGCCGTTCCAGTCCTGCCACGACTTGCCTCCATACTGGTACATCGCCAACGTGCCATAATACCAGTAATACAGGTTCGTCTTGGACAACTTCGGCCGCTGCAACGACAAGTATTGCACCGCCTCGCGACTCGCCGGATGGTCACGCTCGATTCCCAGCATCTGCTTCGAAAACAATGCCTCGGCCGTCATCGTCGGACTCACCGACTCCTCGGGCCTGTACGACGCCAACCCCTTGAAACGACCCCGACTGCGACTGTTTACAAAATGGAACATCAAGTCCTTGGTCCGCCCCGGCACACTCAAACCACCAATCTCAGCACTCTTTAACGCCATCAACTGCCAGCCAAACATGCTCATGTCGCCCTCCTGGCCCTTCACGTATCGCCAGCCACCCGTCGTTGGATGCTGCTGAGAAACGATGTAGGCCACCGCTCGCTCGACCGCACGCTTCAACCGCACGTTCCCCGTCTTGTCAACCTGCATCCCATACGCCTCGGCCAACGCGTACGTCGAAATCGCATGGCAGTAATTCTTCGCATACCGCGTCGCCCGACTGCCCAGAAATCCAGTCGTCTGCTGCTGCTGGATCAGCCAGTTGATGGCCCGAGTGATCTCGTCGGCATAGAGCCCCTCTTCGTGAGTGTAACCGGCTCCCAGGAACGCCAGGAGCGACAACGCCGTGATCCCCGCATCGGCGTGCAATCCCGCACGACGATCCGCCTCGGCACGGTTCGGATCACCATGCAATCCACGCCCGCCAGGGTCCTGGCATCGCTGCCCACCCGGACAATGAGTCGAAAACCCGTCCGCGTCCCAGTGCCCGTCACGATGCTGGTGCCGAGCCAGCCACGCCAGGCTGAACTCCACCGCCTGCTCGGACGCATCGGTGCCGCCGAATTTCTGAGCCGCCAGACGCCGCTGCGAAAGGGTCCGCAAACGGTACGTCGCCGGCAAACTCAACTCACGCTGACGACGTGCTGTCTTTGTCATGCCCGGCCGGACCGAGTTGGGTCGAATTCCGGGCACCGGCAAACGACTGGCCACCGTGTCGCGAACTGCCCGGCTTGTGCCAGGCCGAGGCGTCGGCGTGCGAGCGATTCGGCCCGGAGCCTGGCGGGTCGGCACACCGTCCGACCGGCCGTCCGCGCGGCGACGCTTCAAACGAGTGAATCGGTTCGACGCCGGCGAACCAGCCGCCGTGCCCGACGTCTTGGCCGGGGAATCGGCTCCGGCTAAGTTCACGTCCGCCGCTCCGGCCACCGGCCCCTCACGACGGCGGATCACATCACCCTCGGGAGCCCGCTTGATCGAAAACTCCGTCGAAGCCATCCGAGGCGTTTCTATGCCCGTTGGCCGAGACACCCGAGCCGGACGGACACTGCGACGCTCGACACTGCCCCGGGTCGGAGTCCGCTCCAATGGCACCTCCTGCCGCAGACCCGCTCGACCCTCGGGTCGCTGCAAGCGACTCACCGTCGGGACACTCGACTCCTGACGCGACTCGGCCGTCGGATCATCAACCAGCAACGGCACGTCCGCTCGCTGACGAACACCCCGTTCGGCCAACTCGATCGGATCGGGACGCGCCTCCGGTCGATCCGGAACCAACGGAACATCCTTCAACTCGGGCTCAACACGATCCGTCTCCTCCGCCACACGCTCCGGTGAAGTCGATTCGGACATCTCGGCAGGCGTCAACGGAATCCGCTCGACCGGTCGCTCCTCCGTCTCAGGCAACTGCTGCCAAACCGGAGTGTTCCCCGCATCCGGCTCGGGATTCAACTCGTCCGCTTCGACCAACTGGTGCGCGACATCCACCTCCACCACCGGCGACTGGACTTCCGAGACCACCGGCGGAGGCGAAATCGCCACCAGGCCCAGGGCACACGACACGTGAACCAAAATCGAAAACACCAACGACTTCTGACTCGGATCGTTGTCGCCCCATCGAGTCACCAGCATCGACACCAGGTGAATCGACGCACAAAACAGGCCGGCCAACAGGCAACCCCACAGGACCATCGCCGCGATGCCCGAAGAAATCCCCAGCAGGTTGCCCATCCGCTGAGCAACGTCCGCGACGGCCAACAACATCAGTCGACCCCCTCGTTCTGCTTGTACGCCAACGAAATTCGAGTGATCCCCGTGCTATGACACACGCCCAATACGTCGATCACCGGCTGGTACAACCCCTGCCCCTCGCCACGTATCACCACCGCCTGATCCTCGAAGTTCTCCTTCGCATCTCGCAACTCAGACTCCAACTCCTCCAACGACACCGCAAGACTCCCCAACAGAATCGTGCCACCGCGACGCACGTTGATGACCATCGCGTCCGGAGTCCCCGTCAAGGGCTGCACGTCCTGAGAACTGGGCAACTGGATGTCGTACTGCTTTTCCTCCTCTGTGAATCGAGCACCCACAAGGAAGAAGATGATCAGCAAGAACACGATGTCGATCATCGGCGTCAGATTGATCGCCGCCTCTTCCGTCTGATCGGCTCCCTTGAGTGGCATTCCTGATCGTCTCCCCCGCACCCGCCGCCCGCGTCACCCTGTTTCCGCCCAACCGAGCCTCTTACTTCATATCGGCGTCTCGACCGCTACACGGTCACGTTTTCGTTGATCGTTCGTCCGTTGAAAACCACCTCGATGTCTTCAATTTCCAGCCACGCTGCCTCAGAAACCGCCTCCTCCATGTCCGTCGGCGACAACGTCACCACCACTCCCAATCCCTTGCCGATCGCGAAATTCGAGCCAGGCTTGCTGCTGTCCAATCGAGATGCGAACTCCAAAGTCACGAAATCCTTGCTGCCAATCGCCTCGCCCGGCAAGTCGTGCACCGCCAGAGTCTCCCGCCGGGACGGATCCTTCAGCAAACTCGCGTAACGGCAAAACTCGACCTTCGCCGTCGCCAGTCTGCCAATCGTCCCACGACCCCGCAACCGGATCCGAACCACATAGCCTCCGGCTCGAGCATTGATCAACTCCTGGCCCAGATACACCGTGTCGCTGGCCCTGGTACCAGCCGTCGCGTAGCCCAGCCGAGCAGTCTGGCTCGGTGCATCCTGCCAAACCCCAAAGCCCGTTGGCGATTCGGACGACAACAGCGGCGTCGCTCGCCATCCCTTCGGCCGCGACCCGAACGTCGATGCCTCGATCGAGACCTCCGACCCAAACCCTCGTACGTTCAGCTTCCGACCGTCGAATGGCTTCACCCGGTCTTTCGATCCGCCAGGCAATACGCGAATGTCGGTCGCAGGAGCTGTACCCAACAACTCGCGGATCGGCTCGCCTCGAGTCAACTGCAACTCGCGACCCAACGGGTCGTGGAACACACTGGACGAGTCGATGCCCAGCAGGTGAAAGATCGTCGCCGTCAGATCGGCCGGAGTCACCCGGTTGCGGGCCGGATAGGCCCCCTCGCGATCACTCGCACCATACACCTGCCCGGCTTTGATCCCCGCACCGGCCAAGGCAAAACTGAAAACCGACCCCCAATGGTCTCGACCGCCCTTGGGATTGATCTTCGGCGTCCGACCAAACTCGGCGATTGCCACCACCAGGGTCTCGTCGAGCAACCCGCGAGTCTCCAGATCCTCGATCAATGCCGTGAATCCCACGTCGAACTTCGGGCACAACACGTCTTCCAATCGGTCGGCGTTCAAGGCATGAGTGTCCCACATCGGGTTGTCGACGGCCGAATCGCCCGGTTCGCGGACCCAGTTGACATGCACCAGCCGTACACCCGCTTCGACCAGCCGACGTGACAGCAACAGCAACTGGTTCCAGTTCGACAGCCCATACCGTTGCCTCAACGATTCCGATTCGCCACTCAGATCAAACGCGTTGCGGACGCGGCCGTTGAGCAGGATGTCCAATGCCTGGTCCTGGTATGTCCCGAACAGTTTCGGCTCGCGGCCTCGCAACAGGCCTCCGAAATGACGGTCGACCTGTTCGAGCAGCCCGACACGGCGTCTGAGTCGCAGAGCCGGAATGTCACCGAGTTGCAGACCCGGCACACCATCACCGGGCTCCATCGGATTCACCTCGAATCGGTCTGGATCCCAGCGTCGACCCAGGAACCCGGCCGTCTGGCCGGCCGGTGTGACGTTTTCGTTGAGCCGCATGATCTGAGGAATCCAGACCGTCGAAAGCGGAGGCAGTTTTTCACTCGGCTTCAACCGCTTGACCTGGGACCCGAACCACGGCCAATCCGAAGACGTGATCTTTCTTGGATTCGAACCCTGGTACTTGTAACCGGTCAGCACCTCGTAACCGCTGCCGGAGTGCTGGTTGTTGTCGGTCGCCATCGAACGGACGATCGCCAGCTTGTCGGCGATCCGAGCAGTCCGCGGCAACAACTCGCAAAACTGAACACCGGGGATGTTGGTCTGGATCGGAGAGAACTGGCCTCGGATCCCCGACGGAGCCTGAGGCTTGGGGTCGAAGGTCTCGTGCTGAGGCGGACCGCCCTGCAGCCAGACGTAGATCACGCTCTTGGCCTTACCAAACGTCGGATCCGAATTCTCGCTTGACGCGCTCGCTCGTGACGCCAACAGACCAGGCAGTGACAGACCCAGACTCGACAGGCCGCCCAACCGGATCAGCTCGCGACGATCCAACCCATCGCACAAACGTCCCGAATCGCCTTCCAGTGACCACATATGCTAGATCCTTCCTCCCGTCTGCTCACCCGGGACGCCGCTTCATCCCTGGTCAGGATACCAAACCCACGTGCTGCCAACCATATCGTCAATTCCACAGCGGATCGGCCATTCTCCAATCACATCACATCACATTACCAGATCCTGTAGCTGCGAAACGCCACAAATGACTAGAATGTCGGCGATGGATTGAATGGAACGGACCCCCGTTGCAAGTTGGCGCAGCCGGACCCCAGAGCGTTCCCGGATCCCGGTTGTCTGTGCCCAGGAGATCTTGCATGTCGCGCGGCGTTGGCTACGTGGTGGACACCGGAGACAGCAACGGTGCGGTGACCGAGAATATCCTGATCGTCGAGGACAACACCGAAACCTGCGATTACCTCAAGGGGCTGCTCGAACGCAACGGCTTCGCCGTCCGCACCGCTCACGACGGCGGACAGGCTCATTCGACCTTCGCCATGTACAAGCCCGACCTGGTGCTGCTGGACCTGATCCTACCCGGAGAAAGTGGATTCGAGATCTGCGAACGGTTCAAGGCACAACGCGAACATATCCCCATTGTCGTGCTCTCGGCCATCGACCTGGAATCCTCCAGAAACCTCGCGACCAAGGCCGGAGCCGACGGCTACCTGGCCAAGCCGATCCGCGAATCCGAATTGCTCGAAACCATCAAGTCGATCAGCGAAGCCGCCTTTCGACAATCACACCGCGATCGGTCCAAGGACCAGGGAGCCATCCGCTTCAGCTGCCGATGCGGAAAACGATTCAAGGTCAGTATCGAACGACAGGGAAAGCTGATGACCTGCACCAGTTGCGGCGAACCGCTGAGCGTCCCGCGGCGGGCGTGAGAAGCAAGTTGTCGGACAAGGCAGGTCCGTATGCAAGACGATGGCGGACAGGTCATCCCGAGCGGAGCCAGAGATCTCAACCACATCTTGCACCGCAGCGAGAATCGTGCGACTCTAACCGCTCTGCTGCTGCATGATGTCGCTGTCGGGTCGATTGGGCAGCCCGGTGGCCTGAATCGGTCGGCCCGCACTGAGGACAGCAGATCGTGGACGCCTTGGAACCTCTGAACTTCGTCACGGTCAAGTGCCAGTTCTGTGGCACCTTCTACCGTTTGACGCCGGGCAAGATGGAAGAAGGTCGCACGTGTCCGAAATGCCACAAAACACAACGTGGCTCGCTGTCGATCGTCGGAGCACCACTCTCTCGAGCCGCACTCGCCAGTTCGATGAGAGTCCTGCTGATCCGGTCGGGACGCTACAAGGGCAAGAAACTGCTGCTGCCTAACGAAGAAGTTACGATCGGGCGCGGCAAGAACTGCCAGATCCGAGACAAATCAAAAGAACTGGCCGAAGAACACTGCTCGCTGAAACCCACCGCCGAAGGGCTGCGAGTCCAGGACCTCGACACCGAACAGGGTACCTTCGTCAATCGCGAACGGATCGGCGAACCCGTCCTCATGCGGCCAGGTGACCTGCTGAGAATCGGGCCACTGCTGTACCAGTTGGCCGGACACGACACACCCGAGGAAAATGACGACGCGGGTACCACATTGCCGGACAGCACCGCAGGCGTGCAGACCAAACAACTCGACAAGGACACCGTGCTGTTCAAGTCGAAAAAGACCACCGCCGCAGAAGCCGCCGAAGTGATCCAGGAACACTGGGAACTGATACGCAACCGGCCGGCCATCCCGGAATGGGTCGACGAATAACATGCGACTCGCCTCGCTGTTGACCTGCCTGCTGATGCCGCTGCTGCTCCTCGCCGGACGCGAACAGACTGCAAACTCGCGATCGGTCACGATCCGGCTCGTCGACTCCCAAACCGGAACCGAATTGCCCGGACTGATCCACATCACCGGACCCGACTCTCAGACCGTCGCACTTCCCGCGTTGTTGAATCGAGGCGTCGGACTGCTGCAGGAACAGCCGCGGATCGGTAGCTGGAGCGTGCTGCCCGGCGCCCGGTCGGTCCGGCTGCCACGACAGACGATCACGATCGAGGCCTTCAGTGGCCTGGAAACTGAACTCGCTAGAAAGACTCTCGATCTCACAGCCGACTCGACCACAACCATTACCGTGAAGCTGAAACGGTTCTACAACGCCGCACAACACGGACTCCGCTCGGCCAACACACACCTGCACCTGATGAAGATCTCGCGAAAACTCTGCGACAGATACCTGGCCGAAATCCCTCCAGCCGACGGACTCGACCTGGTCTTCCTCTCCTACCTCGAACGAACCGTCGAGGATCAACGGTATACCTCCAACCGCTACACCAACCACGATCTCGCCCGACTGACGAGAGATTCGGGAGTCGTCTTCGGCAACGGCGAAGAGCATCGGCACAACTTTGCCGGGTTCGGCCAAGGCTACGGACACGTGATGCTGCTGGACATCAAGAAACTGATCCTGCCGGTTTCGATCGGGCCGGGAATCATGAAGACCGGACACGATGGACTGCCGCTGCAGCGAGGCATCGACACGGCACGACGTGATGGAGCCACCATCGTCTGGTGCCATAACGAATGGGGACTCGAAGCTCTGCCCAACTGGCTCGGTGGACGAATCGACGCTCAGAATATCTTCGACGGAGGAATCCGCAGCAGCTACCGCGACAGCTTCTATCGCTATCTCAACGCCGGACTCAGAGTCCCCTTCTCAACCGGCACCGACTGGTTCCTGTACGACTTCTCGCGGGTCTACGTCCCCATCGACAGCCCAGGCGACCAGCCTCTGACACCACGCCATTGGCTCGAACAACTCACCCATGGCAAGAGCTACATCACCAACGGTCCGTTTCTTGAATTCCAGGTTGCCGGACAGCCAATCGGTGCCACCGTCGACATGACCGGGCGAGGTATGCTGAGAATCCGAGGTCGTGCGATCGGCCGGGTGGACTTTCAGCGGATCGAGTTGATCCACAATGGTGGCATCGTGGCCAGCAACGCGTCACGACCCGTCGCCGGCCACTACGAAGCGATCCTCGACACACAGGTCGACATCAACCAACCCGGTTGGTTCGCCCTGAGAACTCCGCCACCATCCGTCTCGGGAGACACCAGCCGCAGCCGAACGACGCCGCTCAACTTGCTCGGACGCGAACTGTTCGCTCATACCAGCCCCATCTACGTCACAATCAACGGTGAAAAGATCTTCGATGTGACGACTGCCACCGAGATACTCGCAACGATGAAACAGCACGCCACGGCAATCCGCACCAACGGCAAATTTCTCGACAACTCTGCTCGGGCCCGAGTCCTCGACGTGCATCGGCAGGCCATCGCCCTGTTCGAAAACAGGCTGGCCTCCGAAATCCGCAACGGACGCGGACGACCGTAGCAGAGGCCCGCAGCCCAGGTCTCGCTATACTGGATCGCACTCTTCAGACAACCCGATCCAATCGCCCGCCCCCCCAAAACCAAAAAATGGATCCCCCTCGTGACGTCTCCTGCACACCCGCTTTCCCTACCACTCCTCCTGCTGCTGACCATCAGCCTCGTAGCTGGCTGCGAGGACGGCGAGGACGGCGAGAATGAACAGAAACCCAGCAACCCCACACCTGCCGGATCGACGACTGTCACACAACCGTCGAACCCTCCCGCAGCACAACACCAGGCCGACAGCCCCAAGATCGACGACTCGCACGATGCCGCACCAACCAATCGGCTGGCCGACGAGACCAGCCCCTACCTGCTGCTGCACGCTCACAACCCCGTCGACTGGTTCCCCTGGGGACCCGAAGCACTCGAAAAAGCCCGCAAGGAAGGCAAGATGATCTTCCTCTCGATCGGCTACAGCAGCTGCTACTGGTGCCACGTCATGGAACGCGAGAGCTTTACCGATCCGGAAATCGCCAAGTTCATGAACGAACACTTCGTGAATATCAAGATCGACCGAGAAGAACGTCCCGATATCGACGACATCTACATGACCGCACTGGGTATCTACGTGACCCAGACCGGAGGTGGCACCGGCTGGCCACTCTCGATGTTCCTCACTCCCGATACCCGCCCCATCGCCGGAGGCACCTACTTCCCACCCCGCGACCAACCCAATCGACCTCCCGGATTCCTCGGAGTCCTTGGCTCCATGCACAAACTCTGGACCGAAGACAACCAGGCGGCACTCGCAAACGCGACCGCACTCACCGCTGCACTCAAGCAACAAATGCAAAGACGACTCGTGCTCGCCTCGGCCGACCTCGAACTCGCGCTCGTCCAACAGTCCGTCCAAGCACTGCTCACGTCGCATGACACTCGCTTCGGAGGCATCGGGTTCCACAGCAGCCAACCCGATCGTCCTAAGTTTCCCACGCCGCCCAAACTCGAACTGCTCGCACACGCCGCAACTCTTCAAAAAAACAAACCCAACGACAAACCCAACGACAAACCCAACGACAAACCGGGCGACAAACCGGGCGACAAACCGGGCGAAGATCCAGCCGAGATGACTGCGGCCGAGGCACTGGATCACACGCTGCTGGCGATCGCAAACGGAGGCATCCACGACCAGGTGGGTGGAGGCTTCCATCGCTACAGCACCGACCGCCGCTGGCATGTGCCTCACTTCGAGAAAATGCTCTACGACAACGCTCAACTCGCCGGGCTGTATACGGAAGCCTTTGCCCGCACCGGCCAACCCGCCTACCGGGCCGTCGCCGAAGGCATCTTCTCGTACGTGCTCCGAGAAATGACCGATCCCGACGGCCCGTTCTTCTCGGCTCAAGACGCCGAAACCGATGCGATCGAAGGCAAGTACTACGTCTGGTCGGGATCCGAAGTCGATCAACTGCTCGGCGACAACGCCAGCCTGTTTCGCAAGCACTTCGGGATCGTCGACGAGCCCGACTTCGAACACGGAAACGTGTTGTTCCGAAGCGTGCCGCTGGAATCCTCGATCACCAACACCAGCCAAACCAGCCAGATCGCCGACATGCGTCACACACTGCTTATGGCACGCCAGAAACGCAAGACCCCGCTGCTCGACGACAAGGTACTGACCAGCTGGAACGGATTGATGATCCGTAGCCTCGCTGACGGAGGCCGAGTGTTCCAGACGCCCGAATACACCGCGGCCGCCGCCAAGGCAGCCACGTTCCTTGTCCACAAACTCCGCGACCCCAAACAGGGAAACCTGCTGAGAACCTATCGCAAGGGGACCGCGAAACTGAATGCCTACCTCGTCGACTACGCGTTCCTGGTCGAAGGACTGCTCGCACTGCACCAGGCCACCGGTGACGACAACTGGCTGAAGCAGGCCCGAGAACTGACCGACCAACAGATCTCACTGTTCTGGGACAAGTCGCGACACGGCTTCTATTTCACCTCGCACGACCACGAAGAACTGCTCGCCCGGACACAAAATGGCTTCGACAGCGTCCTCCCCTCAGGCAATAGCACCAGCGTCCGAAACCTCATCCGACTGGCCAAACGGACCGGGGACAAGACCTACCGCACCTACGCCAAACAGACTCTCGAAGCCTTTGCCCCGCAAATGCGAGAACACCTCGGGCGAGGCGGCATGGGCATGTCGCACATGGCACTAGCTCTGGCCGAATTTCTCGCCGAGTGACGACTCGAGAAACTGGCCGGTTCCGACTCGATGGATGACCCAAAATGAATGATGCCGATCCGCAACCGGTGCCCGACGTCACGAACGTGGCGGACGTGTCAGAGATGATTGTCGGGCTGCAGTGGCTCGATTGGGTCCTGATCGTCGTCTACGCACTCTCGACCATCGGCCTGGGCCTGTATTTCAGCCGTCGGCAGAGGTCGATGCAGGAATACTTCACCGGCGGCGGGAACATGAACCCGGTGCTGATCGGAGTCTCTCTGTTTGCGACCCTGCTGAGCACGATCTCGTACCTGTCGGTCCCCGGCGAAGCGGCCGGCAAGGGCCCGGTCAACCTGATCTCGCTGCTGGGACTGCCGATCGTCTTCCTGGTCGTCGGCCGCGTGATGCTGCCGATCTACATGAGAACCCGGGTGACGAGTGCCTACGAACTGCTCGAAGAGAAGTTGGGTGTGGGCCTGAGACTCCTGGGCGCGACGATGTTCCTGGCCTTGCGGCTGGTCTGGATGACTCTGTTGGTCTACCTGGCCTCCGAAGCGATGGCCGTGATGATGGGCCTCGACCCCAAGTGGATCCCCGTCGTGGCAGCCGTCACCGGCGTGGTCGCCGTCGTCTACACCTCGCTCGGCGGCCTGCAGGCGGTCGTGATCACCGACCTGCTGCAAACCGTACTGCTCTTCGGCGGAGCACTCCTGGTGCTGGCCATGGTGACCTTCGACTTTGGTGGCTTCGGCTGGATGCCCACCGCCTGGCACGCCAACTGGGACACTCAACCGATGCTGCCGATCGAGGACGGAGCGGTCAGTTTCAAGCTGAGAATTTCGGCGCTGGGTGCACTGCTCAGTGCAACCATCTGGTACATCGCCACGCTCGGCGGCGATCAGACGACTGTCCAGAGATTCATGGCGACAAAGGACGCTGCCGCCGCACGCCGCGCTCTGGCCACTCAGCTGATCGTCGGCACCACCGTCAGCATCACGCTGGTGTTCGTCGGCTTCGCCCTACTGGGCTACTTCGAAAAGCACATCGACCAGCTGCCCGATGCCATTCACCTCAAGGAAAACGCCGATAAACTGTTTCCTCGATTCATCGCCTTTCACCTGCCGATCGGAGTCTCGGGCCTGGTCGTCTCGGCGATGTTCGCGGCGGCGATGTCGAGTATCGATTCCGGAGTCAACTCGGTCACGGCCGTCGTGCTCGAAGACTACATCGGCCGCTTTCGCAAGACCGAGATCACCGAGCGAAGCAAACTGAAGCTGGCTCGACTGCTGGCCTTTTCGATCGGAGGCATCGTCGTGCTCAGCAGCACGCTGATGCGGTTCATCCAGGGCAACATCACCGAAATGACCGGCAAGACGGTCAACCTGTTGACCGTGCCGATCTTCGGACTCTTCTTCTTCGCACTCTTTGTCAAGAACCCCAGGCCGTGGGCCGTGTGGGCTGGAGTGATTTCGGGCACGTTCACGGCCGTGGTCATCGCCTTCTCGGGGCCCCTGGCCTACCTGATGTTCGTCCGCTTCGGCATCGCTCCCGAAATCTTCGGGACCGAAATTATCGAAATCACCGACAAGGTAACCGGCGAACTTCGCAAAAGTTGCAACGACCCGATTAGCTTCCAGTGGATTTCCCCAATGGCCCTGGCCGTCAACATTGCCGTCGGCTACGCCGGCTGCTGGATCGGCAACCTCGCCCGCCGCCCAAGCCCCTAACCCAACCGGCGCCACCCAGGGACAGGCACGAAACAAACGTCAACAAACCATGCCAGCCCAGAACTCCTCAAGCCGCAAACGCCTGCTGGCACTTGCCGGTGGACTGTTCGTTGGTCTCGTCGCCGTCGAAGCACTGCTGCAAGTCGGCGACGTCCAACCAGCTCGCTACCGGCCGCCACGCTTCAAAGCCTTCGACGGCAACACGTTTCGACGCAGCGACATGTGGGGCGATGGACTCATCAAACAACCCAGCCCGCTGCCCGGAATCGACATGGGGCAATACACCCCCGGTGCCCGATTCCGTGTCGAATACGACTCGGACCCACGCGGCTACTTCGACGAACTCAATGGCGTCGAAATGACCGTCAATCAACTGGGACTGCGTGGACCCGAAACCTCCCGCGATAAACCAACCGGTACTCTCAGACTGCTCGGACTCGGAGACTCGTTTACCTTCGGCGTCGGTGTCCAGGACCAACACACGTTCCTCCGCAGACTCGAATCCCGGCTCGGAAACCAACAACCCGTCGAAGTGCTCAACGCCGGCACCCAGGGCTACAACACCCGCGACCAACAACTCAACCTCGAACACCGCTGGCTCGAACTCAAACCCGACGTCGTGCTCGTCGTCTTCTACCTCAACGACATCTACCGCGACGAAGCAGCCGTCGCCTTCTGGAACAACGGCGAAGGAGACGGAGTCTACCTGCAACCCTCGGGACTCGCTCGATACTCGCACCTGGTCGACTGGTGCCAGTACGCCTGGCGAGCCCGACAACTCAGACAATCCATGATCGCTCACTACAGCCAAGCCTACTTCACCAACCCACGTTCCTTCTTCCAACACACCCAACAGCAACAAGACTTGAACTCACAACACATGGACTGGCCGGCCTCGCGAGCAGCCCTGCTGCGGATCGTCGAACTGGCCAGACAACACGACTTCCAGGTCGGATTGGCAATCTTCCCCGAACTGATGTCGCTCGACGACTACCCCTTCGTCGCCATCCACTCGTTCGTCGAAGAGACCTGCGACGAGATCGGCCTGAAGGTCCACGACCTGCTGCCCGCCTTCCAGGGAAAACAGGACCACACACTCTGGGTGCACCCGACCGATCACCACCCCAACGAAATCGCTCACCACATCGCCGCCAAGTCCCTCGAACCGTTCCTCCACTCACTGATCAACACTCACTCGTCCACAACCCGACCCCAAAACCAAACGCAAACACCTCAGTAGTCGACATGACCGACCTCGCGTCCCAGCCGACCATTTCCGCAACGGCCGCACCACGGCCCGACACCACACTCTGGCAGGCTGTGGTGCTGGTGGCCGTCACCCTGCTGGCCTACTTCCCGGTGACCAGTGCCGGGTTCATCTGGAACGACGACGACCTGACGGCGATCCTTAAACTGATCGATCAGGGCGGACTCTCAGCCGTGTGGCTCTCGTCCGAAGCCTTCAACTACTGGCCGATGACCTGGACCAGCTACTGGATCGAACACCAGCTGTTCGGCACCGACCCGGCCACCGGCCTGCCATTTCCCACCAGCTACCACATCGTCAACGTCCTGCTGCACGCCATCTCCAGCCTGCTGCTGTGGCGAGTACTGACCCGGCTCGAAGTCCCCGCCGCCTGGCTCGTCGCAGCCGTCTTCGCCGTTCACCCGGTCAACGTCGAATCAGTCGCCTGGATCACTCAACGCAAAAACGTCCTCGCACTGTTCTTCTACCTCGTCGCACTCGGCCAGTTCCTCGACTTCGAACAAACACAACACCCACGCCGCTACCTGGCCTCCGTCCTCGCCTTCCTGCTGGCAATGCTCAGCAAAGGCGCCGTCGTCGCCATGCCGCTGGTGCTCCTGCTCCTGGCCTGGTGGCGACGCGGACGAATCACTCGCACCGACCTGGTTCGTAGCGTCCCATTTCTCGTCGTGGCCGTCGTGATGAGCACTGTGGAAATCTGGTTCCAGCAGGTCCGGGCGATCGGAGACGAAACGATCCGCGACGCCTCGCTCGCCGAACGGGTCATGGCCACCGGACCCATCGCCTGGTTCTATCTCCAGAAAACACTCCTGCCACTCGAACTCGCGTTCGTCTACCCGCTCTGGCAATTCCAACCCACTCAAGCCAACCTCTGGATCCCTCTCGCCGCCGGAATCGCCCTGCTCGCCGTGCTGATGTGGGCCACTCGTAAAGGCCTCGACCGAGCACCTCTCGCCGCAGTGCTCTACACACTGCTCTCACTCGCACCCGTCCTCGGACTCGTCAATATCTACTACTTCCGCTACTCGCTCGTCGCCGACCACTACCAGTACATCGCCATGCCAGGCATCCTCACCCTGGTCATCGGTACCTCGGCCCATTTCGCTCGCAAACGCCAAATCGACCCCCTGCTACTCCGAGCCGCCTCGATCGGACTCGTGACCGTGCTCGCCGGTCTCACCTGGCAACAGGCCTCCATCTACCAGTCCCCACAACGACTGTGGCATGACACTCTGGCCAAGAACCCCGGCTGCTGGCTGGCTCACAACCAACTCGCCAACCAGATCGGATCCGCCAGCAAGGTCGACGACGCACGGCAGCATTACCTTACAGCACTCGAGTTGATCGAACGCCAATTCGGCTCGGGACACATCGAGACCGCTCGAGTCCACAACAACCTCGGCATGCTGCTGGGACAGGCTTCCAGGAACCACCCCGAGCAGAACCTGATGTCCCAGGCCATCACTCACCTGGAAACCGCCTGCCGAATCGACACGAACCGAAGCGAATACGTCGAAAGTCTGGCCGGAGTCCTACAGGAACAGGGACAACTCGAAGCAGCAATCGACCGTCTTCGAAACTACCTCGGCCGGTATCCCGACGAAACCGGTGCCTGGCTGGTGCTGGCCGATTGCCTGGAGGACGCAGGGCGAGGTGCCGAGGCAGACCGGGCTCGAAAGCGTGGCCGACAATCGACTCGCCAACGGGAATGAAAGATCTTTGAGCGTCGACAACCCGCCTGACACCCGAGTATCCTCGCAACGATGCCCGACTCCGTACTCCTGCCACCGACCACCACCCGCGCCGACGGTCTGAAACCCGGTGGCTGGTGGAGTCGGCAGGGCGAGAAGATTCTCTGCGAACTCTGCCCGCGAGAATGCCTGCTCCGAGACAACGATCGTGGTTTTTGCTTCGTCCGACAAAACGTCGGCAACGAAATGGTGCTGACCACCTACGGAAAAAGTACAGGGTTCTGCATCGATCCGATCGAAAAGAAACCACTCAACCACTTCCTGCCCGGCACACCGGTGCTCAGCTTCGGAACCGCCGGTTGCAACCTCGGTTGCAAGTTCTGCCAGAACTGGTCGATCTCCAAGTCACGCGAAATCGAACAGCTCAGCGAACACGCCTCCCCCGATGCCATCGCCCAGGCCGCACTGGCCACCGGCTGCCGCAGCGTGGCCTTCACCTACAACGACCCGGTGATCTGGGCCGAATACGCCATCGACGCCGCGGCCGCATGCCACGAACACGGTATCAAGACCGTCGCTGTCACCGCCGGATACGTCTCCGACATCGCTCGCAAACCGGTCTTCGAATGCTTCGACGCTGCCAACGTCGATCTCAAGGCCTTCACCGAACTCTTCTACAAACACATCACACTCTCACAACTCCAACCCGTCCTCGACACCCTCGTCTGGCTCAAACACGAAACTGACATCTGGTTCGAAATCACCAACCTGCTGATCCCCGACGAAAACGACAGCCCCGACGAACTGAAACGGATGTGCGACTGGATTCTCGAACACATCGGCGACAGCGTCCCTGTCCACTTCACCGCATTCCATCCCGATTTCCGCATGCTGGACACACCCCGCACACCCCACGAAACACTGATCGCCGCTCGAGAAATCGCACTCGAAACCGGCCTGAAGTACGCCTACGTCGGAAACGTCAACGATACGCCACGGCAAAGCACCTACTGCCCCAACTGCAGCAAATTGCTGATCGAACGCAATTGGCACGAACTCGGAGCCTACAACCTCGACAACGGCAACTGCCGCTTCTGTGGCACCACCATCGACGGACTCTTCGAATCCCAACCGGGCGACTGGGGACGCAAACGACAACCACTCGACATGACACGCTTCGCACTCCCAATCGTCACCCCCGAAACCCACGACGACTTGGGACAGATCGACACGGTCTTCACTCAAGGAATCACCTCAATGACCGATCCCGACTCCGAGTCGCCCGAGGCCTTTGTACCCAACGCCACGCAGCAACAAGTGATCGTCCATGCCGCCGCCCAAGCCGTTACCGCTGCCGTGCTCGACCAGCCTCTCGATTGGACCGACCCCACCCTCGCTGGCACCGCCTCGGAAATCCTCTCCGGTGCCTTCGTCAGCCTCAAACGTTCCGGCCAACTCCGCAGCTGCATGGGCATGCAGGGACAGTCGATCCGGCTCGACGAAGCCATCAAGCGAGCGGCCCACAATGCGGCACGCAAGGACCCCCGATTCCCGCCCATCTCGCCCAACGAACTCAATCAACTCGATCTCGAAGTCTGGCTGCTCCACGGACCGCAGGAAGTCGCCGAGACGGGTGAAGCGAGAATCGGACAAGTCACGATCGGACGACACGGGTTGCAGGTGATCGCGGGTGAGAAACGAGGCCTGCTGTTGCCCGGAGTCGCTACCGATCACGACTGGGACGCCGGAACTTTCCTCGATCAGGTCTGCATCAAGGCCGGCCTCCCACCAACCGCGTGGCGCGACGACGACACCCGGCTATTTACCTTTGACGGAGATTGCCTGTCCGGACGAATCGCCGACGCCGCAGCAAAAACACGCTCAACCACCATCGCACCACCCCGACACTCCCTCGACCAGGAACAGGTTGCCGCCTCCGCCGAGTTCTGCAACACGAACATCCAGGCACTGCTCACCGGCAAGGTCGCCAGCCCCTATCTGCCCGGTGTACCCGATGGCGATGTGCAGGGACTGGTGCTGCAATCCAACTGGATGGGCCACGCCACACCCGTCGTGCAGGGCCGACTGGCTCTCAATTCCGGCATGCCGCTGCAATCCAGCCTCTTTGAACTCTCCGAAGCCATCGTCACTCGACTCAGAACACAAATCGGGGCCCGCCAGGTGCAAGGCCTGTCGACCCAACTACTGGTCCTCTCCGACACCGCCATGCACGGAACCACCGATGCCGTAGAACTGGGCGGTGCCGAACGAGGTGACCGGGCGATCGTCGTCACCGCCGCCGACCGCTTCGCCGTGCGCTGGGACAAGTCGGCCACGCCCGAACAACTGGCCGCCCGCTGCCTGGCAGACGTCAACCTGCCCCCGGGGACCGTCGGTCGAGTCTACAGCCTGCACGGAGTCGGCACCGATTCGGCCTTCACCATGAACCGCGTCCCCCGGGCCGTCGCCTCGAACGGAACCAGGCCGGCAGGTGTCGCCGGGAAGTTCTATCCCGATAACCCCCTCGCACTCGACCAACAGGTAAAAGACTGCTTCTCCAACGCCGCACAACTCCAGACAACCAGTCCCAACACCCGCAACTGGCCGGCAGCCATGCTGCCCCACGCCGGTTTGAAGTTCTCGGGTGCCGTCGCCGCACAAACACTGGCATCGATCGACATCCCCAACTCGGTGATCATCATCGGTCCCAAACACACCCGCCACGGTGTCCCCTGGGCCGTCTCACCCCACCAGTCCTGGCAACTGCCCGGAGGCGAGATGGCCGCCGATCCCGCATTGGCCAGGCAATTGGCCGATGCGATTCCCGGCCTGGAACTCGACAGCGAAGCACACCGCGAGGAACACGCCATCGAAGTCGAATTGCCACTCCTCCGACACCTCGCACCCAAAACCACGGTCACCGGCATCGTGATCGGCAGCGGTGACCTCGAGTCCTGCCGCGACTTCGCCAAACACCTTGCCGGCGTACTCGATCAATTCGACAATCCACCACTGCTTCTGATCTCAAGCGACATGAACCACTTTGCCTCGGACTCCGAAAACCGACGACTCGACGAAGCCGCACTTGCCGCCATCGAAACCCTCGAACCACACACTCTGCTGCAAACCGTCCGCGATCTGAATATCAGCATGTGCGGAGTCCTCCCGGCAGTCATCGTCATGGAAACACTCAAACAACGCGACACGCTCTCTCGATGCCACAGAACTGGATACACCACCTCGGCCGAAACCACCGGCGACTCAGCTCGAGTGGTCGGCTATGCCGGTATACTTTTGGGATGACCACAATGACAAACCCGCATCACGACAATCGCTTCACCCGCCGCCAACTGCTACAGGCTACCGCCGGGACAGCAATCGCATTGCCATTGGCCGGCAGCCTGCTGGCAGCCCCATCCCAACAACGGCCACGTGTCGCTGCGATCTACACCACCTGCTTCTACCGCTCGCATGCTCACGTTCTCCTCGAAAACTTCCTCGGCCCCTACCTTTTCAACGGCGTCCCCACCGACCCGGGCGTCGATATCGTCTCGATCTACGCCGACCAGAGACCCGGCGATCGCGACATGACCGACTCGATCGCCAAGGCTTACAAATTGCCGGTCTTCAAGACGATCAACGACGCACTCTGCGTCGGTGGCAAACAGCTGGATGTCGACGCCGTGCTTTGTATCGGCGAACACGGGAATTACCCCCGCACCAAGCTGGGCCAGGTCAAGTACCCACGCAAACAATTCTTCGACCAGATCGTCGCCACCATGAAACGATCGGGACGATTCGTCCCACTCTTCAACGACAAACACCTCTCCTATCGCTGGGATTGGGCACTCGAAATGTACCAGGTGGCCCAAAAGCACAAGATCCCGTTCATGGCCGGTAGCTCGGTGCCGCTGGCCACTCGACGACCCAACCTGGAACTGCCGCCCGGACAGGTCATCGACGAAGCCATCTCGATCCACGGCGGACCACTCGAATCCTACGACTTCCACGGACTCGAATTGCTGCAGTCGATGATCGAATCGCGAAAGGGAGGTGAAACCGGAGTGGCCTCGGTCGAGTTCCTGGCCGGAGACGATGTCTGGAAGGCGGCCAGGCAGGGTCGCTGGTCCATCGACCTCGCACACGCCGCCATGAAAGCCGAACTGGGTCGACCGCTCGAAGATCTCAGCTTTATCCCCAACGAAGACAAATCACCCGCTCATGCAACGCTCGTCACCTACCGCGACGGCACTCGGGCCACCGTGCTGCGAATCGGTCAGAACGGAACACGCTGGAACTTCGCCTGCCGCATGAACGGAAAACCCAACATCCACTCGACCGCCTTCTACGTCGGACCCTGGCAGAACCGAAACCTCTTCAAGGCCCTCTCACACTCGATCCAAACTCACTTCAAAAACCAAAAGGCTCCCTACCCGGTCGAGAGAACCCTGCTGGTGACCGGCACACTCGCAGCCGCCATGCAGGCCACCAGCCAACCCGGACAACCCCTGAAGACTCCCGAATTGGGAATCACCTACCAGCCGACCGACTTCCGAGCCATGAGAGAAATGGGTGCCACCTGGACGCTGATCACCCCCGACGTGCCGCAACCCAAAGGCATCCACAAACTGTAAAGCCTATAGCCACCGACCCCCTCAGCCGCATTTCTCACCACTGACCATCAAGCGCCTTCAGAAACTCGACCAGAAATCCGACCTCCGCTTCGTCCAACCCCAACGGCCGCATCAGCGGATCCAGACCCTCGACCACCACCCCGGCACGCTTCACACCACCCCGGTTGTAGAACTCGACCACTTCACGCAGCGTCTTCACACTCCCGTCGTGCATGTAAGGCGCCGTGCGAGACACTCCACGCAATGTCGGAGTCTTGAAACGGCCCCGGTCACCGACTCGTCGGGTGACCGACATCCGACCAACATCTCCACCAGAACCGCTGGCAATCACTCCCGTGTTGTGGAACCGCTCGTCGGTGAAATTCGGTCCCGAATGACAACGCCAGCAATGGCCACGACTCTCGAACAACCACAACCCCTGCCGCTGAGCATCGTTGAGAGCCGCCGCATCGCCGCCACGGAACCGATCCACCCGGCTGTTGCCCAGCAACAACGTCCTCTCGAAATCAGCAATCGATCGAGCCAAATTGCCGGCCGTCACTCCGTCGGGAAATACACGACCAAACTCACGCAAATACCCCGCATCGGACTTCAATCGAGATACGACGTTGTCGAGCTTCGAGCCCAATTCCCTGGGATTCTCGATCGGGAACTTCACCTGCTCTTCCAGACTTCCGGCTCGACCGTCCCAGAAGAAACTTCGACCCATTGCGACATTGAACAGTGACGGAGCATTGCGGAGACCGCGGGCCTGGTTGATCCCGATCGACAACGATCGCGAATCCGCAAAACCATGCGACGGCAAGTGGCACGACGCACAAGCCAAACTGCCGTCGCGAGACAAGACCGGATCAAAAAACAAACGCCGACCCAGGGCAACACGATCCGCCAGCAGCTTGTCCACTCCCAATTCGGTCGCCGGTCGCTTCAAACCCGCCGGAGACTTGCGGCCAACCAGATCCGCCGGAAGAGTGTCCTTGGGTATCTCACGCGACTCCGCTCCCGCCACCACCACCACCACGGCCAGCAACAACAGCACCGACTGGCAAACACATGTAACAACCCACTTCATCCCGACTCGCTCCACAGCCCGCGTGACCAGAACAGACTAACCTCTTGTCGCGATCCCGGCGACGCATCCACACCAGGAATCCAGTATCCTCATCAACAGGCATCCCTACCCGGCTGGCGATTCCACACGCTGGACCGCGAGACACAAAAGATGGCTCATCTGGTGGCCGAAGGCCCCGAACCTGGACAAACCTGGTGCCGCGAATTGGCGGCCGGAGCCACGATCCGTTTGGGGCGTAGCCCCGAATCGGGATGGGATGTGGCCTGGGACAATCAAATCTCACGCGAACACGCCGACCTGATCTTCAACGACGACCTGCTGACCGTGCGACAGGTCGAATCGGCTCGCAACCCAATCCACTTCGACGGCGAATCCACTCCAGCCTGTGCACTGGGCTACGACGAAACGTTTCGCATCGGCCAAACCGAGTTTCGACTCATCCAACAGACCGACGATAAGTCCAACCACGACTCGGACGACTCGGACGACTCGCATCGGATCGGCGACTACGTGGTGTCGCGACTGCTGGGGACTGGTGGCATGGGCAGTGTCTATCTCGCTCGCCATACCAGCAGCGGCCACGATGTTGCACTGAAAGTCCTGGGCGCCGACCAGGCCAGGAACCCCGAACTCGTCCGCCGATTTCAACTCGAAGGGCAACTCGCTCAGGGACTCAGACACCAGAACCTGGTCGAAGTCCTCGAAACCGGCGTCGCCGACAACACCCACTTCATCGCTCAGGAATTCATCGACGGAGCCGACATCAGCCAGTGGCTGGTTCAACGTGGCACCCTGCCGCTGAAACGGACCATCTCGATCATCCGACAGGTCGCCGAAGCCCTGGCGTACCTGCACCGTAACAACATCATCCACCGCGACGTCAAACCCTCGAACCTCCTGATGACTCGTGACGGAACACCACGGTTGGCCGACATGGGAGTCGCCCGCTCTCTCGAAGCCGACTCGGACAGCAGCCAGGTGACTCAGGCCGGAGCCGTCGTCGGCACCATCGACTACATCGCGCCCGAACAGGCCGACGACAGCCACTCGGCCGACGCCCGCAGCGACATCTACTCGCTCGGCTGCACCTGGTACGAAATGCTCACCGGATCGCCCCCCTTTCCCGACGGTGGACTGACCGACAAGATCAACGCTCACGCCACACAACCGCCGCCCAACCCCAGAAACCTCAACCCCGACGTCCCCGAAGCGCTCGTCGCCGTGCTCGATCGAATGATGGCCAAGTCGCCCAATCAACGACACCAGTCGATCGAAGAATTGCTCGACGACATCGCCACCGACACACTGATGCAACAGGAAATCAGCAGCTCGGTACTCGCCGGACTCGCCGAAAGCTCGGTCGAGTTTCAACTCGGAAACAACGACTCCTCGCCCCAACCAGACAAACCACTCGCCCAAGCCCAACCGCTGGTCGTCCGCTGCGGCCACTGCAGACGCTCCTACAAGATCGCAGCCCGACTGGCAGGGAAGCGATTGAAGTGCCGCGAGTGTGGCGAAGCGATTGAAGCTGATGCACAATGACGACATGGGCTGCCTTCACAATCACAATAAGGCATCCCGCCTGATTCCGGAGACCTCCATGCCGACCGCACCTCGAACACCACACCTGCTGACCGTCGCAGTGGCTCTGACCCTGTCGATCGTAAGCCAACTCAACGCTGCAAACTGGCCGGCCTGGCGCGGCGCCGACGGCACCGGACGCAGCTCAGAACGCAACCTGCCGCTCGAATGGAGCCAGACAGAGAACGTCGTTTGGAGGACCAGCCTGCCCGGTGAAGGCAACTCGACACCGATCACCTGGAACGAGCGAGTCTTCCTGACCTGCCCGGTTGACCAAGGCCGAGTACGACGACTGATCTGCCTCGACCGCAAGTCCGGCCAAATCATCTGGAAACACGACGTCCGGTTCGCTCAGAAAGAAACCACTCATCGAGACAACCCGTTCTGCTCGGGATCTCCCACCACCGATGGCCAACTGGTCTACGCCAGCTTTGGCTCCGCCGGAGTGTTGGCCTGCGACTTCGACGGCCAAGTCGCCTGGCACCGCAACCTCGGCAAACTGACTCACGTCTTCGGCCAAGCCACCACCCCCGTCCTCTACAAGAACCTGGTCATCGTCCACCGTGGACCCGGCGACAAGACTCACCTCGTCGCACTCGACCGACAAACCGGAAAGACCATCTGGGACACCCCCGAATTCGCAAAGAACAACAACCTCTACGGCTCCTGGTCCACTCCGGTCATCGTTCAAATCGACGGTCACGATGAACTGATCGTCACGATGCCCAAGGAGATCAAGGGCTACGACCCCGCCACCGGACGGGAACTCTGGAAATGCGGCGGACTGGGCACCGAAATCTATACCATGCCGACCGTTGGCAATGGGCTGGTCGTGGGCATCAGCGGGCACCAGGGACCCGCGATGGCACTGCGGCTGGGAGGACGAGGTGACCTGACCCAGTCGAACCGGCTCTGGCTCACAGCCAAGAACCACCAGCGAGTCGGTTCCGGGGTCATCGTCGGCAAGTACCTCTACCTCTCAAATGCCACCGGCATCGCTCAGTGCCTCGAAGCCCGCTCGGGCAAAGTCGTCTGGGCCGAGCGACTCGGAGGCACACTCTGGGGCACCATGCTCGCCGCCGACGGACGACTCTACGTCAGCAACAAGGAAGGCGACATCTTCGTGCTCGCCGCGTCACCGACATTCCAACTGCTCGCCCGAAACCGCATGGCCGAACACATGAAGGCCGCCGTCGCACCCTCGGATGGACAACTCTTCGTTCGTACCTACAAAGCACTCTACTGCATCGGCAAATCGACTCGCTGAAACCGTACACCCACTGTGCGATCCACAACAACACACCCGGACTCTCCACCATGACAACGTCTCCCCTCCGAATGCTCCCCCTGGCTCTGACATCACTGCTGCTGATCGCCTCGGTCGCCAACGCCGCAGACATCCCCGACCCACAAGGCGACCGACTGGTCAAGAAAAACGCCCGGCTCGAGCTGCTCTTCACACGCACTGCCAAAATCGAAGGCGGTTTGACCGAAGGACCGGCCGTCGCACCCGACGGCAGCATCTACTTCTCGGATATCCCCTTCGGAAAAGACCACGGGATGATCCACCGATTCGATCCCCGAACTAACACCACCAGCGTCTTCAGCGACAACAGTGGGAAATCCAACGGACTGATCTTCAACTCCAATGGACAACTGCTGGCATGCGAAGGAGCCGGATTCGGCGGACGACAGATCTCAAGCACCAACACGAAAACCGGCAAGAAAACTACGCTCGCCAACAGCTACTCGGGCAAACGACTCAACGCACCAAACGACCTCTGCGTCGACGCCGCTGGACGAATCTATTTTTCCGATCCCCGCTACGTGGGACACGAAAAACGAGAACTCAAACACCGGGCTGTCTACTGCATCGAACCGGATGGCTCACTGTTCGAGGTCACTCACAATATCTCAAAACCCAATGGCATCGCCATCAGCCCCGACGGGAACATGCTCTTCGTCGCCGATCACGACAACGGCACCGACAACATCGACCCCGATGCCAAGGTGCCACCCACTCTCGGCGATATGAAAATCTACGGATGGTGGCTCAAGGACAACGGTCGAGTCGAATCGCAACGGTTCACCATCGTCGACTTCAACCACTACGCGATGAAAGGCTGCGATGGGATGACCGTCGACGAAAACGGATTCCTCTACCTCACCGTCCGAGACGCCGCTCGACCCGGTGTGATGGTCGTCGACCCCACACGCGGCAAGAACATCGGATACATCCCCACCGGGGCGATCGGACAACAACAGGCCACCGCCGTCGGTTTGCCCAGTAACGTCGAATTTGGGATCGGCAAGGACCGCAATCTGCTCTACATCACCGTCGACAAAAGCCTGTATCGCATCCGACTCAAAACCCAAGGCTGGCACGTCCAGTACCAGGGACGCAGGAAGTAGCCAAGCGACCGGTCAAGAGTTGACCCCCAGCCCCCCGCCGCACTACTCGCCCTCTCCGATTACGGCGAGAAACAACTCGCCGTAATCGGCCGCCTTCTTCTCACCCACGCCGTGCACCTCCAGGAACTCCGGCAACGTGCTCGGCCGTAGACGAGTCATGTCGCGAAGACTCGCGTCGCCAAACACAACGTAGGCCGGCACCGACTTCTGCTCGGCCAACTCACGCCGCAATTCACGCAATCGCTCGAACAAGCCACGGTCCACACCCTCCCACGAATCCGCGCGAGACCCGGACGCCCGAGTCGACCGGGTTGCCGGGCCGGACCGACGGGCTGGTTTCAATAACAGAGGTGCCTGCTCGCCCGTCAACACGCCTCGACCACTTTCGGTTAGCTGCAGGACATTGTATTCGCCGGTCTTGACCAAAAAGCCCTGAGCCACCAACTGCTCGACCCAGCCTCGTACGGCACGCACATCATGGTCGGACAACAACCCGTAGGTGCTCAGACCGTCGTGCCCATTGTCTAGAACCCGCTGCTCGGCCGAACCCCGCAAGACCTTCACCGTGTAGTCGGCTCCGAATCGCTGTTCCTGCCTGACCACGCTCGAGAGAATCTTCTGACTGATCACCAACGCGTCTTCAACCTGGTCCAGTTCACCCAGGCACACGTCGCAGGCACCGCAGTTGTCCGAATCAAGCGACTGGCCAAAGTACTCGACCAACCGAGCGTGTCGACAGACCACGCTGCCAGCATACTCCTGCATCGCCTGAAGACTCTTCCAAGCCCCCTCGGTCGGCTCGCTCTCGGAACCCTCAAGAATAGCCCGCCATCGACCGTAGTCACCGCCGGTGTACAACAGACAGCACTCGGCCTCCAAGCCGTCACGCCCTGCTCGACCGGTTTCCTGCTGGTAACCCTCCAGGGACTTCGGCATCGCCGCGTGGATCACGTAACGGACGTTCGACTTGTCGATCCCCATGCCAAAAGCGACCGTGGCCACGATCGTGTCCACACGCTCCCCAATAAACTCCTCCTGGTTCGCCTTCCGCTGCTCGTCACTCAAACCCGCATGATACGGTTTGGTGCAAAACCCGCGCTGGTTGAGTTGTTCGGAGGTGGTCTCCACGTCACGCCTGGAAATGCAATAGACGATGCCCGACTCCTTGGGGTGACGACCGAGAATCTCGGTCAACTGATCAATCGCTCGATCGCGAACCAGCACCTTGTAGGCCAGGTTCGGCCGATCAAAGAAACCGACCAGCAACTCCGGATCGACCAACCCCAACTCCCGCACGATGTCTTCACGCACCCGCTCGGTCGCCGTGGCGGTGTAGGCGTGGATCGCCACCCCAGGAAACGTCTCCTTCAACAACTTCAGTTGACGATACTCCGGCCGGAAGTCGTGGCCCCATTGGCTGATGCAGTGCGCTTCGTCAATCGCCACCAACGACACATTCGCCTGCACCAATGCCTCGAGCATCCCCGGCATAACCAACCGCTCGGGAGCCACATACAGCAACTTCAACTCGCCGGCAGCCAGCGAGTCGTACACGCCGCGACGCTCGTCGGGCGACAGGCCGCTGTTGAGACACGCCGCGGCAACACCAGCCGCTTTCAACCCGTCGACCTGGTCCTTCATCAAGGAAATCAATGGCGACACGACCAGCGCGACTCCGTCGCGGATCACTGCCGGAGCCTGGAAACACAGCGACTTGCCGCCGCCAGTCGGCAATACCACCACCGAATCGCGGTCCGACAATACGCACTCAATCGCCTCCTGCTGCAACGGCAGAAAACCGTCATAGCCCCAGTGCGTCTTCAGCGCTTCTCGAATTCGATCGATCGTCATTGGCGTCGTGCCAGCCAGAAGGTCCCGTTCCTAGGTCGTGCTTTTCCCTGCCGCACGAAGTACCGCTTTCGCCTCGGGAACCTTCATCCGCCGCAACGCCTGCAAAGCGGCCGCCTTGTTGCTGGCCGTCCCCTCGCTGAGCACTCGTCCCAACGACCTCGCCGCATCTGCAGTTCCCTGCCGTTGCAACGACTGGATGCCCAGACGACCCAATTGCGGAGTCTTCAGGATCGCATCGGCAATCGCCGCACTCGACGCCTTCGTCTTGAACAACGCCAGGCCGAACATGCCGTACTGCTGAGACAACCGGTCCGCGGACTTGGTGCCTTCGATCAAGACCGGCAACGCCGCCTTGTTGCCCCGTTGCGACAAGGCATAGGCGGCCAGCACGCGAACTTCTGATGCCGTGTCTTTCAGAGCCGACTCAAGTGCCAAGCCAGCGGCCTGAGACTTGCTACCCGATCGCAATAACAGCCGCAAACCACTCTGCCGCACTTCCGACGACTCGGCTTTCAAGAGCCCTTGGGCGATCCGAACCACGTCCTTGCCAGCCGTCGATGCAATCTGCTCGAACGCAAAACGCGCATTCCGCGACAATTCGACGTTCTTCAACTCCTCGGCCGCCAACGGAGCCACCTTGGGGTTCTTCAAGTCGGTAATCACCCGGGCCAAGCCAAACTGAGCCTGCAGCGACTTGGTCTTACCCATCTGCTTCATCAGCAACGGAGCCGCAGCAGGACCCAGCGATTGCAACTGGGTGGTCGCTGCTGCTGCGGTCGTACGACTGGCCAGTTGAGGCACCAGGTCCTCGACATCCTTGGCCATCGCTAATTCCATTGCCTCAAGCACCTCGGCATCCTTGCTGCCCGCCAACGCCTTGCGAGCAACGTTGCGGACTTCCAAATCGGTATCCTCGAGCGCCTTCAGGTACAACGACCGGGTCTCGAACCCCTTTAAACTCGACAACGCCACGACCGCTTCCCGACGAACCGAAGCCGACTCGTCCGACAAAAACAACTCGAACGCCTTGCCACTGGCCGCATCGCCCAACCCGAACAACGCCGCAGCAATGCGGACTCGGGCCGGGTGCATCGGCTTGGACAACAACGCCTTCAATGCAGCCGTGCCCGACTTGCCACCAATCAAGCCCAACGAAGTGATCGCCGCGTCCGACACTTCAGCCTGCTTGTGCACAGAAAGCGACTCGAGCCTTCCAACCGCCTTCGCCGCCTTCAACTCGCCAACTGCACCAATCGCAGCCACCAACACAGCCGGATCCTCAGCCGAAAGGGCCTCCACAACAATCTCCGTCGCACCACTGTCGCCCGCTCGACCCAATGCACCAAGACTCGCAACCCGAACCGCCGAATTCTTGTCGGTCGCCGCGCGACGCAACGATTCGAGCAACGGGCCTGTCTCTTCACCCAACAACGCCAACGCCGTGGCCGCTCGCTGGCGAACCACCGGATCAGAATCCTCAAGCAGGTTCGCAATCGCGCCCCTGGCCCCCTTCACTCCAGAAGAACCCAGGTAATAGGCCGCCATGCCCCGCTCCTGGGGCTTCACGCTCGACAGACTCTCAGTCAAGTTGCTCGATGTCTTGGCCAACAACGTGTCGACCGCCGTGTCCATCGCTGGACCACGGACGTTCTTGTAGCGGATCACTCCACGGTCATCGACCACGTAGATCGTCGGCCAACCCCGCACTCCCCAGGCACTCGCGATCGGACCGCCCGTCCTGCCGCCGTCCCAGAACGAACGCCAAGTGATGTTGTTGGCTTTCATCGCCGTTCGCAGACGAGCCTTCGGGTCACTGTTGATCCCGATCAAGACAAAAGGCTGGTTCGCCAAACGCTTCACGAGCGACCGCTCGTGGGGGTACATCGCCCGGCAAGGAGGTCACCAATCGCCCCAGAAATCGAGTACCACAACCTTGCCGCGGTAATCGCTGAGCTTGAACTTGCGACCGTCGACATCCACTCCGCTGATCTCCGGAGCCAACTTGCCGACCGCCAAGTCCGCGGGCGAGTGTTTCTTCGCCTGGGCCATCGCCGAAGCTGACGTCAACAGCAAGGCCGCCAACGACAACAACCCGATGCGTGACAATTTGCTCATGAGGATTGTCCCTCTGGATACCAAAACCCCGAAACTCAATTCGAGTCCCAACAGCCGGTATCCTGTTCCATTACTCTGCCGCGGCCGTTGCCGCTGCAGATTTCAGATACGTCTTCGCTTTCGGTGTCTTCATCCGCTTCAAAGCCGACTTGGCCTGCTCACGCAGCTTGGGATTCTCGAGCAACTCGCCCAAGACTGTGGCCGCCGCCGGAGTGTCCTGACGCGACAACGACAAGATGGCCGTGCGGACCAACACAGCCGATTTCGCACCGCCAGCCTTCTTCACGGATGCCGACAAGGCATCGGTCGCACTCTGGTCCTTGTAACGGCCCAGGGCACTCGCCGATCGGTGATTCAACACTTCATGATCGCTCGCGGCGAATTCCGCCAAGGTCGGCAGGAGCTTCGGACTGGGGCCACTGAAATGAAGCAGGAAAGCCGACCAACCACGGATCACGTCGACCTCGCTCGTCAAACCCGCTTGCAATGTCGCAGCCACCGGCTTCTTGCTCCGCAAACCAAATATCGTGCGGGCAATTCCGTCCTGACCGGCTCCAGTCTTCTCGGCACCTAGACGCTCCATCAACAACGGAACGACATCCGCGCCCAACGCCACCAACTGACCGCTGGCTTTGCCGACCGTCTTGCGATCCCGCAACTTCGGCACCAGGTCGTCGACTTCCAGAGACAGGACGTCCTTCAGAGCCTGCTGAATCTTCGGATCCTCGCTCTTGCCCAACACACCACGAGCCAGGTTGCGGACTTCCGCATCCTGGTCCTTCAGTGCCACGAGGTACAGCGACCGAGTCTCCAGCCCGTCGAGACTTGCCAGAGCCGCCACCGCTTCACGACGTACCGAAACAGACTCGTCAACAAGAAACGTCCGGAACGCGTCGCCCTGGGACTTGTCGCCAGATTGGAACAATGCCGCAGCAATCCTCACTCGAGCCGGATGCTCTGGCTGGGATGCCAGCGCCTTCAACGCCGCCGTTCCCGCCTGGCCACCAATCTGACCCAAGGCCGCGATCGCCGCTTGAGAAACGGACGCCTCGTCGTGAGCCGTCAGAGTCTTCAAGGCGCCAACCGCCTGGCTCGCCTTCAACGCACCGGCACTGCCGATCGCAGCGACAACCACGCCCGAATCCTTCGCATTCAATGCCTCGATGATGATCTTCGTCGAATCGGTGTCACCAACTCGGCCCAGGACCTCCAGGCTGGCAACCTGCACCGCCGGGTTCTCGTCACTCGTCGCCTTGCGAAGCAACTCGAGCAACGGATCCGTCTTGTCACCCAACAACGCCAAACCCGTGGCCGCTCGCTGGCGAACCACCGGATCAGAATCCTCAAGCAGGTTCGCAATCGCGCCCCTGGCCCCCTTCACTCCAGAAGAACC